>Ga0209702_10000320_pt1 | contig 98274 bp, 77 predicted proteins | sample FRY01_FD_187210 | JGI IMG/M metagenome (GOLD analysis project Ga0209702, IMG submission 187210) | Freshwater microbial communities from Lake Fryxell liftoff mats and glacier meltwater in Antarctica - FRY-01 (SPAdes) (version 2) | ecosystem: Environmental > Aquatic > Freshwater > Ice > Glacier... | reverse complement strand
TGTTGCTGTACTCGGGTGCTGACATGAAGGTGATTCAAGCCAGGCTCGGACATGCGAAGTACGAGACGACTGCGAACCTGTACGCGCATTTATTGCAGGGGGCTCAAGCTGAAGCCACAAGCAAACTCGACGCGATGATGGAACGCAAGAAGGCGTAAAAAAGCTGGTGGGCACATTTTGTGGGCACACTGAAGAAACGAAAAAAGCCAGTGTCACCGTTTTTAGTGGTAAAACACTGGCTTTTTGCAGTGCACCCGGTAGGGCTCGAACCTACAACCTTCGGTTCCGAAGACCGACGCTCTATCCAATTGAGCTACGGGTGCTATTGGCAGTCCTCACCAATAGATCAGGACTCTAGACCGGCGGGAGTCTATCAGAAAAAAATTGTCTCGCAAATGTATGCTTCGGAATCTCGTGAAACCTGATTCGGGATTCTCGTCGAAGAAGGGATCTATGGGATTCCGAGTACTTTCATAACCTTTCGGCTATCCTGTTTTATCAGGCGTTTCCTGCTTTCAGCAACCAGAGTTTCAATGTTTACTGGATTTTGGCGACTCACGCGGCCACAGAATAGTAAGCATGATCAGCGCTATAAACGGCGCCAAGCCGGCCCATGCCAGACCTGCATCAAAAGAATGTGTCTCATCGACGACTCGTCCAAAAAGTTTTTGTACCGGGGATGACACCAGCCATGCAAGGGCTCCGAGTAGGCCGATGGTTTTGCCCATGTGACGTTCACTTGTTTCCTGTGACAGGGAATAGTAAACCGGAAACAATCCCAGCGAACCTGCCGCTACGATCAGCAAAACACTATAAAGTCCCCATCCAAGAGGAAGGTTGGCGGCAATGAACGTCATTGATGTCATCGCAGCACAGACGCCAAACACGATCAGTCGCGTCTTATGGACTCCTTGTCCAAGTCGAGCGAGCCACAGCGATGCCGCGCCGGCCGCGATGCATCCGATATCGGCCGCGATGTAATACGCAGAGTTAAACAGCAATGCTTCTCTCTCGCTGGCACCTCGTCCTTCCTGGAGAAATGCGGGCAACCACGCCCGAATGAGTTGCCACGTCAGATTGATACAAATGACGACCGGAACCAAGGTCCAGAATCGCCGATTGGTGAGGCACTCTGTGAAAAAACCGGGACCTTTGTCGGCTGGAGTTCTCGAATCATCGGCAGGGACTGGAAGTTCATTTCCGCGAAATGTCAACAACCATACGATTGCCCACAGGACGCCGAGGGCACCGATGACAATGAAGGGCGACCGCCACGCTCCAGCAACTTCATTACTGCCAACGATGAGGAGGATTACAGGCGGGGTAAGAATTGCTCCGATTGCTCCTCCACTTTGAAGGATGCTGTTTCCCATCGTGCGGTTTTTGCTTTCCAGCACGATCTTTGTCGTCCTGAGTGCGCATGGCCAATGCCCGGCTTCAAAGAAACCAAGGAGGATTCGACATCCCAACATCGATTCATAACTATTGCTGAACCCGGTCAGCACACCGATGAATGACCAGGCCAGCAGCACGGCTGGATACAGAAATCTGACTGAAATGCGATCGGACAAATAGCCAAAGAACAACGACCCAGCAGCAAATGACCAGCCGAAGCCCCATTCCATGTTGCCGTAGAGTTCATTACTAAGTCCAAGTTCAGTCTTGATGCGGACCTGAAGATTTGACAGCGTCTGACGATCCATATAATTCAGCATCGTTGCGAGGAGCAACAGTCCGCTGACCCACCATATCCAGACCTGAGATCTCACTTTAACGTCATTGGCGATAGGCGAAATTTCCGGCGGGGCGAACGGATTTGGTTGATGCGACATGCGACTCTTTCTGCAAATTCAGATCTGATATCCGGAAAATCAACTTTGGTTTCGGCTACACTTATTCGAGGCCACTCAGGGAAGCAAACAAATTGCGAACTTCGCCAGGGGCAGATTTCTCGACATGCAGCCAGGCATCGTAGTAGCACCGGAAGTAACTCGCTGGTCAATTTCGTTGCCCGGAATCACAGCGATGTCATTTGGCCTTTGAAATGAACCTTGACCTCTGCATCGTAGAGTTCATTGGATCGTATCGCCATCAATAGTGTCGTTCTTCGCCGTTTTCTTGTGGCGGAGTTCGGCCGCTACTGATTGCTCAGGCGCAGGACTTTTGCCGAAGGGCGAACCATAATCGCGGACGTCCGCTCAACGTCGCCGCGTTGCTCTTTGGTGAACCAGCTTAAACGGCCCCATCCTGCGGAATGACTGTACTTCTGTTTTCATTTTGAACGCGGTTTTATTACTTTCCACACTTCGCCATTCCAGTTACGAAGTGACAAATTGAGCAATTCCTGATGACCGCAACTCAAACGACAGCCCTGCAACTCAACGGAATCGAGATTGACGATACGTTTGCCGAAGCGTTTCCGATCAAGGCCGCACGCTTGATCATCACAGCAGACAGCGATCGCTGGGCAACGACCGCCGCAACTGTCTTTTGTGGTAATGCCACCAGCGTTATCGCCTGTGATGTGGAGGCTGCGATCGAGCGCATTGTCCCTGCGCATGAAACACCCGACGGTCGGCCAGGGATTTCGGTACTCGTGTTTGGATTCAGCACGGATGCTCTTGGCAAGGCAGTTCAAGGGCGAGTCGGACAATGTGTGCTCACCTGCCCAACGACGGCTTGCTACAACGGTATTGTCGATTGCCCAAAAGAAAAACAGATTCGCATTGGTGGTGGAATCCGGTATTTTGGAGACGGTTTTCAGATCGCCAAGAAGATTGACAACCGTCGGTACTGGCGAATACCAACTATGGACGGCGAATTTGTCTGTGAGGATTACTTCGGCACGATTACCGGCGTTGCGGGCGGAAACCTTTTGATCTGTGGCACAAATTCGGCGTCCGCTTTGACTGCTGCTGAAGCTGCAGTTGCGGCTATCGGAACAGGTGTCGATGTCGCTCTGCCATTTCCTGGCGGCATTGTGCGATCCGGCAGCAAGGTTGGTTCTCAGTATCCAAAGCTAAAGGCCAGCACAAACGACGCTTACTGCCCAACTCTGCGAGCGATGACAAAGACCGAACTCCCTGCAAACTGCAACGCTGTTTATGAAATCGTGATTGATGGGCTTTCGTTTGACGCTGTTCAATGTGCAATGAAGCGAGGGTTACATGCAGCCACAACTTGTCCTGACATCATTCGAATTACGGCCGGGAACTACGGCGGCAAGCTTGGCAAACATCACTTTCATTTGCGTGACTTGATGTAGGTATCGAGCGGAAAACATCGGTGTTTACTTGTAGTGGGATTCGCCAGAATTCCATGCACTTACAGAATTTCTGGCGAAATTCACGACGACAGTTGTTTCCTGACCGACGCTAATTGGACCACGACATGCAACCGGGTGCCATTATTCTGTGCGGCGGCCGATCCAGTCGTATGGGACTCGACAAGGCCACGCTGCCTTTTGGCGCTGAGCTCATGCTGCAGCGCGTGGTCCGAATTGTCAGTGAGGTTATCGAGCTCTCTGCGATTGTAGTGGTGGCCGCTCCAGATCAGATTCTTCCTGAGCTTCCTGCAACCGTGACGATCGCACGAGATGAATATCTGGATCGTGGCCCGCTCGAAGGGCTTGCGGCCGGGTTTCGTGCAATGCGAAAACATGTCGAGGCTGTTTATGTGACCAGTTGTGATGCACCACTCTTAGTTCCAAATTTCATTCACAAAATGTTGAACTGTCTGGATGAGTACGACATCGCGGTTCCGTATGACGGTCAGTTTTATCATCCGCTGGCAGCAGTTCTTCGACCGTGCGTGTTGTCGACAGTTGAGTCAATGTTGGCTACAGATCGTTTACGGATCGCTTCTCTGTTTGATGAGGTGTCCACGCTGAAGGTGCTCGTGGAGAGTTTGCGCAATGTCGATCCGACGCTTTCCAGTCTGCTGAATTGCAATCATCCAGAAGACTATTTGTCCGCTTTAAAATCTGCGGGCTTTTCGCCAGTGAAGTCAATGTGTGAAGCAACGCGCAACGCACCACGTTCTGCCATGTAGTGTTGCAACCCTGGGTCAACATCGCGACGATTGTCGTTGTGGCGTGTTCCGCTGCCCTGCGCAAGCCCTATTTCGCTTCACCGTCTTTTTCGTCGGCGGCCTTTTCCTCTTCCTTGTCGTCCTCTTTCGGGAACTTGGATTCGTGGAGGCGTTTGATTTCATCTCCAGGATTTGCAAGCGGACGCTTTCCGACAAGTTTCTTAGTTTCTGGCGGCTCGCAGGTTTTTGAATTGCAGGCCTGTACTTTCACTTCAACTGTCAGCTCAGCCTCTTCGGCAGTCTCATCAGCAGCGATCTCCAACATGGCGTAGATGATGACACGGTGACCGTACACATGGGTTGTTTCCTCCTGGCCTTCGACTTCCAGCTCTTCGTGCTTTGGATATTTGACTTTCGTCATCTTGATCTTTTGCTCGCTGGTAATTTTGACTTCCGTTGGAATCGCGAATTCAGGATGCGCCGGATTTGCGTTGATGTGCCAACCTTCTGCAATTGTGAGCTCAATCGCAACAGGACATTTTCCTCCACGCTCCAGCTTGTCGAAATAAGGATAAATCTTGACCTTCACACGGCTTTCCTGATCCTGCTTGAACGGGGCCGGTTTGGCGGGATCAGGCAGCACAGGTTTGAAGACGGAATGTTCACCGGCCTCTGATTCCGAGTCTTTGGCAACCTGTTCAGTGGACTCAACGTCCTCGCCGAAGGCCGCAGTGAAGATCGGACGCCCATGTTGTGCAGCAGCGAGCTTGTTCGACACCGCAGCAGTCGCAGTCTGCATTGATTTGGTACTTGTCGAATTCTGCTGCCTTGTGGCTTTCACCTGTGGTGTAGTTTGCAGTTTCAGCAGATCCTGCAAGGCCATTCCAAGCCCGGCACATGAAACCGCTGAAGCGTCGATCGTACCGCTGAAGCGCTTGAGCGTGGATTCCGCGATACCTCGAAATTCAGGACTTTGATCACGCAGAGCCAGCAGGTTGCGAACGGTAATGCTGTTGCCTGACGGAGAAACAGAATCGTATGGCGAACTTGTTCGAGCGAATAGTTTTTCATGATCGTGCGACGTGAAAAAGAAAGTTGATTGGGGTTCGTCGTAGAACAATGCTATTTGCATTTTGGTGAGCTCAGTCGCAGCCGCCAGCCATCGCGGCTCGTTGGTTGCTGTGTGCAGAGTTCGCAGTGCAGAAACCAAACAGGCGTAGTCGTCAAGATAGCCGCGAGGTCCCGGAGTGTTGTTTCGCCATGAACGCAGTAAGTGGCCCTCTGAATCTCGCAAATGCGACAGCAGAAAATCTGCAGCTTTGGTCGCCAGTTGTAGATCATGCTCGCGGCCCGGCAATTGTCCACTGGTCGCGAGTGCCTGAATCATCAGAGCATTCCATTCCGTCAGCACTTTGTCGTCCAGAAAAGGGCTAGGGCGTTTCATCCGAACCTGAAGCAGCCGATTTCGCATCTCCACTAATCGAGCTTCAATTGCAGCCGCGTCGGTTGATTGCTTCGCTGCCAGTTCCGTCACAGTGATCGGCAAGTACAGAACTCGCCCATGTTCAAACGATTGCGGTTCATGAAATCCATAGGCCGTCATGAACAGTTCCGCATCTTCAGCTGGCAGAGTCTCGCGAATCTGAGCTTCCGTCCAGACGTAAGATTCGCCTTCAATGGCATTTGTTTCCGCATCCAGCGCGGAGCAAAAACCGCCGCCGGGCAATGTCATTTCACGCTCAAGGAAGACGACGAGTTCATCAATCACCTGGCGATACAAGGTGTTGTCTTCCAGTCGCACGGCCTGAGCATAAACTTCCAGCAACTGCGCCTGATCGTAAAGCATCTTTTCAAAATGAGGCACATTCCAGCGGCGATCGGTGCTGTAGCGATGAAACCCTCCACCCAGATGATCGCGAATGCCACCTTTCGCCATCGCTGTCAGTGAATCGTTAACGATCTTCAGCAACTCGGGTCGCGGACTTTCGGCATGCATGTTGAGCAGAAACTGAAGTCGAGGTACGTTGGGAAAACGTGGTCCATCGGGACGACGTTCATTAAAATCAACGCCGCCAAAGACCGGGTCAACACGTTCCTCGATACCAGTCACGACGGACTCCAGCAATTTGCGCGTGAGCTCCTGCGGTTCAGCCAGAACCAACGGGCCGGACAATCGACGGACTTCGCGCGCAATCATCGCTGCCGAACCTGAAACAGATTCTTTCTTGTTTGTCCAAACGTCGGTAATACGATTGGCAACTGTCAGGAATCCGGTTCGGCCATCCGGAGAATCTTCTGGCGGCAAATATGTCGCGCCAGCAATCGGATCTCCATCTGGAGTCAGAAACATGGACAGTGGCCAGCCGCCGCCGCCACCAGCACCGGTCGCCTGCTGATAAACAATCAGACTGGTCATATAGACGTCATCAACGTCAGGACGTTCTTCGCGATCAACCTTGATGCAGACAAAATGCTGATTCAGGTAGTCGGCAATCTTCTGATTGGAAAAAACCTGCCGTTCCATCACGTGGCACCAGTAGCAGCTGCTGTAGCCCACGGAAAGAAACACAGGCTTATTTTCAGTTTTTGCTTTCTCAAACGCCTCCGGTCCCCATGGATACCAATCCACAGGATTGTGCGCATGCATCAGGAGATAAGGACTGGATTCGCGCGACAAGCGATTCGTCGGCGGTTTTACAGTGCTCAAGGATTCCTTGGTTCCCGCTGAAGTGTTTTCGTTTTCCAGATTGCCGGACGTTTTGCTCACAGAACCCTCCGATGCAGCTTGGGGCGTTAAATTGCTTTCATCAGCAAACGCAGCTCCTGCGGAAAAATCATGGACAGACATGACATTGAATGCGAACGCAAACAGGCTCAGCGACATCAGCACCCAAGCCATCCAGGCGTTTCCTATTGATCTCATAAAAATCTCGTGTTTTCGTAATTGTTCACGCGGCTTGTGTGGCATTCGTTCTTTTCCACGAACGATGCACAACTCTGGCGTTCCGTGATTTGTAAACCAACATTGTAAACCAAAATTGTCTCATATACGCAAACTGCGGATGCGTTCCGATCGGCAACTTCCCGATTCACTGAACACTCGCCCAGATCACGAGCCACATTCTACGCAACGCCTTTCGGGATATAAACTCCGGCAAACCCTGCCGTAAGAGCCGCATGATAAATCAGGTTAGCTACAAAGAATAGTATGGAGCAAACTGCCACTGACCGGGCAAAAAATGGCCTTTGACCTCCGTTCTACGGGAATCGGCGTGACTCAGCGGGCCAGCCTCAATCACAGGACTTGTGACTTTCATGCTGCCCAGCAAGTCCGGATTTGTGGATTTGGTAAACCAATCACAACGTCAAGGCCGAAAAGAGAGATGTCAGACTACGTAGCGAAAAACGACCGGCATGGACGTGCGCGCATCTGACTGACCTACGTTCACGAAGTGCTCCGCTTTGTTCCTTACCGACCAAAGTCGAAGCCTTTTCGGATGTTCCTGTTGGATGGACCCATGGAATCGCCGATCATTGCTAAATTGCCACGCGGACATCACATGGACCGACGCTTCGGAGTCGTCTATGGGAGTGCCCCGGAATTTTCAGACGACCTGACTGATGTCGATGGTGTGCGTACGCGTGAAGCTGTCATGCTCAATCAGTTAGGAATCTACTTCTGGGGGCAGATTGCGCTGTGGCGTCATCGAGAAATCGCAGCCATTGCGGACGAGCTTCAAATCCCGGTCGGCCGCATCATCGACGAACGCTGGACCGAACAAGCAAAAGATCTCTGTCGAATTGAAGCGCCGCGACAGTCGTCCACACTTCCAGCATCTGTCTTTCGTACAATCTCACTACTGATCTGCGCGTTGTTGATTGGATTTTTCACCGTCTACCTGATGAGCAACCGTCATAATCAACCACTCACTGGAATTCTCTCCGCCGACATCACCACGATCCGAGTTCCTGCGGCATCGCGACTGACGAGCGTGCAGATTAAAGCCGGAGAAGAAGTGTTTTCCGGACAGCCTCTGCTGACACTGGAAAAGCTCGAACACCTTTCATTCATTGGGACTCAGGAACGCCTTGTGCGCGATCTGGAGCGTGAACTGAAACGCATTGAAGCTCAGGCCGCTATTGAGCTGGAATGCCGAACCCGCGATCTTGACCGGGAACTTTCCAACGTCCGACAACGAATTGCAACGGTTGAACTGGATGGCACGACCGCGAGTCGGGATACCGAAGTCGATTCGAACCCCGCAAAAGGCGGAGTTTCCGTACGAAGTGTTTCATCCAGCAACAATTCAAAGCACAAAGCAACACCACGTGGGCGCGCAGGTGGTATCATTTTCTTCAGCGGAGCAAGCGGTGAGTCGTCACCGATCCCTGAGCCGAGCAATATCGCGAACGCGACGGTACCGGTCCGCACAGCAGAATTGCCTCGCAGCACTGTGGTTTCAGATTCTGTCGTCACAAGCACCGTCAGAGCGCATCTTGCTACTCTTCGGTCTGAACAAGCAAGACTTGAATCCGTGCGTGCTGCTTTGCCAGGCATGGTCAATGAGGCCGTGGGTGCGACCACGATGCAGGCTCACTATGCCGATGCGGCAAAACAACTGGAAGCGATGAAAAATGTCAGTCGCGAAGTACATGTGACATCACCTGTCTACGGCACTGTAGGCCAGGTTCGTTACCGCGAAGGCGACGACATGCAGGCTGGAGAAGTCATGCTGAGAATCCTGCATACAGATCGTCGATACATCACGGCCTATCTGCCCACACGTCGCGTTCATGAAATGCAAGTGGGACAACAAGTGGAGTTACGATTTCCGGGTGACGAAGAATTCACGGGCCAGGTTGTCGATGTGCCGATGCTTGCCGACCTGACTGGAAATTCCGGCGACACTCTCACCGCCGTACGAATCGAACAGGTTGGTCACCTTTGGCCGAATGTGCCAGTCGGTTCTCAAATCGATGTGATTTCATCGCGATAGGAACCATCGCCGCGACAGTGTCTAATTTAAGACGGCCTTCTGAGTTGGGCAGCGTCACTTCACATGAGCCGAACGCGCTAGCGTCGGGCTTTTCGCAGTAAGGCGAGCGGCAGGCAGGAAAGGATTTACCAGCCGCTTGATGTAGGACGGGTCTCCAGACCCGTCCTGATGACACAAAAATCAGGTCCGGACGGGTCTGGAGACCCGTCCTACGGTAAAACAAATTCTGCTGATCGTCTAAAAACACTGTTCGTGCCAAAGCCCGAGGCTAGCGCCTGCGGCTCACACAAAGAATCCCAGGAGCGGGAGCATCCGAAGCAGTGTGTTCCGAGGCAGGAGCCTCGGAACAAGGACACTCGCTCGCCCAAGCGCCCGAAATTGGACATCACGGCGAATTCATAATACGCTTCCGCTTCACGCGACAACTCATGTCGCATCAGGCTCCGAGTTCCCTTGTTTTCTGTGCCAGACTGATTCCCATGGATTTCCTTCCCGTCGAAGAACAGCTTCAGATTATCACCCGTGGCATTGAAAAAATTGTGCCGCAGGAAGAACTCCGCAAAAAACTGCAGCACAGTAAAGATACCGGTACGCCGCTGCGAATTAAATACGGTATCGATCCTACCGGAATTGACGTTCATCTGGGACACACCGTTCCTCTTCGTAAAATGCGACAGTTCCAGGAACTTGGCCATCAAGCGGTCATTATCATTGGGAACTACACCGCTCTGGTAGGCGACCCCAGCGGACGTGATGAAGCTCGTAGTAAACGTCTGACAGAAGCAGAAGTAGAAACAAACGCCACGACTTATCTGCAGCAGGTTGGCAAAGTCGTTGATCTGTCCCGCGCTGAAATTCATCGCAATGGCGACTGGTTCGGAAAAATGACATTCGCAAGTGTGCTGTCCCTTTGCGGCCGCGTCACGGTGGCTCAGCTATTAACTCGTGATGACTTCGCCAAACGCTACCGCGAAGAGAAACCCATCTTCCTCCATGAATGCCTCTATCCCGTCATGCAGGCATGGGACAGTGTTGAAATCCGTTCGGACGTCGAACTCGGCGGCACCGAGCAGCTCTACAGTTTCATGCTGGCGCGTGACCTGCAGGCTCAGGAGAATCTGAATCAGCAGATTGCCGTGATGTCGCCGATCCTTGTTGGGCTCGATGGCGTCCGTCGCATGGGCAAGAGTCTTGGCAACTATATCGGCATCAGCGAATCGCCGTACGACATGATGAAGAAGTTCATGCAGGTCCCGGATGACGTGATGAAGATGTACTTCGAATTACTGACCGAAGTACCATTGATTGAAGTCGAACGCTTGCTGGCGGGACACTTAAAAGAAGCAAAAGTCACGCTTGCTAAACTTGTGATCGCCCAGTATCACTCCACGGAAGATGCAGATGCGGCAGCCGCTCGCTGGCAGGCTGAAATTGGCGGCGAAGCATTGCCTACGGATATTCCTGACGTGGTGCTCGATGCCTCACTGCTGACCGATGGAAATATCACAGCCGTGAAACTCCTCACGGCATTGAATCTGTGTCCCAGCAATGGCGAAGCACGACGCTTGATTCAAGGCGGCGGCGCAAAGCTTGGGGAAGACAAAACAACGATCACTTCACATGATCAGCAAATCGCCGCAACTGAAGGACTGCTTGTCTGGGCCGGGAAGAAGAAGTACTGCCGCGTGAAACTCGGCTAAGGATCGCTCGGCGAGTCATTGCCAGCTAACACTCACTTGTTCAGAATCAGTTTGCCAGAGTGTGTTCTCCTGAGCGTGTACACTTCGCCTGCCAGACGAATCAGGAGACAATGATTGCCTTGCGAAAGATCTTCGAAATCGTAAGTCGCGAGACTGGCCGACACGTCTTTGACAACGTCGTCGGGCTCGACACTCCTGCGATTCGAATTCTTTTGACTGCGGTCTGTACCGTCGTTCGTCATGATTCTTGAACGCCTAATTTCTCAATTGTCATTCGAACGTTGACCGTTCCCGCATCGCGATGCACCCGCGTTGTGATGCTGTAACTTCAGGCTTAACGACACTCTACGGCGGTCGATGCCGCCGTGGAGTGGCTGAATACAGAGCCTTTCGGCTATCATGACTGGCTGCACATCACTCGCAGTTGCACTACTTGACTACGAATTGCATGAGTTCCAGTGAGTTGGTTTTTCCCGTTGTCATACTGGCTCCGCCTACGACGAGCACACGTCCACCACTCGTCGTCAACTGGCGGTGGAAGAAACGCGGTTCCGCGGCCTGACCAACTAAAGTCCACTTTGATCCGTCGTCAGAAAGTGCCTGTACGGAGCCCGACATGGTGGTCACCACCAGTCGATCACCGGCAGCAAACGCGGAAGTCCCGAAACCTTCCATACCTTTGCCATGCAATGCTGGCGCGACCGACCAGGCTTGAGCGATAGGATCAAACGCCGCGACTTGCGTCGTTGGTCCACCATCTTCTTCCATGCCCCCCATGACGTACAATTTGCCTTTGCAGGCCGCCAAGCTGACGGCGCGTCGCAGGAACGGCGGTTCAGGAAGTGCCGTCCAGGTCAGATTCGACTGCGTCAAATCGCAGACCCACGCTGTCTTATGCCAGGTTGGATTGTCGGAACCCGCCATTTTCCAGCCGCCAGCAACATAGAGTTTGCCGTCCAGAACTGCCGCATCGTGAGACGATCGACCTTCAGGCAGTGGTGTCAAATCTGTCCATTTTCCAGTCGCCGGGTCAAAGCAGGCAAAGCTGTCCTGGGACCACAAACTCTGATCCTGATCATCGGAATTTTTCGCCGTGAATCCTCCGACGCGATAAAGTTTTCCGCCGTACTCCACCATCGCCAATCCGGTGAGCTTTGGACCGCTCGGCAGAAGTTCCCATTCTGCGTTTGGCATTGTCAACGAAATTCGTCGGAACTCATTCGACTGGCCACTCTCCGAGTAGTGATGCGCGGCGCCAAAGTGACCGCCGTAGACGTAGACGTCGGTCCCGAGGATTGCCGCCCCAAAACTTGTGATTCCCTGGGACAATGCAGGAAGCGTGTGAGAAACAGATTCGATCGATGGCACGGTCAATGGTAAAGTCAGTGTCGAATAGGTTCGAATCGAGTCGTATTGTTCACCATTCAATTCACCACGAGTTTCATCGACCTGCTTTGTGCGAACTGAAAGAACTCCGTCAGCGGTAGGCTCACAATATGCCACTCCGCCTTCATCCGTTGTCAAAGTTTCATCAATTCCACAACCTCCAACTTTAACTTCCATCCCTGCAACCGGCTTGCACTGAAACGTGACAGTCAGAGCCAGCTTGCGGCCTTGCCATGCGGGAGTAATTTCCAGCGGCAAGTGTTCGGCGTCATTGATCGCAGACCATCTGCCTGGCAATGGTGAAACATGCTGCTTACCGACATATTTCAGCAGAAACGTCGCGTGGCCTTTATTGACTACGCCGTATTCATGCGACACGATCACGGCATCTACTTTGGTCTCAATCGTGCCCGCCAGTGACTCTTCCGTCAGCGTTAGAGGCACCTCGGCCATTGCCGATCCGCCGCGATCCCCGTGCGTCACGCTCCAGACTTTTGCAGCCGCAACATTCTTGAGAAGTTCAGGCTCCGGCGATTCTGCAGATTCGCTGAAGCAGATCTGAATCTTCTCGCCGTTTTGAACAACCCATACGAAATGGGCGTGAGCAACTGAACTCACGACTAAACTCAACATCAATGACATGGTTATTACGAGTTTTTTCATCGGTGAACTTTCTCTATCTTGTTGTGATCTATTGTTCGGTCTTGAGATTGAACGTAAACGATTGATCCTGTGTATCTGATACGCTTGCGGACAGATTCGATTGTGTGTTGTAGATTGCCGGGATTGGATTGTTGGCGAGGGGTGACATGCCAGTTTGTTCGAATTCAGCAGCAAATGCTGTTTCGTCATCAATGGCAAATTCCAGGAATTCCGTCGCTTCGATTTCGACGCGATGATTGGCAATCACGGGGCCGTCGTCGGCTGAGAATTCAAACTCACCTCCAATAATTCTGGCCGACGCCGCTGGGCCACCCTGTTCGCCAATCGGAATAAACCGAATGACCCCGGTTAACAATGGGGAATCGTCCAGTTCAACTGTTCCGCTAACCGGTACTCGAAATGGCCCTTCCGCCACTCCGCAACCGACGGTCAATGTGGAAAATAGCGTTACCGCCATGAGGTTGGAGACCCATTCGAGCCGACCGATGATCAACCGTGATAATTTTTTCAGAAGTTTGCAGCACGTTGGATCAGAATTCACCGACCACCTCCCCACCACCACGAGTTCCGGCGGAGTCAAGAATGGACTGACTGACGTTTTCACTCACGAACCGAACAGAACCATCCGCCAAGGTGAACTGCGCTCCGCCCACATGCTCGCTGCGGAAACGCGAAAGCACAGCAAAGCCCCCTTTCTTAGGATTGAAAGGAGCCATCGTGGTGAAGGCAGTCGCCAGCGGATACGGTGACGACCAGTAGGTAAATCCCCAGCGAACCTGGCCACCACACGGACCCGACGTGAAGAGATAGTCCGGGATATTCCAGGCCGCCTCACCAGTCAGCAGCGTATTGGAAGTACCGTCGGTGATGTCCCGCAGACTGGTCTTTCCAGATGCGGGATTGACGATCGCGCCATTGTGTGGAGTTCCTGCCGCCAATGAACCCCATGGATTACCACTGCCGGTACAGAATGCATAAGTTCCTGGTGCTCGATCGTTCGCATCGCAACCGGAAATCGGGATCTGTCGTCGAAGCGTAGCTGTGGGACAAAGATAGGCTGGAATGAATTGCTTCACAGCAGCCATATTCACTGAGTCACTGTTCCCCATTGACGAATCGTACAAGGTGAACGTGTTCGCCTGTTCCAGGTAGGGCAGGATCGAGACGAAAGCGCTCGCTTTCGCCAGTGTTCCAGTCCCACCGACTTCGGAATTCGGAAACACACTGTATGTGTCGTGATAGTTGTGAACCGCAAGCCCAATCTGCTTAAGATTATTTTTACACTGAGTCCGCCGAGCGGCTTCACGAGCCTGCTGCACGGCGGGCAGGAGCAACGACACAAGAATCGCGATAATCGCTATCACCACCAACAACTCAATCAGCGTAAACCCGCGCGTGCGGGCATTCGTTTTAGAAGGCATGAAACCACTCCACGTAAGAAACAAGAAACACCGATCGAAACCGTATCCGATCGGAACTTCTCACCCTGAGCGTGGCTGGCTACTCGATCGGGCGATTAACCCCGAGATACTGGCTGGCTGCGTCGACAGTAATTGAGAATTTATGACATGCGGCGATGACCGCAATCCGTGAATTCAGGAGATTCCGCAATGTCCTTACGCTGAATCTTTCAATCGCTCCGGCCTGCAGAGCAACTTCGTAACATTTGTCGCACGACCACACTTTGTGCAGACATCCCAAGCCAACTTGGCTGACGGATTGAGTTCACGTGCAACTAAAATTCACCCAGCACTTCGCCGCCGCTGCGTGTTCCCGCTCCGCGCCACAGACCTCGGTCAATGTTGTCTGAAAAGCCTCGCACCGAACCGTCCATCAGCAAGCCCTGAACAATCCCCGTGTGAAAACTGCGAGCGGTAAAGACCCCGTATGTTGAATCAGTCGCGCTTCTGCCTTCGCGCTGATTGACCCAATCTATGTCCCGCACCGTGCCGCTGTCGTTGTGCGGTACTTTCGTGTTTGGCGTAAACGTGGTCGTAAAACTTGTCTGATTGGCGCGACTATCAACCCATTCTGCATGGCCGGAGGACTTCAGCGTTCCGCCAAGTCCACTGATCGCGGTTGGATCAGTTGGCACTGGTGGATTCGCAACCGCCCCGACATCTCGCAGGTAATACTGGAAAGCTTTCACTTCTGCCATCGCAATTGTATTACTGGTACCGTCCGTGAAGTCTCGCATACCAGTTCGTGCGTTCGGACCGAAGGCACCGGTCCCGAATTGTCCACTGGCCGGATTCCAAACGAACCACTCACCATAGTTCGCCGCATAGTTGATGGGCCAGTGAGTCACAGCGCCGTCGGGATACGCCTTGTCATTAACCTCGCTCGGGCACATAAATACCGAAACACGAACCTGCGTGACTGCGGGCTGCACATCGTAGCCACGACTGAAATCAATCAGATTTGTCAGATTCGCCTGTTCAAGGTACGGCAACAATCTGGCCTGGATTGACCAACCCGCTGGTTGAACGACGGCCGCCCGATACGTTCCACCCGGAGGGAAAACATTGTAGACGTCATGGTAGTTGTGCAGTGCCAGTCCGATCTGCTTCAAATTGTTCTTGCACTGTGTTCGCCGAGCTGCTTCACGAGCCGCCTGAACAGCGGGCAAGAGCAGTGCAATCAGAATCGCAATGATCGCGATCACCACGAGTAATTCGATCAAAGTAAACCCACGAGCGCGGGACACTGAATTCAAACGCATTAGTTATGTCTCCACAAATAAGTCACTGAAATGGCGATCAACACGGCGTCAATCGAAACTTCTGCGCTGGGTGTGGCTGGCTACCTGACTAAGTCACTGGCTGGCTGGGCCGCAGCAATTTTGTTCGCAAATTTCGGCGTTTTGACCGTTCTGTAATTCGCGAACCGACGAGCCCCCAACCCAACTGACGTTGAAATTGAGACTCAGTCGCAACATGATAAGCAATCTCTAACGGATTTCAAGCTCAACTTTATAGGATTTCCGAATGCAGAGATGCGAAGTGCCTTGCAGTCCACATTTCTATTCCATTCCGGCATGTTCCTTTTGGCACCTTAAACAACGGGATCTGCTTGTGACTGAAGAATCAAATCGACTCAATACAGGCAAGAGTGATCCCAACAAGCGGCAAGTTAATGCCCCGCCGCTGGTGTCATTTGAGGTAATCTCGGGAGGGGCTACTGACATCCTGATCGAGTGCGAAGGACAGACGTATCACCTTCGCAAAACTCGAAACGGCCGGTTGGTGCTCAATAAGTAGTGTCACCTAGCCAGGGAATCAGTTCCTGTTGCTGACGCGCCACGCATGGCTATACTTCACGCGGGCAGAATTGACACATTCGTCGTTCGAGTATACTTGCCCGCGCGGAGTATAATACGCCACCTATCTGGCCGTGGCTAATTGATGCGATGCGTCGGCACCGGACGTCCAGGACGGAAACTTTGCAGCGAGATCACATTCTGCGAAACGCCAATCGCGGCGGCGGCAGCGGCAAGCTCTTCGCGGACAATAAGTTCCAACTCCGCAGGATCCGTCGCGACTCGAGCGTTCACAACCACGTTCGCGGACGGGGTGCGAGAATTCGACGCCAGTGAAAGCTCCGGCCCGGTCGCATTGCTGACGAGATTTGCGACCGCGTAGCTGCCATCACATAAACCAATTACTTTCAAATGTGCTGCTTCAGCGTTGGACGATAATCTTTGTCAAGTGCATGGCTCTTGTGTGTTCTCTAAAGCGATCTGTAAGTGATTCGCTCCGGCCAAGCGCATGGCGGTCATCAGATCGATTGGGTATTCAGACCCGGACTCGGAAAATCGGCTTTCAATGAACTCGAACGGTTCGGTCACGACGGTCTCGGAAAGCGTGACTTCTGGAGCGGTTTTGACGGGACTCGGCGGATTGTTCGCAGTCAGTTCTTCCGGTTGTTTCGACTCTTCCGATTGTTCTGATTGTCCCGATTGGGCTTGATTGAAGGCCACCATCTGCACTTTGGTTTTGCCACGGACATCGTCCGTCGGTGCGTCATCATTGGATCGACCCGATTCGATAATCGGCCTCATGACTAGGTTCGAGGGAGCATCGGAAGCGGACTGAGACAGCCTTGCAGCGCCGCCCGTTTGGCAGCCCGTCGCAGCAAGTGATGCGGCGATTCCCATTGCCATCAGCATCGTTACGATGGCGGGTGAGCGACGTTTTTCGTCCCGTTTTCTGACAATGTTGTGTCGAGTCATGCCTTGCTTCCCTGCGTGGTATTACGAATCCGATCGCCTTCCGCATTGGCGGTCATAATTGGGCCAACCCGAGAGATTAGTGGTAATCGTTACTATTCCTTCGGCTGGAATATTGGGACGAATCCATAATTTTAAAAAAATGAAATTTGTAATAAAGCGGCCCACACTCGACATCTACAAAGTAGGCACGGCCAGTTTTTTTGACCGTCACAATCGGACTGAAAGCAGCCTTCGGGCGTCAGAAATGTATTGCAGGAAAGGTACTCGTTGACTCGACCCGACCGTCAGAAGGCCGAGCGATTCGTCGCGCATCTCGAACCGATTCAGCGTCAGTTGGCGGTGTACTGTTCGCGTGCGCTGAACCGGTCGGATGAGACCGCTGACGTACTGCAGTCGGCCATCGCCAATGCGTTTCACGATTTCGACAAGTACTCCGAGGGGACCAACTTTCGAGCTTGGATGTTTCGTTATGTGACGTTGGAAACACTCAATCGCAATCGGGCAGCAAGTCGTCTGCCGAGCGTGCTTGATGAGCCGCATTTGTCTCAGCCCGCCACTCTGGATATTGGGGCGTTTCGGCTGGAAACGCTGCTGGATGACCCCGAAGCCGTGTTAGATCATTGCGACGGTGTTGTCGCTCAAAGCATCGGAGAGTTGACCGAGCAGGAACGAAAGATTTTGTTGCTGCGAGCGGTCGGAGATTTCAAGTATCGAGAGATCGCGGAGATTATGAACATTCCAATGGGCACAGTGATGGGACTGTTGTCGCGAGCGAGAACGCAGCTTCGCAGCAAGCTGCTCGACTATGCTCGCCAGCACGGTTTACTTTCCAAAGGCGATAGCGCATGAACTGCCAACAAGCACGTCGACACTGGGATTTGTACTACGACTCGGAAGGGGACGCGGAACTGCACTTCCAATTGAATGAGCACCTCGCGAGTTGTGCGGGGTGCGCTGAGTGGTTTGACAAGCAGAGTCGGTTGGAATCTCTGATCGAGCAACGTCTCGGCAGTGAAGCAGCGAGTGAACCGTCTGCTGAAGTGGACTGGTCCGGCGTGTTGGCCGCTGCGGGCGTTACGCCGGTAGTGAGGTCGCGGTCATGGATGTTCTTCGGTTCCACCATTCTGGCGCTGGCCGCAAGTCTACTGGTCCTTGTCGGTCTTTACGGGCTTCCCGTTTTGGGTGACGGCTCTCCCAGTCTGTCACGCTTGTCCGCTGAAGTTCACCAGCATGTTGTCACCGGCAGTCTGCGTCCTGAATTTGAGAGTGCCTCGGACATGGAAGTCGACAAGTATCTGTTGGGCAAGGTGTCGTTTCCCGTTCGCTGTCCACCTCGGAAGGATTCTGGCTTTGCGGTGAGCGGAGCTGGCTTGTGCGAATTTTCCGATCAGCCGGCCGCGTACGTTGTCGGAACTGTCGATCGACGTCCGGTATCAATCTTCGTGCTGCCAATAGAGAGTCTCGATGTTTTCCCACGGCAGCGTGCCGAACTTCGTCGCGAACCACTGTCTGCATGTCGCGAGGGCAGCACTCAGATGGTGTTTTCCATCGTCGACAGGAATGTCGTTCTGGTCGCAGGTGACGTCGAGCGTTCAAAGTTGACTCGCGTGCTGAAGTCTTACGGAACCTACCCACACGCTTTATAAACACTCCAGCGATACAGGAAAATTCATGACGAGCGACAGTAACGATGATCGGACGCCTGCCAACGATGCCGAAAATGAACCGGCGGTTGTGACAGTGGATGAGCATGACGCAACCAGCGAAGCAGTCGCCGATCTCATCCCAGACAACAAGCAGGCGTCGTGGCTGGTTCGCATCTCGATCAAGAACCCGTTTCTGGTCATCGTGCTGTGCTTGCTGATCTGCGTGCTGGGCTATGTGACCATTGGAAAAATTCCGGTTGATATTCTGCCGTCGTTCAAGACGCCAGCCGTGCAGGTCTTGACGCTCTATCCGGGGATGCCGACGGAAATCATGGAGCGCGACATCACCAGTCGAATCGAGCGCTGGACGAGCCAGTCGGAAGGAATCGAACGTCAGGAGTCTCGCAGCATGATGGGTGTGTCGATTGTGAAGGATTTCTTTCGCGATGACATCGACCCCAACACGGCATTCTCTCAGGTGACCAGTTACGCGATGAGCGACCTGTATTATCTGCCGCCGGGTACCGTACCGCCGATGGTGATGCTGTTCGACCCGAGTGCTCCGTTGCCTACGGCACTATTGGCCGCGTCCAGCGAAGTGTTGGATGAGAAGGAGAGCTACGACCTTGCGTATTACAACGTCCGCAACATGCTTTCCGGCTCGCCCGGCGTGATTGCCCCGGCGGTATTCGGAGGGAAGCTACGTCGCATCTACATCTACCTCGATCCTGCGAAGCTCGAATCCTACGGCCTGTCGCTGATGGACGTGCAGCAAGCGATCAAGAAAAACAACCTAATGCTTCCCACCGGCACCGCCAAAATTGGCGACATCGATTACATGGTCGACATGGCCAACATGGTCGAAAGCGTACCCGAGTTTGACAACATCGTCGTGAAGGTCATTGATGGGCGCCCCATCTACGTGCGCGATGTGGGGCATGTGGAAGATTCGTCCGCCATTCAGACGAACATTGTTCGCATTAGCCGCTCACCCGGTTGGAAGAGTCAACGTCAGGTCTATGTTCCCATCTTCCGGCGACCGGGTGCCAATACCATCGATGTCGTGGATGGCGTCCGCGAGCGGATTCCCGAGTTTCTCGGACGACTGCCGCCGAAGGAAGGATACACCGACCCGGATACGGGCGAGCCAGCTTCGGGATTGAATCTGGACGTCGTGGCAGACCAGTCGGTGTTCGTCCGCAAAGCCATCAGCAACCTGACCAAAGAAGGTATCCTCGGTGCCGTGCTGGCATCGTTGATGGTGCTGATATTCATTGGCAACTTCCGGTCGACACTGATCATCGCGCTGGCGATTCCGCTGTCAGCACTGGTGGCAATCATTGGCTTGTACTTCACTGGAAACACACTCAACGCAATGACCTTGGGTGGTCTGGCGCTCGTGATGGGGCGGCTTGTTGACGATCCGCTCATCGATATTGAAAACACCTTTCGCCACCTCGACATGGGCAAGTCACCCGTGCGCGCCGCATTGGACAGCGCAACCGAAATTGCGATGCCCGTTCTCGTGTCCACAATCACCACCTGTGTCGTGTTTTTTCCAGTCGTGTTTCTGTTTGGCATAGGAAAATTCTTATTCACGCCGATGGCCGTCAGTGTGACCATCGCCATGTTCGCGTCGTATTTCCTGTCGCGAACATTGTCGCCAGCCTTCTGTGCATACTTTCTAAAAGCGCACAAACCGGACGAAAAGAAGTTCATTCTGTTCGCTTTGACAGACTCCGCTTACGAGGCAGTACGTGAAATGTACGTCGGCTTGCTTCGAGTGGCCGTGCGACTGCGTTGGTTGACGGTCGCTGCCGCTCTCATCCTCGTCGTCGCTTCTTTGCCGCTGTATTCACTGATCGGTAAAGAACTGTTCCCGGCGACCGATGCGGCACAAATCCTGATCAACGTTCGCGCTCCGTCGGGAACCCGGATCGAACTGACCGAAGAAATGACACAGAAAATTGAGCAGGAGATCTTCGCGACGATTCCCGCCGAGGATCGCAGAATGGTCGTGACGGACATCGGAGTGCTTTATGACTGGCCAGCCGGCTATACGCCCAACGCCGGCCCGATGGATGCGACGATGCTGTGTCAGTTGACAGAAGCCGACCAGCGTCATGTGACGACGCAGGAGTATGCGGTTCGGTTGCGAAAGCGGCTCAATGAGAAGTTTCCTGAGATCTCGTTCGCGTTCAACACGGGAGGCATGGTGCAGGCCGCGTTGAATTTCGGCTTGCCGTCGCCAATCGACATTCAAATTGCCGGACGCAGTATGGAGGAGCAAACACGCATTGCCGCCGAGCTGCGTGATTTGATTGTCGAGAAAGTTCCGGGAGCGGTCGATGTTCGAGTCCAACAGCCCATTGACTATCCCACATTGAAGATCAATCCGGACAGAACGAAAATGGCGATGTCGGGCATCACGCAAGAAGATGCGACGAAGAACTTGATGAGCATGCTCAACAGTTCCACGTCGTTTGACCCGTCGTTCTGGCTCGATCACAAGTCAGGCAATCACTACTTCGTCGGTGTGACCTACGAAGAAGACGATATCGGCTCGCTCGAATCGTTGCGTACGGTGCCGATTACCGGTGAAAAGTCGACTCATCCGATTCAGCTCCAGAATCTGGTCGGAGAATTCACCGTTGAAGAGTCGGCGGTGGAGGTCAGTCACTTGGCACTCGGCCGAGTCGTCGATGTCTACGCAAATGTCGAGGGACGCGATATCGGGTCGGTGTCCGACGACATTGAACGCGTGCTGGACGAGTGGGCGATTCGGAATCAACCGAGGCTGGGTTCGACAATCACGAATGTCTCTTGGGTTCCGCGAGATTCCGCCGAAAAGGGCAAGGGGATGGCCGGCTATGCCATCACCATGCGCGGCGAAGTCGGCATCATGAACGAATCGTTCAGCAGCCTCGCCTACGGCATGATTTTGGCCGTGACGTTGATCTACCTGATCATGGTCGCGCAGTTTCGTTCGTTTCTCGACCCGTTCATTATCATGTTCGCCGTGCCACTGGGAGTGATCGGAGTGCTGGGTATCCTGTGGCTGACCAACACCACGTTCAACATTCAATCGCTGATGGGCGGCGTGTTTATGATCGGGATTGCAGTCACGAATTCAATTCTGCTGGTTGAGTTCGCCAACCGATTGCGTGAAGAAGGACGCTCCACTCTGGATGCGGCAATCGAAGCCGGTTCGGTACGGCTGCGACCCATCATGATGACCGCATTAGCGATGGTCTTCGGCCTGATCCCGCTGGCATTGCACGAAGGCGATCCCACCATGCCGCTGGCCCGCGCTGTGATTGGTGGCCTGACTGCCTCGACGCTGTTGACCATTTTTGTCGTACCCAGTCTGTATGTCATGTTCAAAGGAACAACACCCACCAGCCCGCAGCAAACGTAGAGTGAAGTCACTTACTGTGTTTCGACGTCCTTCATTCGAAGGCTCACTCTTTCATCCTCCGCGACATCCGATACTCGGAAACCCGATATGAACTTTCACACTCAGTTGCTTTCACTCACGGTTCTGTTTGTGACCGTCGGCTCCTTCGCAAACGCACAGCCGCCGACAATCTCCGCTCCCGCTCAGGTCGAACCTTACGAACGAGCGGAGCTTTTTGCTAAGGCGTCCGGTTTCGTGGCGGCAGTCCACGTCGATATCGGCGATATGGTGCAGAAGGGTCAGTTGCTGGCGGACCTTTTCATTCCGGAGATGGAACAGGAGCAACTGAAAATGCAGGCGTTGCTGGAACAGGCTGATGCGGCGATCCAACAGGCGGAAGCTCACGTCGCATCATCCAAAGCCAAAGTGGTCTCAGCCAAGGCAAACGTCGCGGCATCGCAATCACAGGTTACTGCCGCCCGAGCACAACTTGAGAAACACAAAGCCGATATCTCCTTCGCCGAAAGTGAGCTGTCTCGCATTACGACGCTGGTCAATTCGCGAGCTGTCAATGCGGCGATGCAGGACGAGAAGCAGCAACAATTTCGAGCTGCGAAAGCCTCTCTGTCCGGTGCAGAAGCCGAAGTACAATCCGCTCAATCTCATACTCAGGCGGTCGAAGCCGGGGTTCTGGTTGCTGAGGCGGATCAGAAGCAGGCCGAAGCCGATCTTGTCTACGCGCGATCGCAACGGAAAGTCGCCGAAGCCTCCCTGGCGCATACTGTCGCGTTGATGCAGTATGCAAAGATTCACGCTCCTTTCGCAGGCAGAATCTCGCATCGAGGAGTCGATACGGGCGACTTCGTCATCTCAGCCGCCTCTTCACGGCAAATCGAAAAATCGCTTTTTACGCTCAACCGCATCGATCACTTTCGGATCGTGTTCAACGTGCCCGAATCAACTGCATCCCGCGTGGCCATTGGCCAGACCGTGGAGTTGAAAGTCGATTCCGCCAAAGACACCACTTTTTTTGGCGAGGTCAAACGCACCACCGGCGAACTCGACACGCAAACTCGAACGCTGCGAGTCGAAGCCGAAGTGAACGATGAACAAGCTCAACTGCGGCCCGGCATGTACGGAACCATCATTGTGACGGCAGCAGAAAATGTGACTTCGAAGAAAACCGAAAAGTAGGTTTTCAACACGCTCGCGCACACAGTCCCCTCGCGCTGGGACGATACAAAGCGAATTTCCTCGACCGTCTGTACAGGAACAACCTGTCGTATTCAGAAAATGCAGTGCAACAGGAGATTCGCCGTCGAATTGTCTCATTTGTCGTTCTCATGACGCCAGAGAAAAGCATTTTTTACAGAACGTGCAGGTTGCCCGACAGTTCCTCAAAGTTGACGAACAGGATGTCCAGGATATCGTCGTTATGCCCGAGCCGAATACGACCCGAGGTCGGACCGATGCTGCTCGGCAGTTGCGCAAACAGGTTCTCGTTGAAGTTGACGATCAGTGTGTCTCCGATTGGCCGACTGCCCGGGCGAACAGCCGGTTGAGTACCACCGTCGAGCCGGATGTCGCGAATAACGAAATTCGGCTGTGTGGGAAAAATTGTCACTCGAAATGTATCGGCGCCGGCGAGCCCGGAGACAGTCGGAATTGCCACATTGCTGAAGTCCCTGAGCCTCAGCAGAGTTGTGCCAAAGTTGTTACCAAGTCGGACAACGGGGCTGTCGGCGGTACCTTGAGCCACCGGATTGACGTCAATACTGTCGTTCTGGTCCGTGGCGTGAAACAGCAAGGTGTCCCGATCCGTTGCATTGCCGCGAACGTCGACATCTTCCAGATGAGTGAACGTGACGGTGGAAAATGGCGTCGGCGTCACGGAACCTGAGCGGGAACGGTCGAACTTCGCACAATGAATCTCTCATCGATACCTTCCTGTCCTTCGGCGATCAGCACATCCAGTCCCGCCCCGGTGTCGAGACTCCGGCGTTCGATGCCTGATCCGAACACGACTGTGGTTGCTCCCAGTTCCACTCGATCGGAACGCAGCGTCACTGTGTCGTCCTGGGCGGTGCCGAAAACGCGGACGTGGTCGGGCGTCCCCGCACCCCCGTTCACCGTGACGACCATCGGGGCTGACGCGTTGACCGTCACCGTATCGCGACCATCGCCGGTGTTAATTGTGTAGTCCGTCGTCTGAACGGCAAAGGTACCGCCCATGACGATCCAGTTGTTGAAACCGTTTGCGTTCAGAGTCAACTCTTCCACGCCAAAATGATTGAACTGAAAGCCTGGTTTTGTGACCGTTGATGGTGGATCCGTATTGAGACTGTAGGTGTCGTTTCCTGTGTCCTGCTCATCGTGCAGTACGACGAGATCTGTGCCATCACCGCTGCCGCCGGAAAAATACAGCGATCCATCGATTGAATCCAGATCCTGCGACGAACCTGCGACGTTCAAAGTGTCGCTGCCGGCGTTTCCGAACAACGACACCAGTGTCGAAACTGATGTGCTGCGAACATCAAACAGATCGTCATCATTACCGGCCTGAAGCTCCAGAGTTTCTACGGATCCCGTGTAGATGAGTTGATCGAATGGTGAGCCAACAATGTCGAAACGGTTGTTGGTAAAGCGATAGTTTCTGCCGTTGTCCGAATTGTTTTCATCATGAAGAATAATCTGATCGAATGTTCCGGATTCCCCGGTGGCGAAGACGAGCCCCTGGATCGTGTCGAGGTCTCGGCCAGTGGGCGTCAGTGAAATCGTGTCATTTCCCGCACCGGCGATCAGGTTCACCTGACCGCCGGGTGACACCGCATGCAAATTGATCGCATCGTTGCCGCCCCGTCCGTGAACGATCAGCCGGACTCCATCCAGCACACCCTGTATGTTCGTTGTACTGTTTTGATTGCTGCCCTGCAGGACGATTCTTTCCGGCGGAGCATCAGTGTCCCATGCGATGACTGGAATGACGGACGACACGAAATAGTTTTCCTGGAAAACATAGAAGTCGTCAGCCACGGTCCCGTTGCGGTCGTCAATGATCATTTCATCGTCACCTCCGCCGGGATTAACGACAACGTTGCCGTTGATATTCGCGCTTGCGTTGGCATTTCCCAACACGATGCGGTCACTGCCGATTCCAGCGTTGACGACGACATCGGTACCTGACGCAATCGATCGCATGAGGATCAGGTTGGGTTGACTGCTTGAGTTCAGTACGACCGATTCGACGTTCGAATAATTGGCCACAATTCCAATACCTGATCGGCGAACATCAAAGCTGTTGACCTGATACGTCCGGACTTTCTGGTTCGGCGACGTCGCAGTTCCGAGATAAACGTCTGCTGTGTCATCAACGACGAGCGTATCGCCGTTGATTGAAGTCCCGCCGTCGAACGTGAATGCCCCCTGAATCCTGTCGAGGTCGCCATCGCCTGCGGATAGCGACTGTCCGCGTCCAACGAACGCCGTGTCGTCACCGGCCCCGCCGTTGAAATGCACAGTCAGGCTGGCCGGAAGGTCATCAGGAAACAATGTGTCATCTCCGGCAAGCCCGAGGATCGTCAAAGACTGCAGTGTGTCGATGCGGCGTGTGAAAATCGTCTGTCCGTCATGCCGGAAGTCGAGGAATGCCGGGTTGGCGGCATTGAGACGAACTTCGAATATGTCGTCATGATCTAACGGGCCGTCGCCGAAAGTGTCGCCACGATAGACCAGATCGGTCCAGGCATTGTCCCAGGCTTCACGCATCGTGACAGCCATGTTTTTGCCCGTTCCTGCCGGGTCAAATGCGGCCCCAATCTGATAGACCGAGTTGTCATCACTGCGGATTTGTGAATTGATAAACATCGACGCCTGAACGTTGTTCGGGAAGACCATTGCGATCGTGTTGTTGCGTGCATCGAGGTTGGGTGCGTTCGTCGGCGCCCACGCTGGAAGCGAAGGGCGGAAATTCAGGCCGTCATGGCCGAGATAGTCACCGAAATCGCCGGTGAAATTGGAACTATTCATCCACCCAAGCAACTGGTCGTCCATCAGCTGCCTTGTTTGAGCGTTAAGGATCGTATCGTCGTAGCGAATGGCGGCGAGGAAGTCGGTCATTTCGTGGACATTCAGGTTCCAGCCACGCGACCCAGCCTCGAGAGTTCGATCATTGGTATCGACACCGGGAACGAGTAGTGGCACAACTGGCGCGTACAAGTCGGATCCCGGTAGCACAAATGGATTGATCGGATAGAGCAGCGTGTTGAAAGGCTGGCCGGTCGTGCGGGTCTGCGGATTCAAGATTCCAGCGGGTTCAAGGATGTATGTCGAGACGTAGTACTTGTAGATCGACGCCGTCACACGATCTGGCGTGACGCCCAGAATGTCTGTGCCTCCGATGGGCGCAATATTCCAGTCTTCCATGATCGCGGCCCCAAGCGCCTCGGCCAGGTCTTCATCACTTGACAGCTCTGAGATATCCAGAAGATTTGTAACGGCGTTACTATTCAGTTCATTGTTGCTCACTTCGTTCCACATGTATGGCAGCATCACACGGAAGTAGGCAAAATTCGTGGTGTGGTAGGACGTGACTTTCGGAAACGCCTGAAACCAGACGAATCCGGGGGGTGGAGTATTCAGACTGAGTTGTGCTGATATGGATCGCAAAGAGTTGTAAGTGTATGCGCCGGCGTTTCCCAGACTCGCACTGCGAATGCCGCTGTTATGAGTGAGCAGTTGGCGCGACGTGATTGATTGGAAGAACGCTGATTTTGACCAGTTCGACGGAAGAAACGCAGCAGCGGGCAGGCTGAGTTGCGAGTTGAGTTCTTCAATCGATGATGTTTGTTCCTGAAGCAGATGCATGATCGCGGCGCCAGTAATGGCTTTCGAAATGCTGGCGACTTCCTGGCGAGCATCCGAAGACGCGGCAACCGACTGCAAACCCGGAATGCCCGGGTTCTGCGGCGTGTCCCAGAACATGCGAGCGAAGCCTAGTCCATCCTCGCGATGATCGAGTACTGTTCCTGCAGAATTTCTTTGGTCGATTGAGTAAGTCAGCCCAACAACATTGGGAGTCGTATCGTTCAACAGTGGATTCGGATCGATGCCCACCTGTTCGCGAAGATTGGTCTCGAACTGGGAGACGCTGAATGTGGAGGCCGCCACGGAAAGTCCGCTCAACAACTCCCGTCTTTCCATCACCTCGGCCTGAGACGCTGACGAACCGCTGAACGGCACTGAGGAAGCACGTTGCGAAATGACCGTCGTGCCCACTAACGAAAGAGAAGCTCATGAAACTGACAGAAAAGCTGGCGCTGTTGAATACCACCCTGCGAAGTCTGGCTCTGTTGCTCGTTGCTGTTCCGGCAGCCGTGTTTGCCGAAGAGGGGTTCGTCGTGGCCCCCGGAGTCAGGCAACTGTTTCTGGATGATCAGGACGTCGAACGCATCGAGAACTTGATGAGGACGATGCATCAGCCGACGAAGCGCGGTGCGCTGATTCGAAGTTCGAAGATGGAACAGACGATTCAAACTCGCACCGCGCCGGTCTGGGACTCGGACAGCGAGCTGTTCAAGTTCTGGGTACTCGGGATCGACGACAAATTCTGGCAGAGTCGAGACGGGCTTCACTGGACGCCAGGTCCGAAATCCAACATGAGGACCGACCAGGTCGTCTATGATCCGCTCGCCCCGATCCCGCGCGGCGATTCAAGGCGGCCCTCTTGAACGAGGGATTTGCCGTCTCGGCGGATGGCGCCCAGTGGACCAGGCTCGATCTCCCGAAGATTCCGAGTTCGGACGAGGGCAATCTCAGCTACGATCCCCATCACGGGTTGTATATCCATACTGTCAAACGCAGCGGGCCGAATGGCCGCGCAGTCGCTAGTCGTTCTGGTTGACGTCGGAGTCGCCGAATATCTGCCATGTGTATGGCACCGCCGCCGCTGGCACCGCCGCCAAGGTCGTTTTATAAAAGCATGGCGCTCTGTCGCGAGTCCAGCGCCGCTTCGCTTACATTCGCCGGATAAGGCAGCTTGGGGCTTCGAGCCTCTCATGCGGTCTTCATGCCGCCTGCGAAACGCAGTCCAGGGTTGGCGATCACGACTCACAAAACCGACACAGATGACGCCCTCGTCAATTCCGCTCCAGATCTCCGATCCCTCAAAACAATCCGCTCCAAAGCGGACTCGCTACCGGTACGCGATGATCTCACGCTACACTCGTTTTGATAAACCCAACATGGCAGCTTTTGCTCGCTCCCCTTTTTTTCGCTCGTGGATTACGATCTGCCGAACCGCCCCGACAACATGTCCCGCGACGCTCCGGGAATCAGCCCGCAGCGGTGGAATCTAATGAGGTCGGCAGACATCCCGTAGCGCAGCAGCCAACGGTGCGGTGCAGAATTCCACCCCAGGGAAATAACAATCATGCGAACGATGTCCGTGTTGTGCCTGCTAATGATTGCTTTCACAGAGTACTCACTCGTTCCGTCTGCGAGTGCCGACGAATTCTTCGCCATCGAGTATCAGCGGCAGACTATTTATCACTCGCCACAGAAGCCGGGCTTCACGAGTTGGTGCGGTGCGTGGACGAATCCCGACGGCAGCCTGATGGTGAGCTTCACGCAGGCGACGGGGCCGATTGAAGGACGTCCACAGGCACCGAAAGAGGTGCAGCATCGGCTGACGTGGCCGCCGGCGGGGCATCCTGGTTACGACATGACGGGACTTGATCTGAGCAACGTGCATCTGCGGTCGATCGACGCGGGGAAGACTTGGCAGCAGGTGAGTGCCGACGGGTTCAAGTCGTGTATGAACGGAGTCACCAACGAGGCGCAGACTGCTCTGGCCGACGGGACTATCCTGCGCGGCGTGTTTGGGTTTTATCTCCCTTACGATCCCGACTTGCCGCAGACCGGTTTCTTGCAGCGATCCAGCGACGGCACGAAGACGTGGGGCAAGCCGGAAGTTCCGCTCGATGCCATGAAGTACTCGACGTGGCCGCGACGAGTTCGCGTGTTGCGGGACGGCCGAGTCCTCTTGCTGGTCGGCGTAGCACCGATTCCGGCGGGCAGTGGCACGCGGCAAGAATTCAGCAAACTGGTGGAACCGGCGCTGCTGGTCTCGTCCGATCAAGGCCGCTCGTGGAAAGGCCCGGTGCCTGCGATCCCTGCCGATCAGCGCGGCGGGTGGACCGAGGAGTTTGATGTCGCGGAACTCGCCAACGGCGATCTGCTGTGCATCTTTCGCCGAGCGAGCGATGCCAAACGCTGGCAGTGTACGCTCACGAAATCCGACGACACTTGGATCGCGCAACAGGCCGGCCCGACAGTCTTGCCACACAGCGGTCAGCCGGAACTGATCGCTCCCTCGCTCACGCGTCGGGTTACATTGAGCCACGACATCGCGATCACCGACCGCAAATCGCTGACGACGGACAAGCTCGTCAGCGAGCGCATCCCGCTGGGCGAGGCGGATGACTACAAGCCGTGCATTGCGCAGTTGCCGAGCGGCGAGCTGTTGCTCACCGCGTTTCATCAACACAAGCGCGACGGCAACAAAGTGCTCGAACAGACGCTGCTGTTTCGCTCGCCCGATGGCGGTCGCACATGGACCGGGCCGCAGTCGCTCGATCTGCTCGGTCGCGAGCCGTATTTGACCGTGCTCAGGAACGGCACCGTGTTCATCACCGGGCACCTGCTGGCCAACGACGTGCGGAACGAGTGGGGCTATACGACTGGCTTCCTGCATCGCTCGACCGACGGCGGGCAGACGTGGGACAAGACTCAGAAGTGCGAGCCGCGCGACTTCAAGAGTCAGTACGGTTTCTTCGGCGGCGAAACGTGGTTGTGGCAAGCTCGATCCGGCAATGTCTGGGCCTTGGTTCGCGTCGACAGCAACGAGCTGCCGATCAAAGACCGACCGATCAAAGCGGGCAACGATCAGGCCGATCATTTCATCTTGTTCTCGTCCGCCGATCACGGAAAGACGTTCGACCGCATCCGCGACATTGGCGACTACGGCGAGATGTATCTGTCTCTGCTGCGGCTGCAAGACAAACGGTTGCTGCTGACGTTCACGGTTCGCGATCTCAAACCGCCGCTCGGCGTGCGAGCGATCCTCGGCAGCGAAACCGACGACGGCTTCGAGTTCGACTTCGCCCACGACCGAATCATGCTCGACACGCGCACGCCGATTGGCAAACCCCAAGGTGGCGGCTTCGGCCCGACCGTGCAACTTGCCGATGGCACGCTCGTCACGTCGTATTCGTACCGAGGCGCCGATGACAAAACGCATCTCGAAGTCATGCGGTGGAAGCCGCCGGCGAAATGACAGGGGCGATCGCTGGACACTGGAAGGCACAGAATCCCATCAACGAGCGTCGATGCGTTGGTTGAAATGCGCTAGAATATGGGTTGAATTTGTAAGGACGACAAGAAAGTAGCGGAGCCCACGCTTGATGCAGTTCCATAGACCAGGCCATGAGCCTTTGACACGGCGCACGATGTTGCAAGCGGGCACGATTAGTCTCCTGGGGTTGGGGCTGAACCATGTGACCGCGTTGCGCGAGGCAGACGCCAGTCCCGAACAGCCGCCAAGCGCGGGACGGGCGAAGTCGGTCATCTTTGTCTTTCTGTCCGGCGGGTTAACGCAGCATGACAGTTTCGATCCTAAGCCGGAAGCGCCGGTCGGAATTCGCGGTCTGTTCTCTCCCATCGCCACGCGCTCGCCCGGCGTGCAGATTTGCGAACATCTGCCGCTGCTTGCCGCGCGCAGCCAGAAGTGGAGCGTGATTCGCTCGCTGACGACGCCGTACAACAAGCACTCACAAGGGCACACGTCCATTCTCACAGGACGCACGCCGATGCCCGTGGGTTACGATCCCAGCAAGCCGCAATCGAGCGACTGGCCATCGATCGCGTCGGTGGTCGGAGTTGCCCTGCCGCAGCGCAATAACAATCTGCCGCCGGCGATCGTGTTGCCGGAGCGATTGATCCACAACACGGGTCAAGTGCTGCCGGGACAGTTCGGCGGACAGATGGAAAGCCGCCGCGATCCGTGGTTTGTCGAAGCCTCGCCGTACAATCCCAAGTCCTACGGAGCCTTATCCGGACTACGAGTTTCATTTTGTCCGTGGACCCGATCACAGGGGATCTGTACTATCCGTGTTCATTGCGGGCGGCGGCCTTCCCGGCGGAGTGGTCGTTGGTGCTTCGGACGACGATGGGGCCTACCCCGTGAAGTCACCGCAACGTCCGGAGAATCTCGCAGCGACGATCTACCATTCGCTCGGCATCTTGGCCACCGCCGTGTGGAAAGACGAATTGGATCGCCCGCATCACATTTATTCCGGTGAACCGATCCGCGAACTGGCGTAGCGGCTGGAGATTTAAATTTGTCGAATGACGCTGTGCAAATGAGGAAGCAAGACGCAACAACGACCGATCGCATCAATCGTCGCGGAGTGCTGCGTGCGGGAGTGTTAGGGACTGGCGCGCTGAGTCTCTCGCAATTGCTCCAGTTGCGGGCCGCGTCGAACCGGGTCGAACCGCGCAAGACATCTGTCATCTTTCTGTTCCTGCACGGCGGCCCCAGTCAGTTGGAAACCTACGACCTGAAGCCATTGGCCAGCTCCGAGGTTCGTGGTCCGTGCCTGCCGATTCCGACCTGCGTGCCGGGTCTGGACCTCTGTGAATTGTTACCGTTGCACGCCAGGGCTGCACATCGTTTCTCGATCATTCGTTCGTGTACGCACGGAGAAGGAGGACACTTCGAGGCGCATGGCCGGTTCATGTCGGGAAACGGAGGACTGAAGCCCGGTACGTTCGAATCCACCCACCCACAGATGGGAGCGATTATTGGGCGTGCGTTGAAGTCGCGAGTCTGCGGACTGCCAGCCGCTGTGGGGATGGGACTTGTGATCTACAACAGCGCCTTTGGAGAGTATCTTCCGGGAATCGGCCAGGGGTACTGGGGCGGCCAATGGCGACCGCCGATCGTCACGAAGACCGGCCTGCCGAACTCGACACTGACGATCGACGGGGCGCGCCTTCACGACCGCACCGGCTTGCTGAATCAGCTGGACCAGTTGCGTCGCGAAGTTGATCAGAGCGGCGCGATGGACTCACTGGACGAGTTCAACCGCACGGCGATCGAGATCCTGACGTCCGACAAAGCCCGTCAGGCGTTCGACCTCTCGCAGGAAGATCCGCGACTGGTCGCCCAATACGGCGACGAATGGGGCCAGAATGCGCTTGTGGCGAGACGACTCGTCGAGGCAGGAGTGAGTTTCGTCACCATCAGCGTTCCCGGCGGAGTGAAGGCGATGGACGCTCCCGGCTGGGATGACCACGCGATCAATATCGACCTCCCGACGATCATGCGGCATCGCCTCCCCGTCTACGACCAGGTGGTGACCACGCTGATCAACGACATTTACGACCGTGGCCTCGATCAGGACGTGTTGGTCATTGCCGCCGGTGAATTTGGGCGCACTCCGAAAGGAACCCTGCAACCCAGTACCGCGACCGGGAAACTGCAATGGGGCCGCGATCACTGGCCCGGTGCGCAGTCGATTTTGATCGCGGGCGGGGGCTTTCGCATGGGACAGGTGATCGGGGCGACCGACTCCCAGGCAGCCTACCCGATCGAACGTCCGCTCGACCCTCAAGACCTGATGGCCACGATGTATCGCCACTTGGGAATCGACCTGGCGACCCATTTTCCAGACGCCAGCGGACGCCCCGTCGCCATTACGACAGGCACACCGATCAGGGAGCTATTCGAGTGAACCATCTGCAACGCAGACAATTTCTGATCGCTTCCAGTGGCGGTTTTGCGGGGCTCGCATTTGGTCAGCCGGTTCACGATGTGCACGGTGAGAATTCAATACTCGGCAATTCGACAGCGAAGTCAACGATCCTGTTTTTTCTCAGCGGCCGAATGGTTGCATGCCTATTGATGATCATGTCAACGGTCGTGATCGCCGCTGAACCTGATATGTCGCCTCCATCATTTGAGAAGGACATCCTGCCGATTCTGGCGGCGCGCTGCCATGAATGTCATGGTACTGAGGTTCAGGAAGCGAAGCTTGATCTGCGCACACTGTCGAGCATTTTTCAGGGAGGCGAGAGTGGTTCGTCGGTCGTTCCGGGCGATCCGGATGGTAGCCTGCTGGTTGATCTCGTCGCACGCGGACAGATGCCGCCAGTTGACGGCGAGAAGCTGACGGCCACGGAACTGGCCACACTCCAGCAGTGGGTCAAAGCCGGCACTCCCGCGGAAGAGAAGATCGTTGTTCTCCCGCCGCATACGCAGGTGACAGACTCGGACCGAAAATTCTGGGCCTTTCAGCCGCCGCACAAGACGGAAGTACCACAGGTTCAACATGTGGACCGTGTTCGCAATCCCATCGACGCCTTTCTACTGGCGAAATTGGAAGGGAAAGGCCTGACGTATTCCGCCGACATCGACCGCGCCACGCTCATCCGCCGCGCGTACTTCGATTTGATCGGCCTGCCTCCCGAACCGGCGGCGGTGCAGGCGTTCCTAGATGATTCCAGATCGAATGCCTATGAACTGCTGATTGACGAATTGCTGAAGTCGCCACACTACGGCGAGCGATGGGGACGGCACTGGCTCGATGCCGCAGGTTATGTCGACAACCGCCTCTTTGACGGCGACTTGTCCACGATCTATCCCAACGAAGGGATCTGGCGATATCGCGATTACGTGATCCAGGCCTTTAACGACGACAAGCCTTACGACCGATTCCTCACCGAGCAACTGGCGGGGGACGAGTTGGTTGATTGGCGTCGGGCCGAGAAGTTTACGCCAGAAACGCTGTCGCTGTTGTCAGCAACCGGTTATCTGCGCTGCGTCGAAGACCATACCAGCGAACCGCAATACGGAATCGATAAACGCTATGAAGTGGTCAACCAAGTGATTGACCTGTTTTCCACGTCAGTGCTCGGACTCACCATGGAGTGTTGCCGCTGCCACAACCACAAGTACGACCCGATTCCGCAACGTGATTACTATCGCCTGATGGCCTGCTTTGAACCGGCGTTCAACGTTCACGATTGGAAACGACCGCAAGAGCGATTCCTGGCCGATGTGTCTCTGCCGGAACGAGCGGCGATCGATGCGCACAATGCCAACCTCGACAAGCATGTCGCGGAACTTCAGCCGCAACTCAAAGCGGCCGAGGAGGCCAAAGAGGAAGCTCGGATCGCCGAGTTGAAAAATCAGATCGGCACGCTGCAAGGTCAGCGGAAGTCGTACGGCAAAGTTCAGGCCTTATGGGATGTCGGCCCTCCGCCGTCATCTCGTGTTCATCGCCGTGGCAACGTGCATGCTCCGGGAGTTTTGGTTCAGGCCGGATTTCCTGAGATCCTGCAGCCATCCGGCGAATCAAAGCCAGCGACATCACCAGACGTGACTGTCGAATCAAGCGGTCGCCGTTTGTCCCTGGCACGCTGGCTGACGCGTCCTGACCATCCGCTCACGGCTCGAGTCCTAGTGAACCGAGTCTGGCATCACCATTTCGGACGCGGCATCGTCGAGACGTTGGGGAACTTCGGCCGCTCCGGCAGTCTTCCCACTCATCCGGAGCTGCTCGACTGGCTGTCGACTGATTTCGTTGTGCACGGCTGGAGTATCAAGCACTTGCACCGGCAGATCATGCTGTCGACGGCTTATCGGCAGTCATCGCGAAGGACGAACGTCTCGATCAACAGCGCCGAAGCTGGCGCCACTGTCGCAACTGCATCCGGCGAACGCCTCGACCCCGGCAATCACTTTCTGTGGCGCATGAACCTGCGGCGACTGGAATCTGAAATCGTTCGGGATTCGATTCTGTCCGTCTCCGACGCACTCGATCGCACGGCGGGTGGGCCGCCGGTCGAGATCACGACGCCGGCCGACGGCTTGTCCGAAGTGAAGGCAGCGCCCACACCAACCAGTCCCCAGCGGCGCAGCATTTACCTTTTCGCGCGGCGCGTCTATCCGCTCAAATTCCTCGAACTCTTCGACGCCCCGATCATGCCAGTCAACTGCACGCAGCGCATGAGTTCGGCGACCGTGCTGCAGTCGCTGGCACAGCTCAACAGCGAATTCCTGTTCGATCAAGCGGATCGCATGGCCGCGCGAGTGTCGGCGTCGGCTGGTGCGGATTCCGCAGCACGAATTGAACTGGCCTTTCGGCTCGCCCTCGGTCGCAAGCCGCAGGATATCGAATTAAAACACAGCCTAGAGTTCCTCGGCAAGCAGACCCGCGGCTACGAGACCACCAACACACCGACCGAGAAAGCGACACAGATGGCCCTAGCCGATCTGTGTCACATGCTCCTGTCATCCAATGAATTCTTGTATGTGGAGTGATTGAACCATGCCTTTCTCACGACGCCAATTGTTGCAATCGATGGGCGGCGGTTTCGGCACCCTGGCGTTAGCTGGGCTGCTGAACGATGCAGGTCTGTTGGCGGACGATGCGAGCACAGGCGAGTTGCCAGGCGGCAACTCTCTCGCCCCGCGCGGCGGTCACTTTCCCGCCAAAGCAAAAGCGGTGATTCAGTTGTGTCAGAACGGCGGTCCGTCGCAAATGGACCTGTTCGACCACAAGCCGGAACTGTCGAAACGCAACGGCGAGCCGCATCCAGGGCAAGTCGAGACGTTTCAACTCGGCAACAAAAACGTGCTGCTGGGAACACCATTCCAGTTTTCCAGGTACGGCCAATGCGGCATGGAGTTCTCGGAGTTGATTCCGCACCTCGGATCGGTTGCCGATGACCTCTGCCTCGTGCGGTCGATGTTTTCGGAGAACAACAACCATCCGTTTGCCCTCAACATGCTCCAGACGGGCAAGACATTTTGGGGCCGTCCTGCGATGGGTTCGTGGATCGGCTACGCGCTGGGCACAGAGAATCAGAATCTCCCAGGGTACATCGTGTTGCGCGATCCGGCGGGCTACAACACCTCTGGCAAAATGGTCTGGTCCAGCGGCTGGTTGCCTGCGGTCTACCAGGGGACCGAGTTCAGCTCATCCGGCACGCCGGTATTGCACCTGCAACCGTCGCGACCAATCTCACTTGACGCCCAGACCCGCTCGCGGGAGTTCCTCGCGCAGCTCAATGTACGGCATCTGGAGGAGCATCCGCGAGAATCGGAACTCGAAGCGCGGGTCCAGAACTTTGAACTTGCCGCCCGCATGCAATTGTCGGCCACAAACGTCCTCGACCTGTCGCGGGAAACCGAGGCGACCCGCAAACTCTACGGCCTCGACAACCCCGCGACCGCCGGTTACGGAGCTCGCTGCCTGATGGCTCGACGGCTCGTGGAGTCCGGCGTGCGGTTCGTCCAGATCTTCCCGCCGCTGGACCCTTCATTCCAGCCGTGGGACAACCACTCGGACTTGAAGAACGGTCTAACAAAAATCTGTGGCCACGTCGATCAGCCGAGCGCCGCGCTCGTCCGGGACCTCAAGCAGCGTGGTCTGCTGGACGACGTGATCGTGATGTGGACGGGCGAGTTTGGTCGGCTGCCCATCACGGAAGGGAATGATGGTCGCGACCACAATCGGCACGGCTTCAGCCTGCTGATGGCCGGCGGCGGTTTTAAGCCCGGCCACATCCACGGGGCGACCGACGAATTCGGCTACAAGTCGGTCGAGAATCGCGTGAGCGTGCCCGATCTGCACGCGACCATCCTGCATCAACTGGGCATTGACCATACCCGCCTCCACTTCACGCACAACGGCCGCGCGGAACGCCTGACAGATCCCGAAGTCACCGGCGCCCGTGTGTTGCATGAGGTGTTGGCGTACGATGGCGGATCGACGAAGAGTAACCGAAATTCGGCTCGACTTTGAAAATGGGGAAATCCTCATGAGCGACGAACGCTGTATGCGATGTTTTGTGCTGGTCTTGATGTTGGTGACATTCAGAATGGCCAAGCTGTCTCATGCCGATGATGCATCCGCGGCAGAAGACAACGTCATTTGCGTTCCAGTCGGTCAGCGGCAATTGTTCCTGGACGATCAAGTCATCGAATCGGTGGAGCATCTGAAACGCACGATGCACCAGCCGGAAAAGCGCGGGGCCGTGATCCGCAGCGTGAACCCCGCTCAGACAATCCAAACCCGAACCGCCCCGGTGTGGGATCCCGAAACGAAGCAATTCAAGCTGTGGGTCATGAGTACCGATCAGCCGTTGCGGGTCAGCGCTGACGGATTGCATTGGATGGCCGGCCCTGCGCCGAACATGCGGATCGACCATGCCGTTTATGATCCGCACGATCCCGATCCGGCGCGGCGATACAAGGCGGCATTGCTGAACGAGGGTTTTGCGGTTTCCCCAGATGGAGTTCAATGGACAAAACTGGAACTGCCTGCCATTCCCAGTAGCGACGAAGGCAACTTCAGTTACGATCCAAAGGAGGGCTTGTTCATCCATTCGGTGAAGCGCGGCGGTCCGTATGGGCGGTCCGTGGCGATGGCCACAAGCCGGGACTTCAAGACGTGGAATGACTACGGCGTCGTCTTCCATGCCGATGAGCTTGATCAGGAGATCGGGAGGAAGCGCATTGCCGAACGGCTGAAAAATCCGACCCTGAAGCAACCAGAGTACGACACGCCAGAACACTACAGCGTGCAGATCTACAACATGGGGGTATTTCATTACGAGGGGCTCTACATCGGCCTCCCTTCGATCTATCACCACACCGGCAAGGTGCCCCCGGGCTGGCCAGAATTTGACACGTTGCGACTGTCTCCTGCCATGCAGGACGCGGTGGGCAAATACGGCGACTACACCGGTTTTTATAACATCCAATTGGCCACCAGCCGTGATCTGGTGCATTGGCAGCGGGTGGCCGAACGCCAGCCATTTCTGGAAGCTTCGCCACTCGGAGCCGGAGCCTACGACACCCAGACAATCATCGGCCCCTCCGCGCCCATCGTTCGCGATAACGAATTGTGGTTCTATTACACGGGCATCAAGCACTATGCGTTCGTGGCCTCCGGCAATGAACCCGGTTACGACGATTACTTTCCTGACAAGGGGGCTGTCTGCCTGGCGGTGTTGCGGCGAGATGGCTTCATGTCGCTCGATGCCAGCGCAGACCCTGGCAAACTCTTGACGAAGCCGTTCGTACTCAACGGGACGCACCTGCATGTCAACGTCGATGCCGCTGCAGGTGAACTTGGCGTCACCGTGCTCGACGGCGATGGCAAGGCGATTGCCGTTTCTGAACCTGTTGTTGGGGACAAACCTCAAACAGCAGTCCAGTGGAAGTCGGGCGATCTGAAAGGCCATCAAGGGAAGCAGATTCAATTCCGATTCGCGCTTCGCAACGCACGGTTCTACTCATTCTGGCTCCGTGAGGAACCGCGATGAACCAGTTGTAAACGGCGGCGAGAAACTTTGGCGATTGGCGGGCGATGACGTTTGGGAGTCGAATTCGAGAACTACGGCTGGCGAAGAAGGTCAACAGACGTTTTGGGCCATCCGTTGTCATTCATTGTCATTGAGCAGCCTTATTGGCTGGTTTAAGTTTGGATGGCCCCAATGTTCGTGCGAGACGATTCGCCCGACTGCGCTTTTCAAGCCTGTTTCAGAGAAAACAGTAAATTGACACATCCCGAAGGAATCTTCACATGCAACCGATGACCCGTTTTCAGGGCTTCCGTCTCTATTCAATGGTCGGGGTGGGAATGCTCATCGTCATCGCTCTGTGGCAGGCCACCGGACTGGTGCAGGGTGAGGACAAGGTGGCATCCGTCTTCGAGCAGCAACCTTTGTTTGTGGCTGGTGACGGCGGCTATTTCAACTACCGCATCCCGAGCCTGGTGGTCACCACACGCGGCACGATCCTGGCCTTTTGCGAAGCTCGAAAAAACAACGGGCACGACTGGGACGATGTCGACCTGGCGCTCCGGCGCAGCACCGATCACGGTCGCACCTGGAGCAAAATGCAGATCATCGGCGACGAAGGGGAGTTGACCATCAACCAGCCCTGCCCGGTCGTGGATCACAAAACGGGGACGATTTGGTTGCCGATGTGCCGCGGCAGCAAACCGGGCCAGGGGAATGCGGAGATTCTCCTGATGAAGAGCACCGACGATGGCGCCACCTGGTCGCAGCCGGTCAGTATCCACAAGTCAGTCGCCGATCCCTCCTGGACGTTCGTCGGGACCGGTCCCGGACACGGGATTCAACTCAAGAGTGGTCGCCTGTTGATCCCGATTTGGTTTGATGCGACGCCGACCTGCGGCGAGGTCCAGTCGTCGTGTTGCTTCTACAGCGACGATCACGGGGAGAATTGGAAACAGGGAGAGCCTTTGACGAGGAACGCATCGGACGAATGTGACATCGTGGAATTGACCGACGGAACCGTCTATCTCAATGCGCGCAGCCGCGGCCCGAAGCAGCGTGCCTATGCCTTGAGCAAGGACGGAGGACATCGCTGGTCCGAAGTCAAGAATGATTCCAACCAGCCGGAACCGTCTTGCGATGGAGCCGTGATCCGTCTCACGGACATTCACAACTCCGACAAGAACCGCGTTCTGGTCGCCTGTCCGACCAAACCGGAGAAGCGCGCCGAGATCAAGATTCGGATGAGCTACGACGAATGTCAGACCTGGCCGATCGCCTCCAAGCCGCTGGCACCTCTCGGTGGATATTCCGATCTGGCGGTCACCGGTGACCAACAGATCTTGTGTCTCTACGAGTCGTTGGTGGGCCGGTCGAGCCTAGTCTTGGCGCGGTGTAACGTTGAATGGCTCTCGAACGGAACAGACACCTTGGGAGCCCGATCCCCGGAGGTTCGTGGCCAGGAAGCCGCCAAGGGCCTGACGGCGGCCGTCGCGCGGCCCGTGCATCCCGTGCTGATTCGCAACGAGCACGGCCCCCTGCTCCGCGTTGTCGTCGAGGTCGAGAAGGGGGTCGAGGCGCGGGTGAATTCTCTGGTCTTCAAGCTCGACGGCACCGATGACCTCGGCGATCTCGAATCGCTGACGCTGTTCACCACCGGCGACAAAGAAGGGTTTTCGCCCGCCACGCCCGTGGGCGAACCGGCGATGCCCGCGGCGGCGGTGACTTTCCCCGTCGATCAACCGCTTCGCGTTGGCAAGAACGTCTTCTGGTTGTCATGCCGCTTGAAGGCCACCGCCGACCTGCATCATCGGATCGCCACCGCGTGTACCTCAGTCATCACCTCGGTCGGGAAAGTCACACCTTGCGATGATTCGTCGACAGTGCGGCACCGGATCGGCGTCGCTTTGCGAAAGCACAAGGACGACGGCGTCCATACCTATCGCATTCCGGCGCTGACCACGTCGGCGAAGGGAACGTTGCTTGTCGTGTACGACATGCGCCGCCGAATGGGACGCGATCTCCAGGAAGACATCGACATCGGGCTCAGTCGCAGCACCGACGGCGGCCGGACTTGGGAGCCGGTGCGCGTCATCATGGACATGGGCGAATTCGGCGGCCTGCCTCAGGAACAGAACGGCTGCAGCGATCCGGGAATCATCGTCGATCAGCAGACGGGCGAGATTTTCTGTTTCGCCCTCTGGATGAACGGCAAGCCGGGCAAGCACCAATGGACTGACGACGGTTCCGAACCCGGCTTCGAGATTGGCAAGGCCGCCCAGTTCATGATGGTCCGTTCCAAGGACGATGGCCTGACCTGGTCCACGCCCAAGAACTTGACTCGTAAATTGAAACAGGAGTCGTGGTGGTTGCTCGCGCCATCGCCGCAGTCCGGCATCAACTTGCCGGACGGGACGCTCGTCATGCCGGTTGAAGGGCGCGATGGCCGCGAGCCTCTGGAAACATTCGCCACGCTGATGATCAGCCGCGATCACGGCACGACGTGGACCGTCGGCAAGCCGAGTTACAGCGGCGGCAACGAATGCCAGGCGGCCCAACTGGGCGACGGCTCGATCATGCTGAATATCCGCAATGATCACGAACGGTTCCGGGCGGTGGTCCTCACGAACGATCTCGGACAAACGTGGAAACCCCACGCCACCCACCGCAACACTCTCATCGAGCCGAATTGCAACGGCAGTCTGTTGCGGATGGATTACGAACAGGCTGGCGAGAAGAAGCATGTGCTGCTGTTCTTCAATCCTCACACGCAAAAGGGCCGCACGCACCATACGCTTCAAGTCAGCTTCGACGACGGCAACACCTGGCCCGACTCGCATCATCGACTATTGGACGAAGGCCTCGGCGCGGGATATCCCAGCCTGACGCAGATCGATCGCGATCACGTCGGAGTCGTTTATGAGGGAAGTCAATCGCATCTCGTGTTCCAAAAGTTCAAAGTCACGGAACTCCTGCAAGGCAGTGACCATGATTGACCTAACGACATCACTGATGGCCTCTTCTGTGTTGCATGTCGTTTCGTCGGACCTGGGCCTTGCCTGGACCCGCGATGCCGATCCGGCGATTGAAGCGCCGCGCGACGTCAACGTGAATCCACACCATCCACCTTCAGGAACCAGATCCATGCGGCGCCTTGTATCAACCATGCGAGTTCGTATTTTGGGACTTCTTTTCTGCACAGCGATGACGACCAGCCCGATCTTCGCATTGGCGGAGCCGCCACGCCCGGTGGTGGCGGAGACGATCGATACGCTCGCGCAGGAATACGTTCGGGACGTTCGACCGCTCGTCACGCGATACTGCCTGGAGTGCCATGCGACGGGGAAGCGGGAAGGGGAACTGGATCTCGAACAGTTCGCGACGCTGGCTAGTCTTCGAGCCGGTACGAAAGTCTGGCTCAAGGTTGTCGAGCAGCTCGACAATGGCGAGATGCCCCCCGAGAAGGCGAAGCAACCAACGGCTGAAGAGCGGAAGCAACTGCGAGGCTGGGCGCAACGCTATTTGGATGCCGAAGCCTTGGCCAACGCGGGCGATCCGGGACCAGTCGTGCTGCGGCGGCTGAACAATGCCGAGTACACCTATACGATCCGCGATCTGACGGGCGTTGACCTAGATCCTGCACGCGAGTTTCCTACAGACAGCGCGGCGGGGGAGGGATTCACCAATGCCGGGAATGCGCTCGCGATGTCGCCGGCGCTGTTGTCGAAGTATTTTGTCGCAGGCAAGGAGCTTGCCGATCACGCGGTGCTGTTGCCCGACGGATTTCGCTTTTCAAAGCACACCACGCGCAGCGACTGGACCGACGAACTTCTGACGCAGATTCGCGCATTTTATCGCCAGCGCGTCGAGACGACCGAGCTCGGCCTTGGAACGTCGGTTGGCGTCGTCAATCTGCACGGCGACTGTCGCATGGGGCAACTGGGCCGCGTGCCTCTGGAAAAGTACTTCGCCGCGACAATCGCAGAGCGTGAGCCGATCGCGTCCGGCGGCAAATCGGTCTCGGCGGTGGCTGCGGAGCGTGGACTCAATGCCAGGTATTTGGGGATTCTCTGGACGAGCTTGAACGCGCAGGAACCTTCATTGTTGCTGGACGATCTTCGCCAGCGGTGGCGCGCCGCCAGACAGGAAGACGCGGCGGCGCTAGCCAGTGATGTCACTCAATGGCAGCGGGGACTATGGACCTTCAATCCGATCTCGCTGCTTGGGCGAAAGGCGAGCCGTTCGCGCTGGATGGAAGCCGAAAATCCACTCGTGACACAACACGAAATGCGGCTGAAATTCCCGCCAGCCGCAGAAGGAAAGACCGCCGAAGATGTCGTCGTCACGCTGGTGGCTACTGATGCTGGAGACGGGAGCGAACGCGATTTCGTGCTCTGGCGACAGCCTCGACTCGTCGCGGACAAGCAGCCCGATCTCCTGCTGCGCGACATCGAATCGCTGCAGGAGCTGGATCGAGGCTTGTTTGGAAAACATCCTGACGGGCGTGCGATTGACCCATCATCCTTGTGTGTGCAGGCGCCGAAGGCCCTCGTGATCCGCATCCCGGGAGCGATTGCAGCGGGCAAGGAATTGGTGGTTTCCGCCGAGTTGGAGCCAGAAACTGGGCGTGATGGGAGCGCCCAGGTTGAGGTCGTCGTCGGGACTGCCGAGGCGAAGTCCGGCTTGCAGCCGAGCACAGTCACCATGACGTTGTCCACGGTCACGGCGCTCTACCCGGACCATCATACGGTGACTTACCAGCGCCCGCTGTTGATCGCCAAGGAAGGTCGACTGCGTCCGGGCCTGGAAGCCGCGATGGATGCTCACCGGCGGTTGTTTCCTGCATCGTTCAGCTATCCGCAAGTCGTGCCCGCCGATGAAGTGTTGACGCTAACGCAGTTCCACCGCGAAGACGAACCGCTGGTCCGGCTGTTGCTGGACGACGCTGAACGTGCGGAGCTTGACCGGTTGTGGGCCGAGTTACGGTATGTCTCGCAGGATCCGTTGAAACTGTCCGATGTCCTCGATTCACTGGTCGAAACGCTGAAGGGACATCCTCAACAGGGAGGCGTGGACCCGCTGATTGAACCGCTGCACCAGCGGGCCGCCGAATTCCGCAAATCCATGATCGACAACGAGCCGAAACAGGTGCAGGCGATTATCGACTTCGCCGCGCGGGCCTATCGCCGACCACTGGAAGCCGCAGAAGCCGACGCGCTGCGGGAACTGTACAAACACCTGCGAGTCGAGGAACTTTCACACGAGGAGGCCTTCCGCCTAACGCTGGCGCGGGTGTTTGTGGCCTCGCCATTTCTGTACCGCCTCGAAGCCGCCCACGAAGGTTTGCAGGTGGCACCCGTTTCGGACTGGGAGCTCGCCAGTCGGCTCAGTTACTTTCTCTGGTCGTCACTGCCAGATGATGAGCTGCGAAAGCTCGCGGCGGCGGATGAATTGAGCCGCCCCGAGGTACTCGAACAGCAGACGCGGCGAATGCTTCAAGATGCGCGCATTCGGCGGCTCGCCACGGAGTTCGGCTGCCAGTGGCTGCACATCTACGAGTTCCCCGTCACCGAGAAGAAGAGCGAGCAGGCGTTTCCGGAATTCAACAGCCTGCGCGACGACATGTACGAAGAGTCGATCCGCTTCGTCACGGACCTGTTTCAGCAGGATGCGTCGCTGCAGAGCGTACTCAGCGCCGATCACACGTTCGTCAACGAGCGGCTGGCGAAGTTTTATGGTCTGGAAGGCGTCGCCGGTGAGAACTGGCGGCGCGTGGATGGACTGCGAAAGCACGGTCGCGGGGGAATCCTTGGCCTGTCAGCCACGCTGGCAAAACAGTCGAGCGCGGCGCGCACCAGTCCGATCCTACGGGGCAATTGGATCAGCGAAGTGCTGTTGGGTGAGAAGCTGCCTCGCCCTCCCAAAGACGTGCCACAGCTCGCCGATATGGTTCCCGAGGGATTATCCGAACGGCAATTGATCGAACGACACAGTAGCGACCCGGCCTGCGCCAAGTGTCATCAGCGAATTGATCCGTTCGGCTTTTCCCTGGAGGGCTTTGACGGCATCGGTCGGAAACGGATGATGGATGTCGCCGGTCGACCGATCGACGCCAAAACAAAACTCCCGGACGGACGCGAGATTGACGGCCTGTCTGGCCTGCGCGACTATCTGTTGGACGTGCGCCGAGACGAGTTCGTTCAGCAGTTTTTTCGAAAGCTGCTCGGGTATGCGTTGGGGCGCGAAACCCAACTCTCCGATCAGCCGCTCCTCATCTCGATGCAACACAAACTGACCGAAAACGACGGGCGTCTGTCGGTCGCGGTGCTCTCGATTGTGCAGAGTCGGCAATTTCGTGAGGTTCGAGGCAGCGACGCAGATTCCAATCGAGTACCATAAACATCCGCTCACTTTTCACTGCGCATCACATCAAGCCGTTGAGGACAAAGATCATGTCGCAACACCAATTCGTACGACGGACTTTCCTGAAGGGTGTTGGCGTCACAATGGCGCTGCCGTGGATGGAATCGTTGCCGGTCTGGGGTGATGAGAAGGCTCCGTCCACCAAAGGTGATAGCAAACGTGATAGCCAGCCACCCGTGCGTCTGGCGGTCCTCTTTTCCGGCAACGGATTTCATCGGGAAGAATGGTGGGCCAAAGGGGCCGGCAAAGAGATGGAACTGGGCAAAGTGCTGGAGTCCCTCACCGACTTCCGCGAACGGCTTACGTTCATCCAGGGGCTTTACAACGCCGAAGCGCTCAAGGGCAATATCCACAGTTCAATGACCGGCAACCTGCTGTCTGGGGCGCCGCTGGCCTCGGGCGGCGAGATCCATTCTGGGACCAGTTTCGATCAGTTGATCGCGCAGCGATACGGACAGACGACGAAAGTCTCCAGCTTGGTGCTGGGCTGCGAACGCTCGAATCCTGGACTCCACAAGAACTACTCGATGCTGTACAGCTCACATATTTCCTGGAGTTCGCCGACCACGCCAACTCCGCTCGAATTGTATCCGGCCCTGGCCTTTGACCGACTGTTCACTGACGGCGCGAAACGCGGTGATCGCAGCGTCCTCGACGCTGTCCTGGGCGAAGCGGAGCGTGTCCGGGGCAAGATCAGTGCCAGCGATCAACGCAAGCTCGATGAGTACCTGAACTCGGTTCGCGAGATCGAGCAGCAGATCGAACAGGCCGGAAAGCAGGGCGAACTGCAGGGGTGGCGGCCAACACTCGACAAGCCCAACATCCAGCGTCCCGCTGACGGGATTCCACAGAATCTCGCCGATCACATGCGGTTGATGTGCGACATCCTCGTGCTGGCGTTCCAGACCGACACCACGCGCGTTTGCACGCTGAAACTCAATAATGATCACAGCTATCTGCAGTTCCCGCATCTGGGTATCGAGGTTGGCCATCATGAGCTGTCGCACCGAAACGACGCCGATTACCTGAAGGTCAATCAGTCGTTTCTCGAACAATTGGCATACATCGCCCGCAAGCTCGACGCGATCCAGGAAGGCGATCGAACGGCGCTGGACAATTCGATCCTTATGGTCTGTTCCAGCATGCTGCACGGCGGACACGACGCTACTAAGCTGCCGGTCGTGTTGCTGGGCGGCGGAGGCGGGCAGCTTCAAGGCGGGCGAGTCCTCGACTACTTTGACAAGCCAAATCGCAAGATGTGCAGTCTGTATCTGTCATTGCTAAACAAGTATGGTATCCCACTCGACAACTTTGGCGACTCGAATGAACGCCTCGCGGAAGTGTAAATCGTTTTCCAGGGTTCACCACGAAACCAAATCCAAAAGACTCAAGGAAACTACAATGCGCCGGTTCCGTTGTTTGATTGCGGTGTGCTGTCTGATGGGAATCGCACCATTTGTCGCCGCTGCGGAGCCAGTGAAGGTTGGCATCCTGGGGTTAGACAATTACCAAGCGACCGAATATGTGGCGTTCTTTAATAACCCCATGGCCGAGGGCGATCTCGCCGGGATACGGGTGACGGCGGCCTATCCGGTGACAAGTCCGGATTATCCGATGAGTGCGGAATTCACGGCAAAGTGGCAGGCGCAGATGCTTACGCTGTACAAGGACGATCCAAACGTCAAGCCGGTTGAATTTGTCAGCTCGATTGATGAACTCCTCTCGAAGTGCGACGCCGTCATGATCTGGAGTCTCGACGGGCGCGAACACTTGCAGCACGCGACGGCGGTGATCAATGCCGGCAAACCGCTGTTCATCGGTCGGCCAGCCGCGTCCGAACCGCAGGACGCCGTGGCGATTTACAAGCTGGCTGCGGACGCTAGGGTGCCGATCTGGAGTTGCTCGCAGCATCGGTATAGCCCAGGGTTCATCGGCATGCGGAGTCATCCGGAAGTCGGCAAGGTGCTCGGCTGCGACGTTTACGGCGGATTCACGAAAGAGGCCCCGGACGCCGATAAATTCACGCGTCCGCTGCACAGCATCGAAACGCTTTACACGATCATGGGCCCGGGCGTCGAGAAGTTGTCGTGCGTCTCAACACCCGCGGTCGAAGTTGTTACGGCCACGTACAACGACGGCCGCGTGGCGACGTATCGGGGCGTGAAAGAAGGGTCCGTGAAGTATAGCGCAACGGTCTTCGGCGACAAAGGCGTCTCGACCGCCGGCATCTACGGCCACGGTATCCCGACGAACGGGATCGTGCCGACCAACGACGCTTACATGGGCTACGGCGGGCTGGCGATCGAATTGGCGAAATTCTTCAAGACACAACAAGTCCCCGTCACCCCCGCTGAGACACTGGAGATATTTGCCTTCATGCAGGCGATGGAAGAAAGCCGGGCACAAAACGGCGCCGCAGTGCCGCTGAAAAATTTGTGGGGCGCCAAGTAGTTCTGGAGAAGCCGCGGGAAAACCACACGCCGTTCGTCGGCTCAGAGACGCGGGCGGTGACGTGCAAGTGCCTGCGAAAATTCAGATCGTCCACGAGAGTCTGAAACGTGTGATCGCGGTCCCGTACCTCGTATCCCGCTTGCGCGGGTCGATTTCTGGACGCATGGTGTACCCGAGCGATGCGGAGTCGCATCGAGCCGATGCAGTCATTGCTGGATTCCAGAACCGGCACCGCCCCGGGAACGGGCCTCAGTCAGGCAATGGCTTCGTAGACGGGCTGTCCGCCGTGACAGATGTGTACCGGACGTCCGGACAGATCGGGAACCGTTAACGTGGTATCGACACCCAGAAGATGATAAATGGTCGCCACCATATCGCCAGCGGAGACGGGGCGATCCTCAGGCCAGGCACCCTGATTGTCCGATCGACCCACCACAACGCCCCGATGAACACCTCCACCGAACAGGAGTGAAAAACCGCATTGAGGCCAGTGGTCTCGACCGGCCGCTGCATTGATTTTCGGGCTGCGGCCCATTTCGCCCATCACAACCACCAGTGTTTCTTCCAGCAGTCCTCGCTCCTCCAGATCACTGATCAGCGCCGAGAGCATTCGGTCCAGTACGGGCAGGTGTGCTCGCAGCATTCCAAAATTGTTGCCATGAAGATCCCAGTGGTTTCCGTTTTTGGCTTCCCAGTTGATGGTCACAAACTTCGAACCAGCCTCGATCAGTCTTCGCGCCACCAATGCACTGGAAGTCCAAAGACCATCACCGTAAAGGCGTCGAGTTTCCTCAGATTCGGCAGTGAGGTCGAACGCATTTCTGGTTCGACCGGAGGTTAAGAGAGAAAACGCACGACGGCTACTTTCGTCAAATTTGGCCAGTGCGCCTGTTCGTTCGAAGTCCTCCAGTTGACGATCCAGTTTTGTCAGAAGCGATGAACGCAGGTGAAATCGGTTGCCGGTCATATCGGCCAGTTCATCCAGCGCCGGAAGAACCGGAACACCAGACGCAAAGACAGGGTCATAATCACCGCTTGATTCTCGAGCGTACGACGGACTGCACGACGAGAATAATGGGTCGTAGGCGGTCCCCAAGTAACCTCCATACGGTCCGGCGCGACGAAGCGCCTGAGTATACCCAGGGAACGCCGGCAGAACGGCATGTCGAGGAACATCGGGCGGTCCGGGATCCAGCCACTGGCACACAGAACCAATGCTGGGATGGTCTGTCCGTTTTGCGTAGTAGTTTTCTGAGTCGACTCCCAGGTCAAATCCCGTCATCACATTGTATGGATTGTGACTGTTGTATTTGTGAGAGTAACTGCGGATCAAAGTTGCTCGATCCATAAGCATCGCGGTCAGCGGAAGCAGTTCACAGATGCGAGTGCCGGGGACTGTCGTCTCGATTGGCCGAAACTCACCGCGAACATTTTCCGGCGCTTCGGGCTTCATATCGAACATATCAATGTGCGGCGGACCGCCAAACAGATTCACGAGAATGACGGACTTCGCTTTTCCGGGCGGCGAAGCACTGCGAGTTTCCGCAGCGATAAGTCGATTCAGTGACATCCCACCAAAGAGCGCAAGGCTTCCCAGGTGCAGCGCTCTGCGGCGGCACAGTCCTGTATGAACAGATGGTCGTGCAGTTGGCATTGAAATCACGAGTCAGACGCAGGAGGAAAACGGGGATAGTCTGTTTTCTTGTCTTTCTTAGGCGAGCGGCAGATTTCTGGTTACCGTCGAAAACCGGGGGCTAGCGCCCTGCGGCTAATAAAATCAGCCGCCACGCGCTAGCGTCCGGTTGTTCGGCTTGGTAGTTCCTAATCTGCCGCTCGCCTTACAGCAATTCCCGGTCACTGAACCGGGGACGCATCTTTGTTGGCCCAATCTAACCCAACTTCCCCAACTCGGCGATAAAGTACAGTGTTTTCTGGGTTTTAGGGTCATTTTTCTCACTACATTTGTTTCAAAACGATTTTGGCTGGCAGATTCAGGCCAAGTTTTTCGAGGAGGATTTTCTAGTGATCGGATGGTTTCGAAACGCAGCGGGTGCGGATTTCGGGACCTGATTTTGTGGGCAGAATGACATCCATCGAATGGATCTCGCAGAGTTCCTCGAGGACACGGCGGGGTTCGTTACCCAAGCCCGCTTTCACGCACAACTGACCCAGTAATTTCCACAGCACATAGGCTACGAAGCAGACGAAGATATGCGCCAGCACTCGGTCTTGTTTTTGATGCCAGATCGGACGAATCGACAGATCGCTCTTGTGAATTCGAAACGCGGCCTCGGCTTCTGTCAGTTGGATGTACGCCTTCCAGAGTTCTTCATCGGACCACCCGGAAACGTTCGTGCGAAGCAGGTAGCAACCGGCGCTCAGTGTAGCCCAGTTGCGAGAGCTATCCACCTTTGACCATGTAAGAATCGCGCCACCGTGCTCCGCCTTTGACACTTTGATGTCGAAGAGTTTTGCAGCGCGGCTGTTTTTTGCAAGAAGACGACCGATCTGCCGCTCAACTTTCTGAGGATCGCGATTCATCTTTTCGCAACCGGCCTGCATGCGAACCAGCGCCTCTTCAATCCTCTTTTCGAATCGCTGCGTCATCGCTTCTTCCTTCTTCGATCGATCACGACTGCGACACAGGATGAATGTCTCCGGCGACGAATTCTGTTCGGACACTGCGGCCGGCTCACCTTCCGCCGAATCGTCATCATCGTCCTTCGGCCATGGCACGATCTTCACTTCGAGACCATCGCGAATCACATGCCAGTCCTCCTTGAGAATCTCCTGTTCAAATTTCTTCAGCATCGCCTTTGGAGTCCCGATGATATAGCGACGACCGCCGTCGCGAAGAAACTTGATATTGTCTTCGCTGACCATGCCACGGTCCATAACCCAGATCCGCTGGCTCTTGCCATAGCGGCGTTCTATCGTTTCCACAATGTGTGGGACAGTTGTTACGTCTGCGGTGTTGCCAGCGAAGACTTCGTATCCCAACGGCATGCCACAGCGTGAAACAACGAGTCCAATGCACACCTGCTTGCAGTCGCTGCGCTGATCTCGCGAGTAACCACGCTGCGCCAGCGGGAAATCGGCTCGGCCTTCAAAGAACGTGCTCGTGACATCGTACATCAACAGGTCGTATTCCAGTTCAAACAGTTCGCCCATGCGGTTCTTGAGATGAATCTCCAGCGCCTCCTTATGCGGCAGCAGCGCGTCGAGCGTTCGGTAGAGTCGATTGTCATCAACTTGCTTTGCGGCCACGCCCAGCAGGTCAGGCAACGCAGTTTTCGGATACCATTGTTCGGCAATGGTAAGTTCGCTGAAAGGTTCGAGCAGTCTCGCAATGATGAGGATGAGCGAACTGACGTCCCACGGAACCTGTTCACGTCCTTCAGGCATCGCCTTCTGCAGAAACGTGTCAAGCTGCAGCGTACGAATCAAATGCAGCGCGATCCACGGTCCTCCAAACTGCCGCGTGTTTTCGACACGGACTCCGGCGACGTTCACTTCCACCCAGCGCGGCTGTGTGGTGTTCTCATCGTCTTCGAAGAGAAGCGGCTGACGGTGACGATCGCCTGTGGATTTGTCCTGGCGACCGGTGGCGGTGTCCGTGCTGTCGATGGCCTGCCTGACACCAAGTCGCCCGGCTTCGTCGAGCTTGCCGAGCCATGCGACCACCCGCTGTCTCGGACCTCGCTGGGTTCGATAAGATTCGACGAGCGCCCAGTAGGCAGTTCGCTGTCCCTTTTCATCTTTGAAGTACTGTCGGATAAACATGGCCGGGATCTTACGCCCCGTTTTCAAGCCCGCCAGATATCTTCTTCTCACTACATCGTGTTTCAGAATTCAAAACACGGCTATTTTCTAATTTCAGATCCCAAAACACGGCAAACTTTTTTTGGTCAGCCGCGTTTTGTTACACTTCTGGGGAAGTTGATCTAGCCCGACTTCCCCAGAAGTATCGAAAACCGTCTTTGCGTGAAAATTGTTTGCCGTGTTTTTCAGGTCAACTTTTGAAGATTGCAGTGTTTCGGAATCCGAAACGTGATGTAGTGACGACCAGTGATCTTGGCCGTTCAGAAAATGCCGTTAGCATTCGCGGTCATGTTTATTCGCCAATGCTACAGAACGAAAAACGGACAGCGGCACGCCTACTGGGCGCTGGTGGAATCTCATCGCACGGCCACGGGGCCGAGGCAGCGCGTAGTGGCGTGGCTGGGAAAGCTTGACGAAGCCGGACGATTGGGTGTGCAGCATGCCGTTGATGTGGCCCGGAACTCGATCGAGCCAGGCTCCAAGACGGAACACATGCAGCCGCTCGGACGGCAATTGCGATTTGAATTCGATGATGATCAGTCAGCCGTTCAACCTCGCTGGGTCGAAGTCAACGTGGGTGGAATTCGAGTCGAAAATTTGCGGCAGTTTGGCGGTCCGTGGTTGGCATTGCATCTGATACAGACGCTGCAGCTCGACACCTTTCTCGCCAATGCAATCCCGGACGGACGCGAGTACGTGCTGTGGGATGTGAGTTCACTGATTCTGATCATCGCGCGTTTGCTCGAACCCTCCAGCGAACTGTTTATCGCCGAACAATGGTATCCGAAAACATCACTACCGGATCTGCTCGGTGTTCCTGAAGAACGCATTGACGACAATCGGCTGTATCGTGCGCTTGATCAACTACTGCCGCACAAAGAAGCACTCGAAGTCCATTTGAAAAATCGACTTGGCGAGCTGTTTCAGTTGGAATATGACCTGCTGCTGTACGACGTCACAAGCACGTACTTCGAGGGCGCAGCCAACTTTCCGCTGGCACAGCGAGGCTACTCACGAGATCAGCGCAGCGACTGCAAACAGGTGTGCATCGGGCTCGTAGTTTCACGCTGTGGGATGCCGCTTGGTTATGAGGTGTTCGCTGGAAACACGGCGGATGTGACGACGGTCGAGCATGTCGTCGAAACCATGGAATGCCGATATGGGAAAAGCAATCGCATCTGGGTGATGGACCGTGGCATGGTCAGTGAAGACAACATCGAATTCCTTCGTGAAGGCGGTCGACGCTATATCGTCGGAACACCGAAGTCGATGCTGAAAAAGTTCGAACAGGAAATCCTGAAAGAGGACTGGCACAGCATTCGCGATGGACTTGAAGTGAAGATCGTGCCGTGGCCGAAGTCCGACGATGATGATGCTTCAACATCAGAAAGCGACTTGTCACCAGAACGATTTATTCTCTGTCGCAGTCGTGAACGATCAAAGAAAGAAGAAGGCATTACTCAGCGTTTTGAAAAAAAGATCGAAGATGCACTGACTCACATGAAGGCACGCTGCGAAAAGCAGGCGCGGGACTCTATGAAAGTGGAACGTGAAATCGGCAGAATGCTTGGAAAGAATTCGCGTGCGGCAAAGCTGTTTGATGTGAAGGTGACAAAGAGAGACAAGAATGCCGCTCGCATCGAATGGTCAAAAGTCGAAGCCATGCGTGACTGGACGACGCTGAGCGCCGGGTGCTACCTGCTTCGGACAAACGTCGCCGACTGGTCCGACGAAGAACTCTGGAAAGCCTACATTCAGCTAACAGAAGCGGAAGCCGCATTTCGAATCCATAAGAGCGACCTGTCGATTCGCCCGATCTGGCATCAGAAAGAAGAGCGAGTCCTTGCTCACATCTTCGTGTGCTTCGTTGCGTACGTGCTGTGGAAAACCCTGGGCCAGTTGTGCGAAAAAGCGGGCCTCGGTAACGAACCCCGCCGCGTACTCTCTGAGCTGAGTGACATTTGCTCGATGGACGTCGTGCTGCCAACTCGATCGGGTATAGACATCCGCACTCACTGCATCTCAAAACCCACCGACCACCAACAAATCCTGCTCGAAAAACTCGGCCTCAAGCTGCCCTCGAAAATAATCCAAAAGCAAATGTAGTGGAAACTTTCACCCTGAAACCCACGAAAATACGGTCTTTTTTGATCGAACTGGGGAAGTCGGGCTAGCAGCAAATACGGGAGTCCTGCCGGTTTACTCCCGTTCCGCATCTCAAGGTCTTAGCAGCCACCGTGTAGAGCAGCACTCGCAGTTCCTTGTGATTCCGCAGCGACACAGTTTCGGATACGCAGCACCCGTAGATCCGCAGGAGGCTGTGTCGCTAGGATGTACTAATCCGTCAGCCGCAGATCCAATACTCAATAAACGTCAGGAGCCGTCATGAAGTCAAGTCTTCTTAAATCGTGCGTGGCAGGACTGCTGTTGGTGTGTGGGCCGTTCGTGAATAATGTTGTCAGAGCCTCGTGGGTCTGGTTGCTCGTCATCTTTGTACCATGTCTTGCGAGTTCGGCGGGACTGTCACAGGACATCACGAGTGTTGAATAAGACTGTGCCGAAACAGAACCGTTCATAATTCCAGGAGCCTCTGTGGAGCCCGCACGTCGCCGCTGATGGCCTTGGAGTGGTTAGCAGCCACAGGCAGATACAGGAGGTGTCGCACACACAGCGAGAATATCGACACGCTGCATGGACATCAGGGTGCAGTTTCAGGAAAGCCATGGGAACCGGTGTTGTCCTGACTCCTCGCTCCGGAAGCAGAATCCCATGTCCCATCGCGTCACATCTTCGATTCAGCAGATGCCATCAACTTCCCTGGTGTGGCAGTCCGTCGTTCTGACAGTCCTCTCCGGTTTTGCTGCAACTTCAGGCGCTGCCGATCACACCAACGCAGAGCAGCCACAGGTCACGGGACCGAAGACCGTTGAGCGAATCACAGGTGCCACAACATTCAATGCCGTCACATCCGGCTCGTGAAATCTGGCAGGAACGCTGCAGGTCGTGTTTGCTGGCGGTATCGTGCTGATGGAAGACAGGCAGCCATCCCTAAGTGCGCGTGTACCATGAAGCGCCGGGGCAGACACCGTTACGCAGACACCGTCACTAATGTGCCAGCATTCGAACAGGCTGCCTAGCTCAGCAGGCGAATCAACTGAATGCGCACCGACGCTGAAGTAGTCAACACATTCTTCCTTCGTTGCGAGGTGCAAATCCAGAACACTAAAGATGCCGCCGTGTCTGTCACGCTGATAGCCGCCAGCTAGGTTCCAGACGACCGGAATCCCAAGATCCCCGCACAGAGTGAAGACCAGCCTGTCGCGTTGCCGCATATCTTCACCGGTCATCCCACATAACTCGCCAGGCCCCAATGGATCGCCGGTATGAACATCCGCACCAGCCTGATAAAAACAGCATCCGCTGGCCTCCAGTAGGCTCTGCGACAAAGTCGTCGATGAATTGCCGGATCTGTGCTTTGAACTCAGCGAAGTGAAACTGATCGGGCATGTCTCTCCCATATGCCCACTGCGATACCCGGTCTGCCAGATGCAACCGCCCGATGATCTCCTGCGTTCCGTCACCGTAATGTGCATCACAGTCCAGAATGGCGACCGATCTGCCGTCAGACACCATCCCCTGAGCCGCCACCATCAGGCCATTAAACGTGCAGAAGCCGCAGCAGTGGTCATAATGAGCGTGGTGGAATCCGCTGGTCGGTAACTGACAGTGAACAGGCAACCTTCCCGTTTCAAACAGCATCGTGAGCCGCTGCGATAAACGAGCCGACAGTCCACAGGCAGGACTCCGAAACTTCAAGAATCCGTTGCCATGCCCGTTGGCTTTCCGACCTTCCAGCACATCGAGCACATGCGTCTGACCATGAACAGTACACAGTGCGTCTGCAGTGGATGGGGCCGAACGGTAGGGTCTCGATTGCGAGCTGGTAATGGCGCCATCAGCCACGACCTGCTCCGGCTTTGAAGTGGAGGGCGAGTAACCACGAGAGCCCACTGACATTTCTGGAGAAAAGAAGACTGGTATTGTCTGCGCGCACGCTCGTTCTGAAAAACAGGCAGATTCTACTGTCCTATGCGGTGGGTCCGATTGACGCGCCGATTGAGAACTCGCTGCGTTACTTTGGTGGCGTCCGGAAGACGCTCGCGCGTCGTAATGAATCGCCCATAAATGGCTGGTTTTGAAGCGCCCAATGACATCACTCTTCTGGCTGCTCTGGTGGTGGAACTGTCGGCTGCGGGTCGTACGTATACGTCCGTATTCTAGCTTCAAAGCTGTTGTCTGGCACTTCTACATACGTCATTTCTTTCTTCTTTTTCGGTGGTTTATATTCGAGCTCCCCACCACCGTAGTACTGCTGCCACTTGAGGTTCAACAGGTGCTTCTGAAACACGGCCGCAACGTCCTTGTCGCCCGTGAGCCACTCTGGCCTGTACCTCATCTGCCTGACCATAAATTTACGGAAAGTCGTCAGCTCCATCTTCGGATCAAAAAACGTGTGGCGGAAGATGACGCCATTTTCTGGGCCTCTCTTCGGTGGGTCGATGCTCTTACCGAGTATCAGCTGTCCGTTCGGGATAGTCTGGCGACAATTAGTTTTCCCGGTCAGCGACAACAAGAATTCCCGTCTGTCGGGTGTTTGCTTGGCTGGTTTTGAGGACTGAGCGACAATTAGAATTCCCTTGTTTTTGGGGATCGTGGATGATTGCAACTTCTGATTACCAAGGAGGTTGCGATGATCAAGGACGGACAGGTTAAGGAATTGCGGCGGCTGCTCGGATTGGGCAGAACAGTGATATTTTCAGCAAGGATGACTGAAATGACGGACAAAACGGCCAGAAATTACCGTGATGATGAGCGGTTGCCTTCGCAGCGGAAGAAGGCACGGGACTACAGGACGCGGATCGATCCGTTCTTCGAGATCTGGCCTGACATTCAGCGGAAACTCGAAGCCGAGCCAGCTCTGAAAGCGAAGACTCTGTTCGAGTGGATTCAGGAGACTCACCCTGGTCAATTCGAGGATTCGACGCGGCGGACGTTTGAGCGGAGAGTGTCACAGTGGCGGAGTCTGCACGGGCCGAACAAGCCTGTGTTCTTTTCACAGATTCATCATGCGGGACGGCTGGCCGCGAGCGACTTCACCGTCTGCAACAAACTCGGCGTGACAATTGCTCGAACGCCCTTTGACCATACGTTTTTTCATTGCGTACTCACGTACAGCAACTTCGAATCGGTCTCGTTGTGTTTTTCGGAATCGTTTGAATCGCTCGGTAACGGCATTCAGAAAGCATTCTGGGAGTTTGGCGGCGTCCCTCAGCGGCATCGCAGTGATTCGCTGACCGCCGCTGTTCGAAATCACTCAGAGAGCCGCGTCTTCACCAATCGCTACGCAGCGTTGCTCGATCACTACGGCTGTGAAGGCGAACGCACCAACGCACGATGCGCCAATGAAAACGGTGATGTGGAATCGCAAAACGGACATCTCAAGGTTCGCATCGATCAGGCGTTGCTGCTGCGCGGAAGTCGCGACTTCGCCAGTCGAGAGGAGTATGTCCGTTTTGTGGAAGCCATCATTGTTCGCGCCAACTCGCATCGTGCGTCGCGCTTCGCGGAAGAGAAGGCTCAGCTGAGACCGCTGCCGAATGAACGGTTCGACACGGATGACGTGGTGACTGGCGTCTCAGTGAGAAGCAGCAGCACGATTCAGGTTCGGACGAACACGTATTCCGTGCCGAGTCGGCTGATCGGCCAGCGTGTCGATCTGCGAATTTCTGCGGAACACATCGTCGTGACTCATCACGGTCATGTGATTCAGACGATGCCGCGACTCGTTGGGAAGCATCTGGGCGAGATCAATTATCGACACATCATTGATTCGCTGTTGCGCAAGCCTGGAGCATTTGCCAACTAACAATACCGTGAAGAAATGTTTCCGACCAGCCAGTTTCGTATGGCCTATGACCTGCTGCGCGGTGCTCACGCCGAGAGGGTCGCCGACAAAATGTACGTCAGAATTCTGGAACTTGCGGCGCGGGAAAGCGAACAGGCTGTCGTCGATGCGCTGCGACTTCTCATCAATACCAGTGAAGCCATCACGGTGGAACGTGTTCGCGAACTCCGACTTCCCACCATTCGCGATCAGTTCCAGGAGGCAGCGGTACGTGCGGCGACGGAGAATCTCAGTCATCTGGAGTACCTGTTCGAACTGACGACAGCGGAGTGCGAGACCCGTCGCTTTGGCCGCATCCGGCGATTGCTGACACGATCGAGACTTCCGTTCGGGAAGACCTGGGACAACTTCAAATTCGATCGGCTGCCTCTGAATGTGACTCGGCAACTGGAGACACTTCGCGACGGATCGTTTCTGAATCGCCGCGAGAACATTTTGATTTTCGGCAAACCGGGCTCAGGAAAAAGCCATGTCCTTTGTGCGTTGGCCGAACAACTGGTTCAACAGGGACACAGCATCCTGTTCACAACCTGCGCCTTGCTGGTCCAGCAACTGCTGATTGCGAAAAGAGACCTGCGTCTGTCGAAGCTGATCAATCAGCTTGCGAAGTTCGAGGGTCTGATCATCGACGATCTGGGTTACGTCCAGCAGAGCCGCGAAGAGATGGAAGTCCTGTTTACGCTGCTGGCCGAACGCTACGAACGCGGCAGCGTGCTGCTGACGAGCAATCTCGCTTTCAGCAAATGGGATCAGATTTTCAAGGACACAATGACGACTGTCGCTGCCATCGACCGTCTGGTGCACCACAGTGTCATCATCGAACTCAACGTCCCCAGCTTTCGTGTCGAAACAGCGCACAAGTCCAAATCGACTGGACAGCAACCAACAACGAAATTGCCAACGCCCACTTTGTGAACGGAATTTCTAATTGTCGCTAAAGGGTAAAGCTAATTGTCGCCGAACATCCTGCACCGCTACCGACGTTTTATGTGCTACGCCGACAACCGCAGCCACAGCCCCTTGTATGTTGAATTTGGTTATCCACACAGGCCGTTATTCATGGGAGAATGGCGGTGTGTGTTGTCGCGAGGAATTCTAAACCGCCCCTGTGGCATTGACCACTTGCGGGAGATTGTTACCTCCGACCTTTGGTAAGAGCGATCGGTACATCTCCCGCATGTCGGATCGCGTATACGACAAACGGCAATTCGAGAACGTCTTTCCGGATTGTCAGAGAACGCGATAAATTACTATCGACCAATCGCAGATCAGCTTGATAACTACGCGATCCGACGCGAATTTCAATTCATTCTCCAATGGATTCCCACAGCGCCGCCCGAACTGACAATCCTCAATCAGATGTATGATCACTGGATTGAGCGTGCAGTTGAGCTATACGGGAACAACGGAATGGCCGGTCTTGAACATTTCGTCGATGAGTTTGATCAATTTGAGACAGATCAGCGTCGCAGCAGCAGAACTGAGCCGATTGCTCGCCGGTTTCTTGATCTGTTTATCTTTGAGTCAAAAGTCTGCTTCTACCGGTGTTATGCAGTTCTATGGCAACACATCATACCGTGGCTGAGCGAGTATCGCGGTCTCGATCTGGCGAGTGAACGTTTCCTTCGATTCTGGCACAATCAAGACCCGTCGATTCGACTCGCGCAGGCACGTGGCATGTCAAGGCTTGAGGCGGATGTGTTTTTTGGCCACATACTCGCCCTCCACCCACTGTCCAGTATTCTGATGCAGACGCCACAACTCAGAATTCTCGCAGCAGACTGCTTCACAAATGCGGGCGAAGGCTCAGTAATATCGCCCGAAAATACGCCTATGGCGGGATATTCAAATCTGGTTCTGGCCATTTTACTGGCAGGCCACATCTATTCTCAGAATGACAGACATCAAGATGAGAGTCGCGAAGTTCGAGTGCCCCAGCCCCATACGGCAGAAAGCCCGGCAGTTGAACGTGTTGCCCGGGACGTTAGCGCTTTCCAAAATGCAGAGCAGCAGGAATCACTATCGCGAGTTGCAACAATGTTGCAATTCAGGTGTTCGTGTTCCAACTCCGCACTCAGAGATTTTGCTTGCTCCGATCCTGAGGATTCAGACACATGCACCATGACCGGATGGTGCGCACGCTGCGAGACACGATTGGAGAGGGTCTTCAATATTTCGGACTTCGCCGATTCGCTGCGGCCGTACGATCTAGGCTGATACAACATCGTTCGCAAACAGCAAGTATTCAGTCAGTCAACTCTGACGCATGCCGTCAGATGTCGATTCCAGTCAGCGATCCGTCGCTCGACTGGAAATCCAGCTTCAACCCCGACTCACTTTATGTTCTAAAAAAAGGCTCGTCAGAAGAATTAGTGGGTATACACGGCTTCAACTGTAGCTGCAACAAAGGTTTTTTAAGGCATTGCAGGGCAAAAACAATGTATTTGGGTGGGGTGACATCCGAATATTCAAAATAAAACCCCGGCAAAACGAGAAGTTTTACCGAGGCCAAGCGAGATATTCTTCTCGCCCTGGCCCAGTTATCCCTTGATAGGTTGCTCCTCAGCAGAGCCTACCTCCGTTTTACTGGGCAAATTGAGTCTAACCGATCAATTGCCGCGACGCACATGTAAACCCCAATCGATATTCTTTTTGCCCTGCCATGCCTCCGAAAACCTAGGTTCCGGATCTCTTACCCACAGATTCTTCTATAGAGCCATCTTCAATAAAACCCTCAAAATACTCATTAAGTCTTTGGAGCTAAATGTAGTTTATGGCAGGCTATTAGAGGACTGGTGCAATTGAGAAGGATTGGAAGCCCAGTGGTCTACGCAGCAATCGCAATATGGGTGTCGCCTAGGGATACTGTGTGGTGCAATGTGCATGGCACGCACACCTGTCCTCTATTCGCACACGGCACATCTTGTGGTGCTACGCAGATATCAGACTGCGGTCGTCGCAGATCGTTGGTTGCCGATTCAGACTTTGAAAATCATATCGATCCAGTGGAAGGCTGGCATCTCGCAGATGAACTGCAAAAAAACAACGGAACGAAATGTGCCTTGGGAATGCAATACGGTTCTTTCCGCACACTCACGCTATCAGTCGTCAGTCGTCAGTCGTCAGTCGTCAGTCGTCAGTCGTCAGTCGTCAGTCGTCAGTCGTCAGTCGTCAGTCGTCAGTCGTCAGTCGTCAGTCGTCAGTCGTCAGTCGTCAGTCGTCAGTCGTCAGTCGTCAGTTGTCAGTTGTCAGTTGAGAAGGACTGGAAGCCCAGTAGATCTACACAGTAAGAGTAATATGGGTGTCACCCAGGGGAACGAAGTGCGCGCTGCCGCTGCTTGAATTCATTGCGAATTCAAGCTTTTTCCCCGACGATGCAGTCTCCGATGCGGAGGAAGGCAATTTTTTCTGACGCTTCAAGCTTCAAGATTGAGATGCCGGAGCCTTCAGTTGTTACTGAAACCTCAAACTCAACGAAGATTGCGACCTGAGTGAGAAACGACATTGACTGGAACACGTTTCCGAATGTCTTGGCGCAGTTGGCATTGATCGTATGTCTGGTCGTATCACCTTGGGTCTATGGTGGGGTACAACCGGGCGTGCAGGCCATGCTCTTGGGCTGCATACTTGTGGCGGGTTGTTTGTGCTGTGGCTCGATCGTTTTTTCAAAGTTGCGACTTCAATCAAGCTGGAAGCTGTCCCCCTTCGTTCCATTCCTGCTGATACTTGCAATTGGTCTGCTGCAGTTGTTGCCAACATGGTGGCAAACGGAATATCCAGCGGCGACTCGGCTGGAAATTGCACGGCTGGTCATGGCGTCTGGAATATTTGCCATTTCGGCATTTGTGTTTCGATCCCCGGGCATGCGACCGGCACTTTGGATTCTCTTGGCCTGCAACGGTGCTGTTTTGGGGTTCTTTGGAATCGCCCACAGTCTGCGTCCTGATTCCGGATTATTCGGATACGTGCCGACTCACGGCGGATCCCCATTCGCCTCATTTGTCAGTAAAAACAGTGCCGCCGGTTATTTGAATCTGTGCGTAGCAGCGGGACTGGGAATGCTGGCTTGGGCTCGAACACGCGCACAGGATGTGACTCGAAAGCAACCGTTGACAGGCCGTTTTCAGTCTCGCGTTGACGGACTTCAGCTGCTGGCTCTGTTTTGTATTGTGGTCAGTCTCGCCGGGATCTTTTGTTCCATGTCAAGAGGCGGTTGCATTGCTGCTGTCGGAGCTGGCTTGGTCACAGTCGTGTGCCTGCCCGGTCGGAACCGATGGAAGGTCGCAGCCGTCGGGACAGCAGTGGTGGGCCTCTGTGTGGCGTTGGTCTGGTGGACCGGATTGAGTGCCAACGTGGAATCTCGCTTGGCGACATTATCATCGGGCGAAATCACCAAAAACGGACGGCTGCATCACTGGCAGGATGCCTTTCGAACAGCGTCACATGCATGGTTCGCCGGGAGCGGACTGGGCACATACCGCTACGCATACTTACCGTTTCAGGCCAATTCCTGGGACGTGTGGTTTCATCATGCGGAAAACCAATACATTGAAACACTTGTCGAATGCGGGATCTTGGGACTCGCCGCTTTGTCATTGATTCTGATCACGGTCGGATCTCACCTGCGAATGCTTTACAAACGCCCCAACAATTCCACCTCGGCCGATCTTCGTGTTGCCGGCCTCTTCGCACTTTGCAGTATGAGTCTTCAGTCCCTGTTCGATTTTCCGCTTGTCATTCCCAGCAATATGCTGGTGTTTGCAGCCATTTGTGGCGCAGTGATTGGGGCCGCCGCTTCCGGGATGGGTACAAAATGGAAGTGGCAATTGTCGCTTCCACAGCGTGTTCGGCTGATACCGGCGTGGGTGACAGTGCTGTTCTTTGCCTATGGCGTCTTTGGCCTGCAGGAGATGATGCTGGCGTCCTCGATCGAGATTGCAAGAACTGACATTACGAAGACGATCAGCAATCAGCCGGAACCAGCCGAGTCAGAGCAACGACTGTCCAAGATCGATAGGCACATCGCCACTCTTGATGAACTTGCAGCCAGAAGACCAGACGACGCGGAACTACACCGTCAAATCGCCGACTTATGGACTCTGCGATATCGCGTTCAGGCCTTTGAACAACTGTGCGCGGCGGATTCAGACGCGGGCACCAGCAAACAGCGACTTGCCGAAATCTGGCGGCTAACACAACCGGTGGTGCTGTATTTGAATGCCAATCAGGCTCGAAAGTCGGGACGTCCCGAAATTCTTGCGGCCCTGCAAAACAATCCTGTCGTCCTAGAGAACCTAGTTCCGGCTGTCCGCCATCTTCAACTGGCATTGCAGTCCTGTGCCATCCTGCCCCGCGTCAATCTGGACTTGGCAACACTGGCATTTCTTCAGGACGAAAAGCCGAATGAGGCTGATCATCTGCGTCGGGAGTTGTACCTAAGTTCCGCCAACTCGGAGATTCTCTACTCCATCGGCCTGTGTGCCGCGTCCGCCAGTCTGGAGGACATCGAACACCAGGCATGGCGACGCAGTCTGGCTCTGAACCCACGACACCTGCTCGATGTCGTGGATTTCTTGACGAAGAATGGGGCAGGGATCGATGAGATCATCAAGGCTCTTCCCGATTCGCCCAGAATGCTTTCAGAACTGGCGTCCAAAAGATTCTCCGAAATTGAATTTGCCAGCGAACGTATTGCACTGCAGCAGCAGGCACGACGCTTGCTGGACGCTCGGCAGGATCGTGATACTGGCTGGTACCGTGAATATGCTGAAGTGAACGCCGCAGCCGGAAAACCGGATCTGGCCGTCACCGCGTATCGCTCAGCCATCAGCCTACAACCGCGCGACGTGGAAATGCGTCTGGAACTTTCCCGCTTGCTTCAGCAGTGCGGCCGTCTGAAGGAAGCCTCTGAAGAAGCCCGCATCTGTGCCCTGCTGGATCCTGACCGTGACGACGTCAAAGCTCTGATTCGTGAACTAACTCGCAGCGGAATTCGGGAGCCGGATTGTGGCTGAACAACATCCCCCAAAACTTTTCCTAAACACTCAGAAGGCTAAATCATGAAAGTTCTCATCACCGGTGGCGCAGGTTTTGTCGGTTCCCATCTGTCCGAAGCGTATATCTCACGCGGCGACGAAGTCGTTGTACTCGATGATCTGTCAACCGGCAGTATCCGAAACATCGAACATCTCAAATCGCATCCTCGCTTCGAATACACGATCGACAGTGTCCACAATCGCCCGGTTGTGGCTGAACTTGTGGACCGCTGCGACATCGTGATTCATCTTGCGGCGGCCGTCGGCGTCAGGCTGATCATCGAAAGCCCGGTCAAAACCATCGAAGCCAATGTGCACGGCACAGAAGTTGTCCTCGCCGCTGCGGCAAAGAAGAAACGCCCGATGCTGATCGCGTCCACCTCGGAAGTTTATGGACTCAGCACCGACATCCCGTTCCATGAAGACGGCAACCTCGTCATGGGAGCCACGACCAAGGGACGCTGGAGCTATGCGTGTTCGAAAGCCATCGACGAATTTCTCGGCCTGGCCTACTACAACGAAAAGAAACTTCCCGTCACCGTCGTACGGCTGTTCAACACCGTCGGCCCGCGACAAACCGGTCGCTACGGAATGGTGATTCCCACGTTTATCGGCCAGGCGCTGCGGAACAAGCCCATCACCGTGTACGGGGACGGAACGCAGTCGCGATGTTTTGGCTTCGTCGGCGATGTCGTCAACGCGTTCACGAAACTCATGGACCATCCGGACGCTCCAGGCCGCGTGTTCAACATTGGCTCCACCGAAGAAGTGTCCATCGGCGAACTGGCTGAACTTGTCAAAGTGATGACGGAATCCAAATCAGAGATCGTCCAGATCCCGTATGACGAAGCCTATGAAGCAGGCTTCGAAGACATGCCGCGACGCGTCCCCGACACGTCACGCATCCGCGATCTCATCGGATTCCGCCCAACCATGACTCTTGAACAGATCCTCGAAAAAGTGATCGCCTTCGAAAAGACCCGAATTCAACAACCGGTTGTCGTTTCGTAGCCGAATTCGTGAGAATTCGGACGTGTCCGAGCTACAAATATCCCCCTGAATTCATAATTTGACCGCCCTGCACTTCATCCCAATCATCTCCGCCTTCCTCCTGTCCGTCATTCTGACACCGGCGGTACGCAGTCTCTCCCGACGCTTCGGCCTCGTCGCCCAGCCGAGGAAAGACCGATGGCACCAGAAACCCACAGCTCTGTGCGGCGGCATTGCCATTTTTGCCACGGTGCTGATCGTCTCGCTCATCGGTGGACCGAAAAGCACACAATTTCTCAGCGTTCTTGGTGCAGGCAGTCTGCTGTTTTTGGTCGGCCTGATTGATGATCTGCGAGCCATCAAGCCCTATCAGAAACTCGTCGCCCAGATCCTTGCCGCCACAATCGTCATCACCGCAGGCGTCGTCCTGCCCTGGACACCGTTCCCGCTCGTCAATATGGCTATTACGGTGCTGTGGCTGGTCGGAATCACCAACGCCGTCAATTTGCTCGACAACATGGACGGGCTGGCCGCCGGCATCTCCGCCATCGCCGGAGCCTTCCTCACTGTCAACCTCGTCATCAATGGACAAATCGCTGAAGCCGTCGCCGCAGCCTCCTTTGTCGCCACACTCCTTGGTTTTCTTGTTTACAACTTCAACCCCGCCACGATCTTCATGGGCGACTGCGGCTCGATGTTCCTCGGATTCTTCCTTGCCGGAACCTCGATGCTCAGTCTCGGAGGCGGACGGCTACAAAGTCTGCCCGTTCTGGTCGTCCCAGTCTTGGTCCTGCTCATCCCCATCTTCGACACCACACTGGTTGCCATCGTGCGGCGGATGTCCGGTCGAGCCCTCTCGCAGGGCGGCCGTGATCATGCGTCGCACCGCCTGGTCGCCCTCGGACTGTCCGAACGTCGAGCCGTACTCATGCTGTATGGTCTCGCTACGGTGTCCGGTGGCGTCGGTCTTGCCGTCCGTTGGCTGCCGATTGACATTGCTGTAGCGTCGGTCGCCGGACTGACGATTGCTCTGGTGATTGTCGGCATCTATCTCGGTCAGGTCTCAGTGTACGACGCGGCCGATGTCGCCGAAGCCCATCGCAAACCAGTCGTCGCATTTCTTATTGATCTCTCGTACAAACGTCGAGTTTTTGAAGTTCTCCTAGACGCCGTGCTGATCATGCTCGCTTGGCACATGTCCTGGCTGATTTTGCTTGGCCCGATGGCGCTCAGCGGTGGCTGGGCCACGCTGGTCAATCTCGCCCCGCTCTTGATCACCGTTAAGCTACCCGCGTTGATGGCGATGGGTGTCTATCGAGGCATGTGGCGTTACGTTGGTCTCGACAGCATGGTCACCTTCGTCAAAGGTGCGGCGGTTTCATCCATTTGTTACTCACTCGCGCTTTTGATGGTCTATCGGTTCGAAGGTTATTCCCGCGCTGTTCTGGTCCTTGACGGCATTGTGTTGTTCCTGCTGATGACCTCCAGTCGCTTTGCGTTTCGGTTACTTCGTCGAGCCCTCCCCGGTGGCGACACGGCCTTTGACGCCCCGGAAATGAAATGCGTTCTGATCTTTGGAGCCGGCGACGGTGGGGATCTGCTGCTTCGGGAACTACGGAATAACCGGAAACATGGCTGTCAGCCGGTCGGCTTTTGGGACGATGACCCGATTAAAATCAACAAAGTCATTCACGGCCTGCGAGTGTTCGGCGGCAACGGATCGATGTTGGAGATTTGTAAACGACAGAACGTCAAAGAGGTTGTGATCTCCAGTTTGCACATTACAGAAGCCCGCGTTCAAGCCATCTACGAAGACTGCACCAACGCCGGCATCACAGTCCGCCGCATGCGATTTCATCTGGAAGACGTCGAACCGGACACAGAAGAAGAAGCAATTGGAGCAGAAACCTCAGAATTCAACATCAAGGAACAACTGAGATACGTAGCCAGTCGTCAGTAGCCAGCAAAACATCATGGCGGGATTCGAAGAACTTGAGGTTTGGAAGCGATATGTTGAATTGAGTGCGGCGATTTACCGCGAGACACGAGATTTGAAAGACTTTGGCTTTCGAGACTAAATCACGCGAGCAGGCTTGTCTAAGTACCCATGCATGAGTTTCTTCGTTTAACGGGCCTTTAACGGCTAGCCGAAGGCGTCTGTTTTCTGGTTAATTGCCTACGCCTACGGCTCGCCGTTAAACGAATTATGCTCGATAACTTGTGTTTTCTGCCCCCTGCCCCCTGCCCCCTGCCAACTTGTCCCCTGCCAACTTGTCCCCTGCCAACTTGTCCCCTGCCAACTTGCCGATTCCCATGCCCCTCCCAACCAACACAACCCGTGACGAATACGTTGCCGCCCGCAACGCGGCGTTGTCCCGGCACGATTTGCGAGGGCTGGATGTTGGAGACCCCACAACGCCGTGCGGACACTCGTATGGGATGCGAATCAGCACTCGGCTGACGACAGATTACCGAACGACATGGAGGAGTCAGTCGATGGACATCAAGCCAGGCGAAGTGATGGACTGTCTGCGTGATGCCGGTGTCCAAAACTGGTGCCTCATGGGCCTGCACGGTTATGTCGGCTATCTGCCTATGCCGCGAGCCACCCAAGACGTCGACATCATGGTTCCTCACTAACAGAATCATCAATTATCCATGTTTGAAGCTCAGATCGAATTGACGACCACAAGTCCCGTGAATGACACCGCCAACATTCGGGTGACTCAGGCGAATAGACTGCCGGACGACCCGGTGCTTGTCATTCGGCCGTCTCGTGGATGGTCCGCAATCGACTTTCCCGAGATGTGGCGCTACAAAGAACTGCTCTATTTCCTCACGTGGCGAGATGTCGCGGTTCGCTACAAGCAAACGGTCCTCGGTGCGGCGTGGGCTGTGCTGCAACCATTGGCCACAATGGTCATCTTCACACTGCTGTTCGGGCGACTGGCAAAAATCCCGTCCGATGGAGTTCCCTACCCGATATTCGCCTACGCCGGTCTGTTGCCCTGGATGTTCTTTTCGAATGCCGTCACCAACAGTGGAAACAGCCTTGTAGGCAGCCAGAACCTGATCACCAAAATATATTTCCCTCGTATGTTTATCCCAATGGCAGCCATCGGTGCCGGATTGGTCGATTTCGCGATCGCAGCATCAGTCCTAGGCTGCCTTATGGTCTACTACGGGATCCAACTGACTTGGTCGTTTCTGCTTGTCCCATTGCTTGTCATCCAAACCACCGCACTCGCAACCGGGGTGGGTCTACTGCTTTCTGCATTAAACGTGAAGTACCGCGATGTCCGCTACGTAGTCCCGTTCGCCCTCCAATTCTGGATGTTCGCTTCACCCGTGATCTACCCGATCTCCTTCGTTCCGGAAGAATATAGGTCGCTCGTCCTTCTGAACCCCTTGAGTGGCCTAATCGACGGCTACCGTGCCGCTCTATTTGGAAACCCGTTAGACCCTAAATCTCTACTGATCTCTGCCATGCTCACATTGTTAGTACTGGTCGTCTCCTTGTATTCCTTCCGCCGAATGGAACGCCAATTCGCGGACGTTGTGTGACTTGGCCATTAAACATGGAAACATGGAATTGAGTTCATGAAACCTATCATTCGAGTCAAAAACTTAAGTAAGCACTATCAAATTGGGAGGCAGAAGGAAGCCTACGGAACCCTTCGTGAATCCTTGATTCGAGCCGCCCGCGCACCATTTGATCGCGTTAAACGTGTTTGGTCAAATGCCACCGACGGCCTCGATCCCCGCGAGAACGGCAACGGCATCTGGGCGCTCCGAGATGTCTCCTTCGAGGTCTATCCAGGGGAAGTTCTCGGTATAATTGGCCGCAATGGTGCCGGCAAGTCGACTTTACTGAAGATTCTCAGCCGTATCACCGATCCGACAACCGGACAAGTCGATCTTTATGGCCGCGTCGGCAGCCTGCTGGAAGTCGGCACTGGGTTCCACCCGGAGCTAACAGGCCGCGAAAACATTTACCTCAACGGCGCAATTCTCGGGATGGGCCGCCGCGAGATCAGTCGTAAGATAAACGAGATCGTGGACTTCGCCGGTGTCGAACAATTCCTCGACACACCTGTAAAGCACTACTCCAGTGGCATGCATTTGCGTTTGGCCTTTGCCGTTGCAGCCCACATGGAGTCAGATGTGCTCGTCGTCGACGAGGTACTCGCCGTTGGTGACGCATCTTTTCAAGAAAAGTGTTTAGGGAAGATTGGCGACGTTACCAAATCTGGCCGGACAGTCTTGTTCGTCAGTCACAATGAGGGCATCGTGCGCCACCTCTGCACGCGCTGCATATTAATAAGTGGTGGGAAAATCGCCCTCGATGGCGACCCCGCAGCTGCGTATGCGCTGTACCGACGAAATCGTGACGAAACGACTTTTTCCTCAGCTCACCGACGCCACGACACAGGACATGTACATATTTTGGATGCACGCTTGATGGTCGATGGGGAATCAGTCAGTGATGTGGAGTCTGGAGAACAACTGGATATCGTTTTCGAATTTGAAGTCCATTCCGCTGTGCCGTGTGCTCCTGCAATTCTAATCCGTGACGAAAACGGCGCACCGGTAATCTTTTCGTGGCTGGCATCAGAACTGGGAGGCCCCGGATGTCCGCCGCCTGGTCGATATCGCAACTCTTACCGCCTGGACCTACCGAAACTTGCAACGGGCAGCTACTCGATTGACATGATGCTCGCACAGGTCGGAATTGGCTTTCATCACTATCTGGAGGAATCGCTCGTGTTTCGGGTCCACTCTGCCGTACACGCAGAGACTGGGTGGAACTTTCAGCAATCTTATGGCTTCGGGCGAATTCTGGTGAATGCTTCGAAACTTTACGGGCCCCAACATGTAGACATAAATAACGCCGAAAATTGAGAAAGGGAACGCAGCCATGCAAGAGCGTCATCAACCACAAATCGCAATGCCGGAACGATTGCTGCGAACGGCCATAGTCCCCTTATGCCCTGTTTGCGAGTCAGCAAAAAAAACATTTTCCTTTAGTGCTGAGGACCACCTGATTGCACTTCCCGGTGTGTTTAACTATTCAGAGTGTACGGACTGCGGCACTGTTTTCCAAGACCCGTGTGTCGTCCACGAAGACCTAGTAAATTGCTACACGGGCGACTATTTCACGCACGACGCAAGCCACGCTAAACCGTCCTACGAAGGCACGTCATTGAGGCACCGCATCCGAACGTCGATATTGCACTTTGCGGATGGAAGCCCAAACTCCACATTGCCCAGTTCTCTCTTCTATGCGGCAGCCCGCCTGTTCTCGATGGTGCCAACCGTTCGGAAACGGGCTCGATATGGCCTGCCGGATGAATTAGCCGCCACTCATCACGATGGGAAATGTCTGGAAGTTGGACCCGGGCGAGGAACAGAGTTGCGATTGCTACGTCAGATCGGATGGAAGGCTATCGGCCTTGATATCGACCCGGTTGCCGCTAAAGTGGCGGAAAAGAGTAGTGGCTGCCGCGTGCATGTCGGGAGCATTTCGTCGGCAGACTTCGGCAACGAAGAATTCTCGTTGATTTATATGAATCATGTGATGGAACATCTGCCTGACTTGCGTGCAAGCCTCACGCGATGCCACGAATGGCTTTCTGCTGGCGGACGCCTTGTCCTAGCCTACCCTAATCCGCGATCACTCGTGAATCGAATGTTTGGTAGATTTTCGCCAAATTGGGACGCGCCACGACATCTCGTGATCCCTCCCGTGAATGCGATCAGACAATTATTGGAGGAGCTTGGCTTTTCAAAGGTTTATGTGACAACCTGCTCGTGTCGAGTAATTGCACTTCAGGGCATTGCAAGATCATATAGAGCTGGCAATAAAGGTTGGGGATCTATCAGTCACCCAACGATGATGGACCGAATTATTGCTGTTATAGAGAGACTTGCAGTTGCTTTGCGTATTCCCGCAGGCGAAGAAATTCGCGTCACTGCCGTTAAGTGAATCTAAACAGGGTCAAGGCTGCTTGCCTCACACTTCATGTGAACTGTTTCTTCGCATTCGTCTCCCCAAGAAAAAGTCAATAGATGTCAGATCGACTCAGCATTATAATAGTTAGCTATAACACCCGAGATTTGCTGGATCAATGCCTATTATCGATCGCGAAGAATCCGCCATCCATAGATTATGAAATCGTTGTCGTCGATAACGCGTCGTCCGATGGCACCGTGAAAATGCTTTGTGAGCATCATAATGATGTCAAGCTTTTGGCCCGAACAGATAATCCTGGATATGGGGTGGCTGTAAATAATGGTGTAACGCACGCATCAGGCAATTACTTAATGTTTCTCAATCCGGATATCGAAGTTCCTCCGGGAACATTTGATGCGATGCTCGGTTTCCTTCGCGACAATTCGAAGGCTGGCCTCGTTGGACCAAAATTGGTTCTTGGCAACGGACAAGTGCAGAATTCGGCTCGGCCACGCTTATCTATAATGAGGACCATTTTTGAGGCGTCACGCCTTCACCTCTTGCTTCCGAGATCGTTGCGCGCGCGCGTGATGTTAAGCCAGTATTGGTCCCAGTCAACAAACCTGCAGGTGCCGTGGATTTGCGGCGCATGCCATCTGATACCTCGTTTGGTTTGGGACGAAGTTGGATCGCTCACCGAAGAGACATTCTGCGGATTTGATGATTATGATTATTGTTATCGCGTCTGGAAAAATGGTTATGAAGTGTGGATCTTGGGCGAGTCATTCATGACGCATCATTGCAGTGTTGCGGTACGAAATCGGTGGTCGCCGTGGGAAGTCGAGCAAGTGGCGATACACAATACATATGTTGTGCTATCGTCACACTGGCCCAAATGGCGCGTTCGTTTATATGCTGTCGGAGAATGCTTTTCCTGCGGCACCGAGTGGGTAAGAAATAAAATTGTGCTGCGTCCTGAAATGCGAGATATGGAAGAGCCTTGGACTGAAAGAATTCGCAACCGAATTCGACTGTTGTGGGCGATTGCAGTGGGAAGGCAAGAGCCTATCAAACGTTGCCAGCGGCCTGGGCGCTAGGGCTAGAGCCGCAGACATGCATCGCTATAAATAACTTTGTGTACACAGACACACGCATTTGGTGTCCACAACGGAGCACTTAGATAAGGGAAGGCTCGTGTTCCTTCCTCCGGCTTCGAGACTTTTAACGAGTGATCTGAGGTCTTCCATCAGTATGTGTCCGCTTTGTGATTCTAGAGATTCTTGTCCAAGCTGGCTTCAAGGATTAGCGTTTCAGGGCTGGGACTGGCGGTACGTGCAATGTCGATCCTGTGGCAGTCTGTATTGTGAGATGATGCCGGATGACGAAATGCTGCACAAAATGTACGGGAAAGCGTACCTTGCTGCATTCCCGTCTGATCATAACATCGCTGATCCGAAGGAGCCAGAAAGGGTCGTCGCATGGCTTGAGAGCCAACCTGTCGGCACCTTCGTCGATTATGGCTGCGGTGAGGGGACGCTGTTGATTGAAGCAAAACGCCTCGGCTGGGACGCGATTGGAATTGAACTGAATTCCGATGTTGCGGAACGCACGCAAGCCGCGACAGGAGCGAGGGTGATGACACCGGAAGCCGCGATCCACGCCGGGATTCAGGCGGATGCCCTGCACTTGGGGGACGTCATCGAGCATTTAACCCGAATGAATGAGCAGATGCCTTCAATTATGAGATTGCTCAAGTTGGACGGCGCTTTGTTGGCGCAAGGCCCATTGGAGGCGAATCCCCATTTGTTTCTGAAGTTTGTCCAAGTTTCGCGAGGTTTAAGGAGGGGGCGTAAAACAGAGATGGCTCCGTATCACGTTCTGCTCGCCACGTCCGAGGGCCAGCGTCGTCTGTTCGCTCGTTTTGGCCTGAGCGAAGTCGAATATCACCTGAGTGAAGTATGCTGGCCGGCACCCGCGAATCTTCGCGTTGGACTTTGGAGACAACCAAAGCAAGTGGCAATGTTTACGATAAGGAAGTTGTCGCAGTGTATCAGTTGACTGCAACCGAGTGCTTGGGGAAACCGGTATTTCTACGTTGGCCGGACGACGAAACGCTAATTCCGTGACGATGAATCTTTGTTAAGCTTTCGCGGATCAACATGGGTGAGCAGAAGACATTTTCACAGAAGATTGCTCGGGCAATCTTGCGTAGCGGCCTCCGCGGTCGGACACGTTTGACGCTTTTCCTTTCCCGATTCAGCAACAAACTAAGGTGCGCGCCTACGACTACCGCAGATGGCCACACGCTATTTCTGAATCTTGGAATTGCATCTTCACACGGACTCTACACCGAGGAACGATTGGAACAATCGGAACGCATGATAATGAAGAAATGCGTCCGGCAGGGTGATGTCGTACTCGACGTCGGGGCGCACTGGGGACTTCATACTACGCTCTTGGCCTCATTGGTTGGATGTCGCGGTAAAGTGTTTGCGTTTGAACCCAATCAATCGATTGCCCGCTTGCTTCGGCGTACAGTCGAGGGGCTTAAAAACGTGTCATTGCACGAGTTGGCCCTCTCAAATCAAGACGGAACATGCGATTTTTTTGTCCCACTGGATGCCTCAATGGGTAGCTTGGTGAACTGGACGCAAGGTGACAATATCGAGACCTTTTCTTGTCCGATGCGCCGTCTCGAGACGTTGACGGACGACGGAATTCATAGCCCCGACTTCGTCAAATGTGATGTTGAAGGAGCAGAACTTCGATTCTTCGAGGGGGCCGCGAGCATTCTCTCTAGGGAGGACGCACCGACAATTCTCTTCGAGGAAAATTGCGCTGCCGCCACCGCTTTTGGGGAGTCACCGGATGCGTCTGCTCGCTTCCTCCAGCATCTGGGTAATGCCGCATACAAACTTTTCGTAGTTGACTCCAGCGGGGACCTTGTCCCGTATGTTGGTGCAACGGGCAATCAATCAGTGCGCAGTTTATTAGCCGTCCCTGCTCGGCGTGCTGAACATGTCCTCAGACTTGCAGTGACTGAAAAAACGTGTCGATGAATGTTCCAATGAGCGTCTCAGTCGTCGTCCCCACGTACAACCGTGGAGCCAAACTCGCAGAAACGCTGCAACGGTTGCTTGCCAGCGAACGTGGCAACATCGCCCAAATTGATATCGTGGTTGTTGACGACGGGTCACAGATCCCGGCAGCGCGCGTCGTTGAGGCCCAGACCGTCCCCCCCGGTTTTCAGTTACGGTGTATTCGACAACAGAATGCAGGGCCGGCAAAGGCGAGAAACAATGGTTTTCGCCAGACTTCTGGCGACCTTGTCCTTTTCATGGACGATGACATCTTGGTCCCGCCCTCACTTATTCAAAAACATGTGACCGCCCATGAGAGATTTCCAGGAGCGGTTATTTTCGGGCGATCACCGTTTCGTGAGTGGCCCAAGGAAGCCTCTTTGGCAAAGTTCCTAGATTCACTTGGCTACTCGAATTCTGTTGGAAGCGAGAAGTTTGCGGACGTAGAAATTGTTGCGAGCGGTCACATCTCTGTGCCCCGGGATTTATTTACCGAAGAACACGGAGTTTACCGAGATGATTTGGCTACGCCGGCGGCCGAGGAGTTTGAATTGTCAGCAAGGTTGATGAGGCGACATGTACGCATGATTGTCGCGAATGAGATCGTCGCCGATCATGATCACAGTCCAACACTAGTGGAACTTTGCAAACAGGCTTTCAAGTATGGAGTGGGAGCTGCGGAATATACGGCAAAGTGCGACTGCTCCTTGGACGCCGTTCGACAGATAATTCATGTCAATGGTCCTGTGAGCGCGGCAGATAGCGAGCGATTGGCGATCACGAAACTCGCAAAAATGTTCTTGGCAATCTCCCCAGTTCGTAAATCCCTACTCTTGAGCTTACAGGTGCTGTCAGGAATCTCAATCTTAGACAAACTAACAGTTTACGGGTATCGACTACTCCTCGGCACTCACTATTTTGCGGGCGTCCGTTTCGGCTTGGCTAAATACTCCAAGGAATGATCACATCATTGCAAGCATCGGGAGTTGATTGATGTTGAAAGAAGCTGTCTATCACGCGTGGGATTTAGCCGTTTTGTACCGCGGTGTACCCCGTCAGATTAATGGAAGCGTAGTCAGGTTCCCTGCGCGATATTCGCGGTGGTATCCATCCATATACGAATCGGGAACGACAGATTTTTTAAGGCGATCATTGAAGCCCGGCGATACGGCATTCGATATTGGCGCACACGTAGGCGTCATGAGTGTCATGATTTCGCGACTTGTGGGCGATTACGGGCATGTCCACAGCTTTGAGCCGACGCCGTCGACGACCCGAGTGCTACATCAAGTGATGAAACTGAATCGATGTTCAAACGTGACCGTTCACGGTCTCGCAATGTCTGGGGAGATTGGTACTGCAAAGTTCTTTGACACCGGGAATATTGCATCAAACGCGAATAGTTTGATCAATCAAAACCGGATGAATGGCAGTGTGACCGTCGAGACGATAACGCTTGACGCATTCTGTACGCAACACATGCTACACCCGCGTGTCATAAAAGTTGATGTGGAGGGCGCTGAATTGTCAGTCCTCCTCGGCGGCATTCATGCCATTGCCAAACATCGTCCCTCAATGGCATTGTCGCTTCATCCACCGATCTTCGACGACAGTCAACAAACGCTCAGTGACATATGGGATCTGCTGGATGGCTGTGACATGCAGTTGCACCTCTTGGAACCGTATGCAGCGGGTGGTGAAGTAGGACAACTGCTGTCCCGAGACGAATTCACAAAGCAAGTTCAGTTGTTTGACGTGGAAGTTACACCGCGAAGACCATCGACCGGCTCGTAACATCGAAGGCCGATCGTTGTCCAAATCGTTGAGTGAGCCCCGAATCAACAGAAATGTTAAGTAGCCACGTTTCCACGCCAACCAACAACAAACGGATCATGTGCATTGATGCGATGCGAGGGGCCGCTGCACTCGCAGTTGTCTTCTTCCACGCCTTCGACGGGGTGGCCTTTGACAAGGGGGCGCAGTACCCGAATTCGGTGACATCTGCAATCACGTTTGCCTTTTCGTTCGGATTCGCGGGCGTCTGGTTGTTCTTTGTGATTTCCGGCTTTTGCATTCACCTGCGGTGGGTGCGGAATGCCGTCGAAGGTCGTGAGCCAAAGGTGGCCTTCGTCGATTTCTGGAAACGGCGAGCTTGGAGACTATACCCGCCCTATCTGGTGGCCTTAACAATATACATTCTGGTGTCCTTCGCACGAGGTGACATTAGCTTTACCCGGTTCTTCTGGTATGACCTGACAACCCACCTGTTCATGGTTCATAACCTGGATGCAAGAACAGTTTTTAGTCTAAATGGAGTCTTCTGGACGCTGGCGATCGAAGAACAGCTCTACCTGATGTATTTTCTTCTCCTCGCGATGCGAAGCAGGCTTGGATGGTGGCGGACGCTCGGCATTTGCCTTGCAGTTCGGGTGGCATGGTTCGCTGTTTGTTTTCTTCTGTGGCGGTGGAAAGCAATTCAACTTCCAGTGGGTGAGTCAGCCCTTGCCTACTGGTTTGTATGGGCGCTTGGTGCAGTGAGCGTTGAAGCGGCCTTTGGACTGCTCAAGCTTCCATCATGGGCCTTGCAAATGCGATCCTCCGCACTGTTGTGTTGTTTGCTGCAACGTCGTTGACATGGCTCGATCGACTGTCAGATCCATATGGCTGGTTTCACGATATTTTCAAACTTGTCATCCACCCGATCTGGGGTTTGGGATTTTTCGTCATCATCAATCAAATGGTCCGATCGGAACAGAGGCGTGTCAAAACCCGGCTGGGAACGCCGAGACTTGTGGCAGGTTTCGCCTCGGTCGGGATGTTCTCTTATTCGCTGTATCTGACGCATGAGTTATTAATTACTTACACCTCAGAGTTCGTTCAGGAACGATACGGGATATCGACCGCCCTCGTCATGTCAGCTCTGATACCCCTGAGTGTAGTGCTGGCGTGGTGTTATTTTCACCTTGTTGAAAAACACTTCGTGAATCCGCCTGCTTCGTCCATGGCACGAAGAAATGACGCCAGCCAGTCTCGCACGGTTTCGCCGCGTGAACGCCTGGTGACGCCAGCCATTGAGAAACACTAATTCGTGTTACGCAAGGTTATCGGAAGTTTCGTTGGAGCAGTTGCTTGGCTGCATGCAGCGACGCACTTTGGACGCTACTGGTTCCTGCGTCGCATCGGAATGATCACCCACCAGCAAGCTTCGGAGGCAGTGTCAAGAATCCCGCTCTTCTACAGCTACCAGCTCCGGCAGTGCTTCTACCGATTCACGCTTGCCACCTGCGGAGTGCGATTGGAAGTCAACTACGGAGCTACAATTAGCGAAGCAGAAACGGTTATTGGAGATGACGTGTGGATAGGCCCTGGATGTTACATCGACCTTGCAGAGATTGGGAATCAGGTGCTGTTAGCCCCAAACGTGACAATCCTGGCGGGCGGACATCATCACAAGATGGATCGAACGGACATCTCGATTCGCCAGCAGGGTAACAACCCACTGCGGCGCGTGCATATTGGCGCTGGCGCCTGGATCGGCGCCGGCGCGGTAATAATGGCGGATGTCGGTGAAGGTGCTGTTGTTGGGGCCGGTGCAGTCGTAACCCGGCCAGTACCAAATTTCGCAATCAGTGTAGGCAACCCTGCCCGTGTCATTGGTTATCGAGATCAATCGGTCATCAAAGAAAAGGCGCGAACCGCGACTTTGGATGAATTCACAAGCCTTCCGCTCAATACCGCATCCGACGGAGTTCAGTCATCGCGATGATTCATGTGATGCATGTCGTGGATCTTCCGTGCGAGAATCCCTGGCTGAACGGCGTTGCGAAATTTCATGACGCTTCTGCGTTCCGCCACTCAGTCGTGTCTTTGTCAGATTGTCCAGGAGGACAGCCCGTGGCTGATCCGTTAACAATTATTTGTGGCGTGCGGCGTTTCACTCGTCGAATGTGGTCAACAGCACGGATCCTCGAGAACTGGCGGGAGGTCATGAAGGCTGCCCGCCGGAATGTGCCGGTCAATGAACTCCGACTACGAAATGGCGTGGTGCTCGCCGCTCCGAAGGAAGTTGACCTCGCGTATTTGTTCTATGAGACATGGGTATCGGGGTTCTATTCCGACCTTGGTTACAACATCCGGAACGGCGACGTTGTTGTTGACATCGGCGCCAATATTGGTGTGTTCGCCATCTACGCGGCGACTCGTGGGCATGATGTTCGCGTCTATGCATATGAACCCTTTCCTGACAACGCTTCCTGGATGAGGAAGAACATCACCGGCAGCGGTATCGACAATATCCGGCTGTGCGAACAGGCCGTGGCAGGGGCGGCTGGAAAGAGATTTTTGCAGGTAGACGCAGCGTGGATTAAGCATCACCTGAGTCTCGAAGCTTCCCCAATAGAAAATGGCGTGCCCGTAGACTGTGTCACATTGGATCAAGTCTTTCAGATGAACAACATTGAAAGGTGCAGTCTCTTGAAGTTGGACTGTGAGGGCTCAGAGTTGGAAATACTAAAGAATGCTTCTGACGATGTCATTCGCCGTGTCAGCCGGATCGTTGGCGAACAGCATTACGATGATAATACTGCCCAAGTCGGAGAATTTCGTGAATTACTCGAGCGCCGAGGATTTGCCATCGACAAATTCGAATCGGCACACGCAGGGGGACAGTTCTGTGCTCGACGAAAATAAGATTCTGGCCGTGTCCGGTCTCGATGCTTGGCAAAGTGTAAACATCAGTCAATGATTTCAATCTTACATTTTGTAGATTTGCCATGCGAAAATCCGTGGCTTAACGGTATCGCAACGCATTTGAATCGGGACGAGTTTCAAATGTCGGTGGCGTCACTCGGTGGTCGCAACGGACTCCATACAGGCCTTGAACAACGGGGCGTCAAGACATTTTCGTTTGATGCCAAGTCGCGAAGGGATTACGCAAGAGTTATTTGGCAGCTACGCCAATTGTTGCGCCGGGAGCGGGTCGAAATCATTCAGACTCATATGTTTGAACCCTCTGTAATTGGGTTGGCGGCAGCGAAACTTGCAGGAACTCCTGTACGCATCGTCACGCGACATCATTCAGACTTCACAACACTATTTAACAAGCCAATTCATCGCCGCATCGATCGCTGGCAGGCGCTGATCGCAGACAAGGTGATGGCCGCGTCGGACGCCGTGAAACAGTCGATGATCAAGTACGAGCGCGTGCCCGAAGACCGAATTACAGTGGCGAGGTATGGATATGACTTTGAACTTCTTCGCCCAAAATTCTCGTCTGAACAACGTGTTCTGAAACGAAATTCTCTGGGCGGCGATGACCGACTGTTGGTGGGAACTGTTTCTCGAATGAGCATCGAGAAAGGTCACGAATACCTTTTTCGTGCGATGCCGCAAGTGATTCAGAAACATCCCAACGTACTCTTTCTGCTCGTCGGGACGGGCCCCTTGCAGGAACAGTTCGAGAAACGAGTTGCTGCAGCCGGTTTGTCCGAACATGTCCGGTTTTTGGGCTGGAGGAATGACTGCTGGGAAATCATTGAAGCTGTGGACGTGATGGTCCATCCCTCATTACACGAAGCATTTTGCAGCGTGATTATTGAAAGTCTTGCACTCGAAACCCCGCTCGTCGTGACGGACGTTGCGGCAGCCCCGGAGCAGATCGATCACGAAGAAACAGGATTGCTGGTTCCCGCAAGAGATGCTGAGGCTCTCGCTTTGGCTTTGCTGCGGACTTTGGATGACAATTGTTTTGCCCGAGCACTCGGTCGTGAGGGACGCGTGCGGTGTGTGGAGCGGCTGAATTTTCCCCGAATGATGCGGCTCTATGAAGATTGCTACCGGGACTGTCTTGCCCACAAACAACGATAATCGCCGCCAGGGAGTTGAGCCCACGAAAATTTCACTCGTTATACCAGTACGAAATGAGTCTTCGTCGGTTGGTGAACTGGTGTCGACAATTCGCCAACAGACTCGACTGCCGGATGAAGTTCTCCTGGTCGATGGGGGATCAACGGACGACACAGTACAGCGAATCAGGAACTGCGACTGGGGTCAAGTCAAGTTCGTTGTGATTGAGGCGGGGCCTGCGACTCCGGGCCGCGGAAGAAACATCGGAATTGCTCACGCGGCGAATGATTGGATCGCTTTGACCGATGCAGGGATTCGACTGCAATCGAATTGGTTGGAACAGTTAACGGCTGCGGCAGAATCCAATCCTGATGCTGACGTCGTCTATGGAAGTTACGAACCGACCATCTCCTCATTCTTCGAACGCTGTGCCGCGCTGGCTTATGTCGCCCCGCGGCAGATCCGCAACGGACTGCCAATGCGAGGGCCATCGACGGCGTCCATGATGATTCGGAAGAACGCATGGGAATCTGTCGGCGGGTTTCCGGATCTGCGGGCCGCTGAAGACCTGATCTTCTTTGAAAGACTGACCGAACAGAATCACAAAGTCGCGTGGGCTCCCGAGGCGATTGTGCACTGGCAACTGCAGCCGTCGATTCGATCCACCTATCGGAAATTCAAAGTCTATTCCAAACACAATGCCTGGGCCGGTAGGCAAAAGGACTGGCACCATGGAATCGTAAAAATATGGTTGGTGCTGGCTACACTGCTCTGCCTATCCATTGGACATAGCGCATGGTGGTGGGTGCCTTTTTTGCTGATGTTTTGGGCTCGGGTGATTCGTCGAATTTTGAAACATCTTGAACAGTACGGATGGGGCTCGCTCTTGAATCCTTTAGTCATATTGGGGGTTGCGGCCGTCACTCTGACGATTGATCTGGCGACATTTGTCGGCTGGATTCAGGCGGCGGTGTCCAAGGATCCGCAGGGGTCGTTGCCAGCGCCGCAGACCGCTGTTACGCACGTGACATCGTGAGTTGTCCGGCGTAGCGTTGTGTAACGGTTGTGGGAATTCAATCGCGGATATTTGGCCTCGGTCTACGACAGGTCGGTTGTAAAAAATATGCCAATTTTGGCGGATACGAGGCATTGGTTTGTCCAGTTTTTTTGGGTAGCTACACGTGCCCGACGAACGGCATTGATTGCCGCAACGATTTCTGCGGTGAGTTTCTGCGTTGCGGGACTCGCGCTCACCGCTCTTGTCCGGCTGCCTTATACGCAATCGATTATTGATCGCGTTGAAAAAGAAGATCTCTGCAATCCCCCCAATGGCGCGAATGCATTTCGAATTGGTGATCGGGAATGGGACATTGATCAATACCGCGCGTCAGCAACGTTGGAACCATATCGAACCTTCCTTGAACGCCACGCACTGGGCCTGAAGGGAATAGACGCAACCCGCAGTATTTGCGATGCATTCAACAGCAAGGTGACATTTGGAAATCCCGCCAGAGAATTTCTGTACTCGCCCGACTATGTGCCGTCTGCGGATTTCGAATCTTGCCTCAAGGGCGGCCCCGGGCATTGCGTTACAATAAGTGGCCACGTCGCCTGCATACTGCTGTCGTCGGGACTTCCGGCCCGCGTTGTGCAATTCATATCTCCGGCGGGAGACACCGGGGGACACACGCTTCTCGAAGTCTGGGACGATAGAGTTGACCAGTGGGCCGCTTTCGATCCAGCATACGGTGGCGCATTGATTATCGACGGTAAGGCAGTTTCCGCCGTCGAGGCTCTTAAAAGGCATTCAGATGTCACAATCGATCAATCGTGTGCTGCCGCATTCAGCGGCTCGCCGAATGCCTTCTATGGAGCACGCAGTTTTTCGTTAATTGGCGGGGGACTTATATATCCGGAACCGTGGCTATACATGCGTAACGGCGAGAAAACGGTTGCGTGGCCATTTCAGGGGAGATTCCTGTATTACGGGCCACCGTTGTACCAGTTTGGCCCTGCACAAACTGCTCTTCGTTACGTGCTTACATTGAGTATCTTCGCTGCATTTCTTGCGGCCGCAATTTCTGTCAGTTCGGTTTTTGTCAGTTCGGTTTTTGTCAGTTCGGTTTTTGTCAATGGCTCTTAATCAAGCTGTGAAGCAGCCGTCCATCGGAAATGGCTGCCACTTGAAACACACCTCGCTGTACATTTGCTACCAAAGTCTGTTTGCTCCTTTAACCAGAGCGCAGGTCATTGCCTATTTGGAGGGAGCGGCAAAAGCGAACAACTCGATTATCTTGTTGACCTACGAGTTGCGGACTCCGCCAGTTCAAGAAGCTGAGAAATGGCGTCAGGAACTGGCGCTAGTCGGGATTCACTGGCAGTGGCTCCGCTACCACAAATGGCCGTCGCTTCCCGCTACGCTTTGGGATGTGCTGGTCGGCATTCTTGTTTCGTGGCGACTGATCCGACGGCATCGAATTTCCATTGTTCATGCTCGTAGCCACGTTCCGGCGCTGATGGGTCTGGTACTAAAACGCCTGACCAACATCAAACTGCTGTTTGATCTCCGCGGCTTGATGGCGGAGGAATATGTTGACGCGGGTGTTTGGAAGCCGGGCGGTTTCTTGTTCCGGCTCACCAAGTCCGCCGAGCGTCGCATTATCAGAGCGGCCGACGCGATTGTGGTGCTGACTAAACAGGCGAAACAATTCCTGCTGGAATCTTATCCGGCTGAGACGCATTCCAAAACGATCACGGTGATCCCCTGTTGTGTCGATTTTTACAGGACTTGGGGCGATCATTCCAGTGAGGCCAAAGGCGTCCCGCGGCTAGTCTATGTGGGGAAGCTTGGTGGCTGGTACCTGGACCGCGAAATGCTGGACTTTTTTGGCACGGCATCACGTATCGATCCCAATCTTCAATTTGACATCTGGACACAAAGTGCGACAACGTCAATAGAAACAATCATTGAAGATTGCCAGCTTGACAATGTCAACATCGCTTCGGTTAAGCCCGCACATCTGCCAGAAAAGCTACAGCGAGCCACGGCGGCGATTGCTTTTATTAAGCCCTGCATTTCCAAGCGGGCATCGTCACCGACCAAGATCGGCGAATATCTGGCCGCAGGATTACCGGTGATCGCGAACGCCGGGATTGGTGATCTCGACGAACTTCTTCAGGGAAATGGTGAAGGCCCGGTGGGAGTCCTTGTGAAAGACTTCACGGACGACTCTTACCGCATTGCGCTCGATCAATTGGCAGTCCTGCAGCAATCGCCAAAAATCGCGGAACGCTGTCAAAAAGTAGCCCGTGAATTTCTCGACCTTCGCACCGTCGGATGGCCTCGATATCAGCAAGTGTATCGAGACTTGGTTTACCATCAGAACGAATCGGCCAGCACGCGCTAGCGTCTGGTTTTCGGTTTTTTTTCAACAACCGGACGCTAGCGCGTGGCGGCTGATGAACAGGGCGTTCCCCGGCAGGAGCCGGGGAACGAGGGGATAATATCTCTCATGAAAGTTCATAGTGAATCCAGCCGAATCGATTAAACACGCAGACGTTCGGCGTCTGTACTGGTGGAGTTTCTTCGCTCGATTCGCCGCCGGAATGGTGGGTTGGGGAATGATGTATTTCACCAAAATTCAGCTCGTAGTCGATGCGGCCTACTACGACAGAGTGGCCGCGTCGGTTGCGAACGACTGGCTCGCTGGTCGATCATCCACATGGCTTGAGCTAAATGCTGGCAACTCAGCACAGCCGGTGCTGTTGATCATTCTGCTGAGTAGCTTCTATGTACTGACTCTCGGCGTCCGCGCACTTCCCTTGCTGATTGGGCTTTACTGCCTGATCACGGCTTGGGCACCTGTTTGGTACTATCACGTCACCTTGCAGTTGGGGGCATCGCATCGTGCTGCGTTATTTGCAGGGAGGACCGTTGCTTTCGTTCCAGCGTTCATATTCTGGTCAGCCGCGCTTTACAAAGAAGGGCTCATCCTGTTGCTGATGGGCATTTTGCTTTATCAAGCTTTACAATTCCAGCGATCGAACAACATCGCGTCGTTGATGGTCGTATTGGTCTGTCTGAGTGCGATCGGCTCGCTTCGGTTCTACCTTTTTCCCTTGTTGGGGCTTGTGTTCTGCGCGGTGATCTTGTTTCCGGGGCGTGGTATTTCAGGCGCAATGCTCGCCGTCCGGCTGGGAGTCATGATTCCCCTGCTGGGGATGGTTGCACTCATTGGCGTCGCGGCGTTCCTGATGGTGGATGACCGGGCTTCTTCGACGTTTGGAGAGTGGAAAGAAGCGACTCAGTCACAGATGCCAAACAGCGTCGAGGATGCGATTCGAAGAATTGATCTATCCCGACGAGACCTAGCAAACAGTAGATCTGGTTACCTGCCTGATGTGCGGCTAAATTCAATCAAGGACACTGTCACTTTTCTGCCAAAGGGGATCGCCTATTTTCTTTTCCTTCCTTTGCCATGGCATATTGGGGACATCCGCCAAAACATGGCGATTCCTGATACCGCCCTCTGGTTGCTTGTGTTCTATCCCCTGTTTCTGGTTGGCTTGTTGCGACTCTCATTGCGTGATCCGAGCGGCGTCATTCTGCTGCTGTTTCCGGCGCTGGCGATGTGCTGTCTGTACGGGCTGTTTATTGGAAATATTGGTACGGCATATCGCATGCGGACTCAGGTTTGGATCTTGCTTGTGCCATTCGTGGCCATCGGCTGGGAGACTCTGCAGGGACGCAATCCGTTTTGGGTGTCAAACACTCGAGTCGCCGACCAACCAGGCTTTGTGCCCGGCCTAGAATCCACGCGGAGGTGGGCTGCGCGACGGGGCGGACGCTCTCAGCGCAAACCAAGGTTTACTCTGAGACGGAGACGCGAAGAAGGTCGTCAAACGTGAAAGTCTTGGCGATCGTCACTGCGTTGCCCGATAGTTCTCCGGGACAACGTTTTCGGATCGAACAATGGGCTCGCTATCTTGAACCGACCGGGGTCGAGTTTACATTCGCTCCCTTCGTGGACCAGCGATTGACCGAAGTGCTTTACGCTCCCGGTCACCATGTCCAGAAAGCGACGCTCATGCTGGCTGCGCTCGGCCGGCGGCTCAGTACTGTCCTGCAAGCCGGGAAGTTTGATGCCGTGTTTCTGTATCGCGAGGCATCACTGATCGGTCCAGCATTCATTGAGCGACTTCTCGCGACACGGCGAATCCCGTTGATCTATGATTTCGACGATCCGATCTGGCTGCCCTATGTCAGTCCGTCCAATGGCTTCTTCAGCAAACTGAAATTCCCGAAGAAAACTATTTCCATTTGCCGACTTGCGAATCACGTCATTGCCGGGAATCGGTTGCTTGCCGACTGGGCTGCAACACACAATGCAAACGTCAGCGTGATGCCCAGTACCATCGATTTGGAACAATATCCAACTCGACCCGAATCTTCTGCCGACAACGACGTTCCAACGCTGGGATGGACGGGAAGTCACAGCACGCTGCCGTTCCTGGACCTGATTGTGGATCCGCTGAACGAATTGGCGAAGACACATCCGTTTCGTCTGGTAGTGGTGGCTCACAGCGAGGACATTCAGATTCCGGGGGCACAGTTCAAGGTCATCGGTCGTAAATGGACGGCGGAACGGGAAGCCGTTGATTTGTATGACGTTGATATCGGGCTCGGGCCGTTTCCGGATACCGGTTGGACGCCATGGCGCTGCCACGGAAAAGTTTTGCAATACATGGCGTTGAGTATCCCATGCGTCGTTTCTCGACTGGGCATCCTGCCCGATTACATTCAGGACGGGTGGAATGGAATGCTGGCTGGCGATTCCGCCGAATGGGTGGCGAAACTTAAGCAGTTGATTGACGACAGAGCATTGCGTCGCCAACTGGGAGTTGCTGGTCGCCGTACGATTGAGGAGCGTTTTTCCGCAGAGTCTTGGGCCGCAAAACTCGGCGAGATTCTGCGAGCCGCTTGCAAGTGAGGCCGGTTCCGATGCTTTTTACGGCTCCACCGACCCGGTGTCGAATGGCGTGGACTTAGTGAGCGAATGGTTCGAATTCGTAGTGGAAGTCGCCAAGACTTCCCTTGATTCAAGTGCGAAACAAGGAACTCTGGCGAGTCCCACTACCAAAGTAAGTGCCATTGGGCTAGCGCCTTGCCGCTCACCAAATGCACCAAACTCTCAAAACTCTCAAAAACACCCACAGATTCTCCTGAAGAGCCTATTTTCAAGATGGGCTTGGAAACCTGTCCTATGCTGCGGATAAGATAACTAAGGTAAGGTCAAGCTAAGAATCGTGCCGGAAAATCGTTTTTGTTCAATTGCGTTCGATAGAATTACACAACATGTTGAAGAGGTTTGTTTGGATCGTGCGAATCGCATTCGCCCAAGCATTGTCGCTGCTGCCGTCGCCCCTGCGAAAGCCCGTGTACCGCGTATTGTACGGTTACCGCTTCGGCAAAAACGTAAAGCTCGGAATTGGAGTGGCATTCGTTGGTGTCGGCCGCTGCGAGATTGGGGACAATGTCCGCATTAAACATCTGACGCAGTTCTGGACAGTGCGTGAACTGATTATTGGGGACCATGTCCGGATCGGTCATCTGAACCTGTTTCGTGGTGGCAATAAGATCGAACTCAGTCCATATGTCACGATCCTTCGCTTAAATGTCTTTAATTCCATCGAAAAACCGGACGTCGTTAACGAGACCGATCCACAGTTATTTTTGGGCAGTGGTGTGTTTGTGTCTTCGAGCCACTGGTTGGATTTTACGGATCGCATCTCCATCGGGCCCCACAGTGTCATCGGGGGACGAAGTTCTTCCTTCTGGACCCACAATCGACAGCGGACTAGGCCCATCACCATCGGTAGCCATTGTTACCTCGGGTCCGAAGTTCGCGTCGCGCCCGGCGTCGATCTTGAAGAATTTTGTATTGTTGCTTTGGGGGCGGTGCTGATGGGAAAATACCCTGCGACACGCTCGTTGATTGCTGGCAATCCAAGCGTCGTGGTGCGCGAACTCAGCCCACGGGATTTGTTCCTGACTGTTCGAAAGACTCGCAACGACATCCCCGACAGCGAATCGCTGGCTGCCGTTCCTGAAGATCTGCTGACGTCCATCAAGGGCGATGCCTCGATGCAATTGATCGTCGAGATGGAAGAAAACGCGGTCTCTTTTTAGAGTCGCCTTTCGCTCCGCGAAAGCAGCGTATTCGCAACTTTCGCGGAGCGAAAGGCGACACTTATTTTCCGCTCAATGTTTAGCCGTTTGTTTCGCTTCAGGCTTCAACCGCTATTGTGGAGGCAGTCCCATATTTGACGCATTGAAAAAAACAACTGGAGTATTTCCGTGAAAGAACGCCTGCTGGATTTGTTGATGTGTCCCGCGTGCCGGTCGCAGTTGGATTGCGAACCATGGAAACGCAATGGTCACGAAATCGTCGAAGGACTACTCAACTGTACCGATCGTTCCTGTGGCCAGTGCTTTCCGATCATTGGCGGGGTTCCGCGCATGTTGCTCGGCTCACTCCGTCAGCAGTTGGCATCCGACTATCGACAGTTCTTCCTCGAGCATGCGGACCAGATTCCGGGGTGGTTTGAATGCATGAGTGAGGCCAATGTCGAATCTCTTCGTACTCAAAAGAGCTTTGGCTTTGAATGGACGCAATTCTCTGCCATGCGGGATGAGTGGGAGACGAACTTTTGGGGCTACATGCAACCTCATTCCGAAAAATCGTTCGACGGCAATCTCGTCCTTGATGCCGGTTGCGGTATGGGGCGACACCTTTACTACTCGGCACAATATGGTCGTGAAACGATTGGCGTGGACTTTTCCCGGGCTGTCGATGCCGCGTATCACAACGTTGGACACTTGCCGAACGCCCACATCGTTCAGGCCAGTTTGCTGGAACTCCCATTCCGCGATGCCACATTCGACTTCGTGTATTCTTTCGGCGTCCTGCATCATCTGCCATGCCCCGAAGACGGACTGAAGGAACTGGTGAAAGCCGTCAAACCTAAGGGAAGTCTGCAGATCTACTTGTACTGGAAACTGGAAGATGCTCCGTTGTGGAAACGAGTGCTCTTGAAATGTGTTAACGGAATCCGCAGTATCACAGCGAGAATGCCGCACAGATTGCTGCAACTGCTCTGCTATCCGATATCAGCGGCCGCATGGATGACCTTTGTGCTTCCTTACCGGATGCTCAGGATGTTCCCCCCGACGCGATCTCTTGCAGAGTCGCTCCCGTTAAAACAATACTCCGATTACCCATTTGGCGTTTTGCTGAATGACCAGTTCGATCGCTTCTCGGCACCGATTGAAAATCGGTACAGCCAACGCGAAGTGCAGGAATTTCTCGAAGATGCGGGGCTGCAGGATGTCGCCGTTCATCCTTACTCGGGCTGGGTGGCGAACGCGAGCAAGCCGGCATCGGTAATGTCAATGGACGCAGTGCCACCACTTGTTGGCGCCCCTGCGGGCAACGCCGTTAAGGATTTTTCGTAGCTGAATTCGCCAGAATTTAGACGTTTAACCCTGCGGTCTGAAGTCTGGCGACTTCAGCTACAGCAAGATCACCGGCTCATCACGGCGGAGCGTGATGGGTACTTATTACCGAAAACTAAAAACCTGATGTGTGGCATTGCGGGTATTATTGACCTCAAGCATCGCCCTGCGGACACTGCGGCGTTGCGGCGGATGTGTGATTTGCTTGAGCATCGCGGGCCGGATGCGCAGGGGATCCACGTCGATGGCAATGCGGCGCTGGGGCATCGGCGGCTGAGTATCATTGATCTATCGACAGGCCAGCAGCCTATGTCGAATGAGGACGGCACCATTTGGGTGACGTTCAATGGCGAGATCTACAACTTTCAACTGCTGCGAGACGAACTGCTGAAACGCGGACATAAGTTCGCGACCAACAGCGACACCGAAACGATTGTGCATGCCTATGAGGAATACGGAGATGACTGTGTGCAGCGTTTTCGCGGGATGTTTGCCTTTGGGATCTGGGATCAAAATCGCCGACGCCTGCTGCTGGCTCGGGACAGGACCGGAAAAAAACCGCTGTTTTACACGGTGGCCGATGGGCAGTTTCTGTTCGCGTCAGAACTGCAGTCGCTGGTGTCTCATCCGTCTGTTCGCCGAGACATCAATCCCAACTCCATCGATGATTACCTGGCCTACAGCTACATCCCGGCTCCGCAGTCCATTTACAAAAATGTTTACAAGCTGCCGCCAGCCCATGTCCTGACATTGGAAACGGATAAACCCGCCGCCGGACCCCAGACAAAACGCTACTGGCAACTGGCGTATGGCCCCAAATCAGAGGTCTCGGAGCGCGACGCACTCGAAGGTCTTTCGGAAGTCCTCACGGAGGCCGTGCGGTTACGTATGATTTCCGACGTGCCGATCGGTGCCCTGCTGAGCGGAGGAGTTGATTCAAGCGTCGTTGTGGCCATCATGAGTCAGTTGGCGACCGGACCAGTCGAAACATTTTCGATTGGATTTGCCGACCAGCGATTCAATGAAACGCCGTACGCTCGCATGGTGGCCGAACAATACGGCACGAAACATCACGAACTGATCGTTGAACCGAATGCGGTGGAAGTCCTGCCAAAACTTGTGCGGCACTATGGCGAACCGTATTCCGATTCGTCGGCGATCCCCAGTTATTATGTCTGCCAGATGACGCGTCAGCATGTCACGGTCGCCCTGAACGGTGACGGTGGCGATGAATCCTTCGCGGGCTACGACCGCTACCTTGGCAGCGGGATGGCGGAACGCTACCGACAACTTCCCTCCGTGCTGCGCAAACGATTCATCGAGCCGATACTATCGCTGATTCCGGATTCCCTGCCGCGCAATAATCGGATGCGGCAGGCCAAGCGATTTGTCTCCGTGGCCGCTCTGTCCACTGGGTCTCGCTATTCACGCTGGGTCAATGTTTTCCCCGAGACAGGCCGACAGAAATTGTACTCACCGGAATTTGCCGAACAGATTGCCGCCTATCGCGCCGAAGACTGGTTCCTGCAGGTCTTTGAGGACGCTCAGCGACGCTGTCCGGATCCCGTGGATGCGCTACTGGCGATGGATATCGAAAGTTATCTGCCGTTCGATCTGCTGGTGAAAATGGATATTACGTCCATGGCCAATTCGCTTGAGACGCGATCACCATTCCTAGATCAAAAAGTGATGGAGTATGTGGCTCGGCTGCCAACGCGTTTCAAGCTCCGCGGTCGCACGCTGAAATATCTTCTGAAGGAATTGGGTGGCCGCCTGCTGCCTGCCAAACTTCTGCACCGGAGAAAAATGGGGTTTGGTGTTCCTCTGGCACGGTGGTTCCGAAATGAACTACGACCGATGCTGGAAGGTGTCGTGCTGTCGGATCAGGCTCTGCAGCGTGGCTATTTCAATGCGGACGTGATTCGGACCATGGCCTGCGAGCACCTTTCCGAAAAGACCGACCATTCGTTCCAGCTGTGGTCACTGTTGTGTCTGGAAATGTGGCATCGGGAGTTTGTGGATTACCATCGATAATGACTGCTCATAAATCGCCAGCCATCCTGAAGGGAACGACCATCGGCCCAGCATCCGCCTCTCAAACTGATAGCGTCCGGACGAAGACATCGCGATGGAAGCGACGCCTTCTCATCACGGCCGTCTGTCTTTTCTCGCTGTCCCTTTTTCACGCTCCGATTCTGACCACGTACGCACTTCTGCTCACGGTTGATTCCAGTCACAATGAGTCAGTGAGCACTGTCGCGATTGGACAATCGCTGGGGGGTCCCACCTCCATTACAGAAGCCGTGGCTCTTTATGGAAAACAGCGGGTGGACCGGGTCCTGATCGTCACAGAACAGCCAAACCGGCTGCATCAGTTGGAGGTTCTTCAGACATTTGAAGCGACGGCCCAACGAATCCTGATTGAGAACGGGGTGCCGGAATCCGCGATTCAGATTCTCCATCGACGTCCCGGCCTTTGTGAATGGCTGGAGAAAAATCCCAAGTCTCAGGTGGTTGTGATGGTGCATCGGTTCGCCTTGCAAAAAGAGGCATGGGCTGCGGAGCACGAATTTGGTGCCGACTGTGCCAGCAGAATTCAGTGGCAGGCGATCGCTGACGACCGCTTCGATGCCTCCAACTGGTGGCAACACCGGCAGGGTGTGCTGTTGGTCTTTGACGAATCCATTTCACTGGCCCACATCCTGCTGGGTGGGACACCGGAAACGGATTCGGACTGTTGCCTGGATTGGGACGCAGATCAGTATGAAGAGGAGTTGTGCCGGACAGTCGGCCTTCAAATGGGACGCAAGAGGCATTAGTAGTGAATCTGCCAACGATGAAATTCAATCGAAGACGGAAATTTGCGATGGCATTCATGGGCAGCATTTGCCTGCTGTACCTGTCGCGCAGTTGGTGTCTGCCTTTAGTGGCACATTTTCTGGATGTTTCCGAACCACCGACGCAAGTGGATTATGTCCTCGTGCTCAATGGGGGTCCGAAGACTCGGCCTTTCGTCGCGGCCGCGATGGTGAAGGCGGGTTTGACAAATGCGGTGCTGCTGACTACCGCGAGTCCGACTCCTGATTCGGAAGCAGGCCTCGTACCGCCCGAACAGGAAATTTATTCGCGAGTGCTACTGAAACGGGGGGTGTCGGCGGATCAGATTCATGTGATTCCCGGCGTAATCGCCAGTACCTACGACGAAGCCTGTGCGCTGGCACGTTTCCTGAAATCCAATCCGGCCAATTCCGTAGCGATCGTCACCAATGATTTTCATACACGCAGGACTCGATCGATTTTTCGCCGCGTGCTTGACGACTTACCGGTGCGATTACGCATAGTGTCTGCGCCCGTCGACAATATTCGAGCGGACAATTGGTGGCAGTCGGCAGCAGGCGTGAAGATCTACGCCACCGAGTACTGCAAGTCTGTATACTACCGGCTGCGATATTAGCGTGGAAAACAATGCCCCGCTTCAATGCTGGGATTTGATCGTAGTGGGATTCGCCAGAATTCCTCAGCACACAGAAACGTGGGGAATTCTGGCGAATCCCACTACATAAAATCATTCTGCCCCAGCAACGAAGCGGGGCATCGAGGATAATGCATTCATGAATAACGGATTGATTCAACCGCAGGGCGCGATGATGGGAATGTCGGAGATGGCTGAGAGCCGTTTTGACATTCTGGGAGCACTCAACCGGCGTAAGTGGTTAGTCCTGCTTTTTGCTGTGGTCGGGGGATCCCTTGGCTACCTCTACTTCCTCCAGCAGACGCCGGTGTATGAATCTTCTGTACGCGTTTTCGTTTCGCTAGGCCCAACCGACGAAGTCATGAACAGAATGATGCTCAGAGATGGGCAAACAGACTTAATGACGGATGCGATCCTGATTAAGACGCCGACTGTTCTTCAAGACGCAATCCAGGCGGGTGGACTGGACAAGCTGGCTTCGTTCCGGGGCAATGACCCGGTGAATACCTTGAATTCTGGATTTTCTGCAACGCCGGTGAGCTACGGCCGGGAGCAGTTTCTGAATATCCTAGAGCTGCGATTCCGCGGCCATAATCCGGATGATTGCGCCAGCGCTGTCACTGCCGTGTCCGCCGCCTATATCAGATACTTGGAAGAATCACAGGAGGACACCGCAGCGGGCGTCATCGACCTGATCACAGACGCGAAGGATTCTTTGATGAAGGATCTGGAAACCAAGGAGGCGGAATATCTGGAGTTTCGCGAAAATGCGACTATTCTCTGGCAGGGGAGAGAAGTCCTGAATGTCCACCAGCAGCGCATGACTTCGATTGAAGGAAAAATCACCGAATCCATTGTTCGCAGGACGGTGTCACAGGCCAAGCTGGACGGCATCAAAGACGCCATTGAGCGTGGGATCCCTCGGGAAACACTGGCACTCATACTGGAATCGGGAGCAGATATTTCCACGGTCGCACTTTCCAAAACACTTGCATCCGGCGAAAAAGTTGAACACCAGCTTTTTCCATTGATCCTTCAGTATCGAAAGATGTCCCTGGAATTGGGATCCGATCACCCCTTGCTCACGAGCCTTCACGACGAAATCGAGTTCACTCGTCAACAGTTGATGAGGCAGAATGACGCGCTTCAGACCAGCGATGATCAATCGGAAAATGCACCGTCAGACGGACTCACAAATTACGTCACTTCGCTGCACGAACAGATTACGCTGATGGATAAGGAGGAGAATTCGATGCGCGATCTGTTCAACAAAGAATCGGAAAGTGCCAGGGCACTGACTGAATATGAAGCACGGAACCAGACTTACGTGAATGGCATCGATCGAACCGAGCGTCTTCTGAACAGTGTCATCTCCCGTCTGGAAGAATTAAGCATCGCCACCCAACATTCCATCGGCACACGGACGGGAAAGATTTTTCAAGCCGCATCGAAGGGGGTTCAGGTCGAACCCAGTCTCTACCGAATCATGGTGATATCTGTCCTGCTTGGTTCATTCTTCGGGCTTGCTCTGGGAGCCGTTGCGGAACTCACCGACAAGAGATTCCATGGTCCGGAAGATGTCAGCCGGGAACTGGGGCTCCCGTTGCTCGGCCATATCCGGGTCATCAAAACTGCCGAAAAAACGGAAGACGCGTCTGGCCTTGACCCGATATTGTGTTGCCTTCACAGACCGGGATCTCGCCAAGCGGAAGCGTTTCGCGGTATCAGAAACTCGTTGTTTTTCACTGCGTACGGTAACGATTACAAGGTGTTCATGATCACCAGCCCGTCTGCCGGAGACGGCAAATCCACAATCGCGGCAAACCTGGCAATTGCAATTGCCAACTCCGGCAAGTCCACAATGCTCCTCGACTGTGACCTTCGGTGCCCACGAGTCCACAAAATCTTCAACATCGATAACCACAGGGGCACATCGGAGTTTCTAACGGAAGAAGCAGAACTGCCCGATATCATCCATCAGACGACAGTAGAGAATCTGGCTGTGATCACGTGTGGAGCAAAGCCTCATAATCCGGCAGAAATTCTGCTTAGCCCTCGCTATGCTCAACTCCTTTCGGAACTGCGAACGCGATTTGATTTCATAATCATCGACTCGCCTCCTGTCCTCGCCGTAAGCGACTCCGGTGTCGTTGCGACGCTGGCCGACGGTGTCATTATTACGCTGCGACTGACCCGACACACACGGCACTTGGCACACCGTATGCTCGACATGCTCGACATGCTCTACAGGGGAAATGAGGAATCGAAAGTGATCGGCATTATCATCAATCGCCTCGAAAGCTACTCAGGTTACGGCAAAGGCGGTTACAGTGGGAAATCCTATGGATACGAATATGGATACGGATACGGCCAAGGAACCGGAGAGTACTACAAGGACGTGGACGTCCCGGAGAAGAAGGATCTGAGTTAAATCGGAAATCCGTCGGAAGGTTCGGTTCTGCGTGAAATGATGTGCGAGGGGATTTTCTGAGGCATTTCTCCGATGGCCAATGGTGGCATTCGGGAGTGGTTTCGGATGGAATCCAGCGTCGGGGGAAACGGCGGCTGGCTCTGCTGGGAAGCAACCGGCCAAGGGCCTGTTTGCTCCCAAGAACCACTGGCCGGCCTCCGATGCGCCAATGGCGTATCAGGCCTTGGCACGGGTTTCCCGGCCAGGGCCCCTTGTTCTTGTCGAAACATTGGACATCGGAGCCATCCCTCCCAAAATCCAGGCCTCCGAGCGTCACGACGCACTCCGAAGCCCTGCAACTCGCCCTAGTCGCTTTCACGCGATCAATACGAGTTTCTATGCCGCGCACATCATTTCGCGCAGAACCCAAATTACCAGAAAACCGACGCCTTCGGCTAGCCGTTAAACGAAGAAACTCATGCATGGGTGCTTACATTCTGACTCGTTATGTCTCTGGCAAACGTTCGCAGACACTGTCCGCAGTCACTGGGGAATCGAAAACAGTCTCCACTGGCAACTGGATGTGACGTTCCGCGAAGACGATTTCTCAGCACGTCGCGATTTCGCGGTTGAGTTCATGGTTTTGTCGCACAATGGACGGCTACAATCAGGGAAAGTGGTGGGGCGGATCGTCTGTAGAGAACGGATTCACACAGTTTTCACGAGGTGTCTTATGTGGGCAAAGCAAAGTTCTTCGCGTTTCGTCAGTGCCATCATTGTTGTTCTTCTGTCTTCGGGAACACTCGCGCTGGCATTGAATCCCAGCGGTGCTTTCAGAACGGCGATCGGGAGCCAGGACTCGGAGCCTGAAGGTGCATGCGTCCAGCAAGCCGAGGAGCCTGATGCGACGCAGCCGCTGGTCGAAAACGTCGCTTCCGAGCAGCTTGAAGTGGGGCTGGATGGTCATAAAAAGGACCGCGTGATTCTTGATGAATTTGGAATCTTGAGGGGACGAATCGTACTAATTGGTGAGACTGGCAATTTGGTTTCAGCCAGAGGTATGAAAGTCCAACTGCTCACTCCAGATGGCCATGTTCTTAGAACGGCAACGACCGGACAGCGGGGACAATTCAGCTTTTCCGGAATGCAACCCGGGGTCATTGGTCTGATCGCAAGTGGCGCTCAGGGTAAGGTTGCTACAGTAATGAATGTGTTTCCAGCAGCCACAGCTGATGTGCCAGTTGCTCCAGAATTTGAGTTGCAGTTGGCTGCCGTCCCACCACGCGATATCCGGGTGGCAATGGAGATAGTTGGATCACAAGTGCCACGTGGAGTTCACTCGGTCTCTGCGGATAAATCGAACCTGATCACCGATGCGGACGATGCCCAGTATTTTGAAGACGTTTCGGCCTCCACAGTCACGTACCAGCCAATACGCCTGCAGATAGATGGAAGCATGATTGGACGAATTCATGCGTTGCATCCAGTGTCGGGGTTGCCCATAAATCCTAGTGAGACCTATGTCTCACTCGTCCGGAACGGTCAACAAGTGGCGCAAGTGCCGGTGGATGCCGATGGCACGTTCAGGATCGACAACGTGGAGCCCGGTATTTACTCATTCGTAGCCGCAGGAACGAAAGGCTTTACGGTTTTCGCTATGCAGGTGCTTCCAGCCAGGCCGGCGGCAGCAGATTTCCGGAAGCTAGGTTCTTACATGCCGGCCATGGTCGTAGACGCGGAATCAACTGAATTTGACCCCGGTCTGATCTGGCCTACGCCAGTTTGTGGAGTTCCTGTTTGTGGAGTTCCAGTTTGTGGTGGAGGTGGTGGAGGTGGTGGAGGTGGTGGAGGTGGTTTTGGAGGTGGAGTGATCCCAAACAACAATAATTGCAATGACAAAACCCCATTGCCTGCAACACCAATCATTCCCTGCTACGATCGGTGATTGATTCGTCTTCGCACGATGATTGCTGATGTTGTCTCAGGACCATTCGCTGTGACACAACATGGGCCCGGTTGGCAAGTTCCAGCAGCAGTGGCTCGTGGTCGGTCATATTCACCGCTGACAGGACTAGGTTGATTCTGCCGCGAGTTCGCTGCAGGAAGTAGATCAGAATCCCTGGCCGCCGAATCCGTTGAACAGGAAGTTGACCTGAATCAGGCTCAGAAATACGTTGCCGACTTCTTCAGCCAGAGTGTAGCGGAGCATGACAACGTCGTTCGGCTGAATCAGCACGCGTTCCGAGCGATTCTGCAGAGCCTTGTTCAGGTCAATTTTCATCGTGATCTGATTGCCGCAGGGCAGTTCCCGGATAATGATGGCCTCCGAAGGCTGGCAGTTGGTGCTGCTGCCTCCGCGACCTCCACCGCCGCGACCTCCACCGCCGCCACCCTGGCCGTCGCCGATGGCCCCGACCCCGGTCCCGCCGCTGCCCAGAGGACCTCCGGCCAGTGCGATAGCTCCGATGATGTCCAGATCTTTGTCACGTGGCAGCGGATATTCGCCACCGCCCAGTAATCCTGCCGTATAGAACGTCTCTTTGTCGCGGCTGCGGATGATAACAATGTCGCCTTCCCGCAGAATCACGTCCTGCTGAGTGAAGGTTGGTGGATTCGACGGATGATACCGAAGAGGAATCCGGGTCACATTCGGCGGGTCCGGAACCGGCGATTCATCGCAGAAACACGGATCCTGGCAATTGTCCAGACACAGATTGTTCATGATCTGATCGTAGCTCATCGCGTCCGAATACAGCCCGCGGTAGATCATGACTTCGTTCTTTGCGTCGGTGCCGGGCATACCGCCCGTTTTGCTCAGTGCCCGCAGGACGTCGTTCTCGTAGGCCGGCAGGTCAACCACGTGGCCTGTTCCCCGTTTGGAAATGTCGGCAGCACCGCCTGATTCTTCGCGAATGACCATCACACGAACCATGCGTTTACGAATCAAAGTGACAATGATCTGGTTACGATCGGGCTTGACGATTTCCTTCGGGTAGGTGTATGCATTCCGAATCAGGTTGGTCGCATCTACTAGGGAGAGACCTTCGACCGTAATCGGTGAAATGAACGGCAGTGCGAGTGAGCCGTCTTCGCGAATCGGCACCGGGTAGCCGATCGCCGGCGGACGATTTGAATCTTCGGGATAGTGGACTGGCGGCGGCTCCTGCTCATTGCCTAGGACACCCTTGATATAGACTCCCAGCACGTCGCCAGGCCCCAGCAGGTAGGTCGCCGGGGGATCCTGCCGCAATCGCAGCAACGAGATATCCTCATGCTTGTTCTTCAGGTCCGAGACGAGCAATTCCCGCGGAACTCGGGATGCCGGAACCGCATTGATCGTCTGACATCCGATGCTGCTGCTCAGGCAGAGACTTGCCAGAGTGAGCATCGCTGTCACACGCGGAAAATTGGTTGCGGCAGTTCTCGCGAGCGACCGATGTGTTGAAGAGTTCTGCAGGTCAGCCATCTGAGCTTCCTCCGTCCGGATCTTCCGCAGAAACTGCGAAAGTCGGTTCGCCGCAAGCTGGCGAATCAGTTTTCGTGATGTCGTATGTGCCGTATTCGAATTTTGGTTGTCGTCTGTCGGGTTTTCTCGGCTGGTCGCCGATTATTCTTCGTAAGGTTTCACGGGTACCGGAATGGTGCCCTTTGCCGGATCGGGATCAGTCGCGACGTCCGGCAGTGGAGGCTCGCCAACAATGGCCGCGCCGGCTGCCGTCCTAGGAATGCCGGCAGGAACTGGTGCCATCTGAGCGTGTCCATAAACAGATTGCGAAGGACGTGCATGGCGTGTCATCAGATTCGCCCGGGCGGTCGGCGAGATCGGAATCTGCTGCATGTTGCCGAGACCGTCTTGCTGGGCGGCCAAAGCACCGTGTGAGAATCCGTCGAACCAGGACTCCGTCTTTGCACGGCCGTCGGCATTCTGGAAATGAGGTTTCCAGTAGCACCTAGGCGGCAGAGTCGGCTGGCAGCCGCTTCCACCGTCGATGACATCCCGGTAACCATACTTAAACCCCTTTGCAAAGTGCATCGGATCGTCTAGGTCGTCATAGCACCACGACCATTCGCCCCAGGCCTTCTGGGCAAAGATGTGGTTGCGGATGCTTATTTCTTTTTCGACAACGCAGTCCTGGATCGACGAACATCCGGATGCGGAAAGCATCAGAAGCGCTGCCCAGGTTCTCAGTGACTTACGGTTCATGGATCGTCTCTCAGTAACCACCTAGCCGGTTGAATCGGGATGATTGCAGCGGATTCGGGTCTTGCGGACTTCTTTCGCAAAATTGCGGCAAGAGCAGCGTCGCGAACACCCGGGTCATTGTCTTCCTTGGTCAGTTCTGCCAGTGTGACGTCGTCACCTGAGGCAAAGTCACCCAGCGTCACTGCGGCCGAAGCACGCACATCCTGCTCCGGCTTTGCCAATTGCGCAAACGCATGGCCAGTTCTTACCGCGTCGGCCATGGCGAGTGCAGTTTCTGTACGGTCGGGTCCGAATTCACGTCCCTTACGATGTTCTGTAAATCCGGCCAACTGGTCGCGGATCACCGAATCGTTTGGACTCTGCTTCAGGGCCCTGCGGTACATCACTTCAGCCTGATCATAGTGTCCCTGATTTTCAAAGACACGTCCGATCGAAGCCAGTCGTTCCGCGGGTGGCTTGCCGCCTGCGGCCCCTGTACCGGCATTGCTTGTCAGGGCACTCATTGCAGAACATCCGATTCCGGATGCAGACAGCAGCCCGCCCGTAAGCGTACAGCAGTTCCATAATTGACACATGGTCTACCGTGTCGGGTTTCGAGTATCGAAATCTGAATCGGGGGAGGCCAGTTTGATGAATCGATTGAAGGGTGCAGAGTTATCGGAATTGTGGCGGGCACGAGTGCGGCGGTTCGAA
>Ga0209702_10000318_pt1 | contig 98511 bp, 83 predicted proteins | sample FRY01_FD_187210 | JGI IMG/M metagenome (GOLD analysis project Ga0209702, IMG submission 187210) | Freshwater microbial communities from Lake Fryxell liftoff mats and glacier meltwater in Antarctica - FRY-01 (SPAdes) (version 2) | ecosystem: Environmental > Aquatic > Freshwater > Ice > Glacier... | reverse complement strand
GTAGCGTCAAGTTCATTCGATGGGTAGCTACCTTGCTGTACTTGCCCGTCCCGTGGAATCGAGCTGTAAATCAGTTACGCGCATCCTATGCCTGCTTATGACTTCAATCATTGGACACCGTTGCGCGCAACCCCGGGCTGAAGGACGGAACGCCGTTGGCGTAAAGAAAAGCATCCGGGTTCCAACCCGCCTTGTATTCAATGCGCACACCCTCCACCTGCCGCTGGCGGAGGAGGTTTTCGAGGTTGATGGGGAGTTTGGAGGTCATGGTCTTTATTCCCACAGGTATTTCTCATCCCACGTCTTGCCGTGCTTGCGCAGCAAGGCGCGGAGTTCGTCTTGGAAGGATTGCTTTTTGTGGTGTTCCTGCTGATTATCGATGTAGGCGGTTACGGTGTCGATGTTCGACACGCTAACGGAAAAGCACCCGTATCCGCTCTGCCAGGAAAATTCGGAAACTGAAGGTTGGGTTTTCAGCCAGAGGGTCGATGCGCGTTTCAATTCCTTGATCCAGTCTGCTTGGGTGACAGTGCGTCCCAGCCGGGCAAGGATATGCACGTGATCTGCCACGCCGCCCACACGAAGTGGTGCGCATTCGAGTCGTTTGGAAATCTCACCGAGATAACCATGCAGGGATAATCGTAGTTCACGATCCGATAGAAATGGCCGCCTCTCCTTGGTGGAAAAGACCGCATGAATATAAACGGCGGAGAGTGATTGAGGCATGGGTTAGTTGATCGAATGATTCACGAACGAAGATTCCATTAGCCCAACGGGCTTCCGCCCTCCAGCCCAGGGTTGGCCGAATGCAATGAGGCCCCCAGGGTAGCGCGTGTCGCGCAACCCTGGGCTGGAGGGCGGAACGCCGTTGGCGTTGGGAGATGCGGATGATGGGAGGGCCGAAATGACGTCGAGGTAACGAGACCGGTGCGACGGACATGATAAAATGCCGTTGGTGTTGGAATTCATTAGCCCAACGGGCTTGCGTCCTCCAGCCCAGGGTTGGCCGAATGCAATGAGGCCTACCCTGGGACCGAGTGCCGAAGATGAATCGAACCGCAACGCGGTTCCGTCCAGGTTCGTGGGTGCGGCGTCGCACGGGGCGCAACCGCGTTGCGGTTGGATCGTGTGGCGGGAATGTGGTCCCAGGGTAGCGCGTGCCGCGCAACCCTGGGCTGGAGGGCGGAACGCCGTTGGCGTTGAAGAGGCGATTCATGTTTGATCCTCCTCGTTGATGAGCAAATCTGTTACCCGCTTCCGTCCGGTCAGCAGGTCTTGCATCAGGGCGGTTTTGAGGGAGTGAAGTTTTCTGAGCAGGTCCGCCTTAATCTCATAATCGCCTGTGAGAGATTTCATGCGGGCCTCTATCTTCATTATTTCATCCCGTGGCGGAACGGGTAGCAGTGTGGATCGTAGAGTGTCTGACTTGATAGAAGACATAATCCCCCCTTGCTCGTCCTTGGCGAAGTGATTGAGGACCCAATTCGCGTGGTTAATTTGCAGACAGGCCAGATAAGGAGAGTAAACTGTTTGATCGAGCGAGATTGTCCAAGTGTGTTTCGAGGATAGGGCAGTCCCGATGTCGTCAGGCACGACGCAGCATCGGCCAACCGTCCCCATGATTGTGATCATGATGTCACGGGGCCTTACGTAATAGCGCTTGAGGGTTTTCGCCTTTTTGGGATGCACGAAGCGGGAAAATTGCGCGACAAATTGTTCCGTGTGGACGTTATCGATTCCTAAGAGGGGGACACCAGCATCAACGAGTTCCTCCTTGAGCAAAGCACTGCCGAAGGGGCCGCTTCGCATGGGAGGATCCACATTCGCCAGCAACTCATCAATCCGCTTCACCTCCCACTCCACCGGAATCCTTCCTGGCGGAGAGTCTTTGAATTCGTGGGTTTGTTCGGAGCGGAGGTTGCCGTGTTTGTCGATGCCGCAGGTGAGGAGGTCCTGCATCAGGCCGGTCTTGAGGCGCTGCTGCTTGGCGATCAGAGCTTCCGTCTGCGCTATGGCCCGGTCCACCGTCGAGAGAATCTCGGCGATCTTGGTTTGCTCGGGTTTGGGCGGGGCGAGGATTTTTAGCGACCGAACAGCCGATGAATTGATAGCAGGATAATTGGAACCGATGACCAGACCATCGATTTGGCGTGAGACTTCTTCCGAAAGAATCGAGTAAAGTAGGAATCTTGACGATGCGTCATCTTTCGCGGTGAGAACTGCAAATCCAGTGGAAGCCACACAGGGCTCGTCTGTGTGATCAAAGTAGGCGAATGCTTTGAGATTTGGTCTAACCATCGACATCAAGACGTCATGGCGGTGCACAACTTTTCTGGCTCTGCTTGGAGCATCTTTGAATTCAGTTTCAAAGGACGGCAAGCTCAGGCTCCCTTCAAATGCAGAGGAAATATCGAGGTAGTAAAACTTAAAGTCCTTCGGCGTGCTAGCAGACAACGTCTCAATATCCAAATTGGCCAATTCGTCCAGATTGCACACTTTCCAGTCATCAATCGCACTCATTTCAAATCCTCCAATCCGGTGAGAACCTCATCCAACGCGGTGAGGGGTTCGGTGCGTTCGGTTTCCGGGGCGCGGCTGGAGACGTATGGGCCGCAACCGCGTTGCGGTTGGAATTCATGGGCGGCGGGTGTCCCAGGGTAGCGCGTGCCGCGCAACCTTGGGCTGGAGGACGGAACGCCGTTGGCGTAGCGAGATGAGAGCGACAGGAATGATGAAATGCTGTTGGTGTTGGAATCCATTAGCCCAACGGGCTTGCGCCCTCCAGCCCAGGGTTGGCCGAATGAAATGAGGCCTACCCTGGGAATGGGTGCCGACAATGCATCGAACCGCAACGCGGTTCCGTCCGGCGGGGTGGATCGGGCGACGGACAGGGTGCAACCGCGTTGCGGTTGGGTCGTGTGGTGGGACGGTTTCCCAGGGTAGCGGTCTAACGACCGCAACCCTGGGCTGGAGGACGGAACGCCGTTGGCGTAGGAGATTCGGGATTGAGGGAACATCGTCCCCACAATTTTGTGACCGGTGGCGCGCTTTCCAATCCCCTCGAATTCGAGGGGATTAAAACGATGGTTCATCGAAATGGAAGCGTCAGACATCTGGCTCGATTTGGCGGTCGGTGACCGCCAAATTTCGGAGAAATGGAGCTGGGGCGCGTGCGTTATTGTTATGAAGTGTCGTTGGCGACAATAAGAGGGCGCACTATTGTCATGAACGGAAAAAAAGGAGATTGCGGAGCCAGCGGAGGTGATCGGAATCATTTGTCGGCTTCTTTCAATTGCGGCGAATTCGCCACAATTAAAAATGACTTGCGTGCCTTTTACCTCAATGGTGAGTTTCTGTTTTTTGCTCATTTGAGGGTCCTTTCATTTCAAATACCCCAATCCGGTGAGAAACCCATCCAGCGTGGCGAGAGTTGCCGTGCGTTCGGTTTCCAAGGCGCGGCTGGAGACGTATGGGCCGCAACCGCGTTGCGGTTGGAATTCATGGGCGGCGGGTGTCCCAGGGTAGCGCGTGCCGCGCAACCCTGGGCTGGAGGGTTGAACGCCGTTGGCGTAGGGAGAGGAGAGCGACAGGAATGATGAAATGCCGTTGGTGTTGGAATCCATTAGCCCAACGGGCTTGTGTCCTTCAGCCCGGGGTTGGCCGAATGAAATGAGGCCTAACTTGGGATTGGGCGCGGCAGGAAATACGCCAACGGCGTTTCGCCCCCCAGCCCCGGGTTGGCTGAATGCAATGAGGCCTACCCTGGGATCGGGCGCGGCAGGAAATACGCCAACGGCGTTTCGCCCCCCAGCCCAGGGTTGGCTGAGTGCAATGAGGCCTACCCTGGGATCGGGCGCGGCAGGAAATACGCCAACGGCGTTTCGCCCTCCAGCCCAGGGTTGGCTGAATGCAATGAGGCCTACCCTGGGAACGGGTGCCGTCGATGAAATGAACCGCAACGCGGTTCCGTCCAGGATGGGGCTGAAGGACGGAACGCCGTTGGCGTAGATTGAAAAATCAGATTTCACCGCTCACCTCCTTGCGTTTGGTATCGATAAACTCTTGAAGGGCTTCCTTGCTGGGGAGTTCGAGTTGGTATTTGGAGACGAAGAGGCGGTTGGTCATGCTGGAGAGGGCGTTTTCGACGAGGGCGTGATCCTTGCCGGTGCAGAGCAGGAGGCCGATGGGTGGGTTGTCGCCCTCTTGCATCATGAATGGCGAAGATGTAGGGATCGCGGATGGAGAGCCGGGGCTCGTCGGTGTCCACCAGCTCGTTGGCCATCGCGGAGAGTTTTTCCTTATCCAGCGAAAGACCGGAGCGCTCGAAGAGCGAGCCGATTTGTCGCTTGAGGGCACGCACCGACCAATTTCCCCGCAGGCACTCGATCTCATAGAAGGCGCGCTTGAGGGGATCGTCGAGGGCGATGAGTTGCTCAAAGTGGGAATAGGAAAGACTGGAGAGGAGGGTATCGCCCGACGATTCCAATAGTGCGGACACTGTCCGCACTATTGGGTTCTGGTCATCAGGTGTTTTCATATTCCCAGTCAACGGGTCGCTCAATTCACGCGATTCCCATTCGGCCGGCAGGAATTTTTGGAATGGTGCGGGCAGTGAACGCACTATTCCGGGATAGGTGCGGTAAAAGGTGAGATACTGGTAAAGTTGTCGGCGGCCCGTGTTGCTCACTTTCAGGCTCCTGAACTGCTGCGAGAGTTCGGTAAAAAGGCGGTCACCATATTCGGCACGATCTGCACCGGAGAGTTCGTATTCCGCAAGATGCAGGCCAAAGACCCAGTTCCTCAGAGTGAGGCTGGTATTGACGGCACGTTTTGCGAAGCTTCCAGCGTGCTGGTCAACCCGGCGGATCATCTCCACCAGGGTTTTAAAATCCATCGGATCAGCGGGGTCTTGCTTGGCTGGTTTACGCGGCATGGTGCTGTCCTTTCATTTCAAATACCCCAATCCGGTGAGAAACCCATCCAGCGTGGTGAGGGTTGCCGTGCGTTCGGTTTCCAAGGCGCGGCTGGAGACGGCGTATTTGTCCCAGAGGGTTTCGACCGACTGGATCAAGTGGCGTTTGGCGGCGTTGAGGTAGCGGTTGAGTTCGTGGGTGGCGAGGTCGTGGAGTTTTTTCAGGATGAGGATCTTGGCTTCCTCGTCGGTGAGCTTGCCGCCGACTTGGGTGAATAAGGCATCGGTCTTGGCGAGTCGGGCTTCCACGGCGGCGGCGTCCTTTTGCAGGGCGGCGAGGTGTTTTTTGTCCTCCTTCTTCGTCGGATCGAGTTTGGCGATCTGTGCGGTGACCTGTTGGAGAAGCAACTGGTTCTCGACTTTGAAATCGGCATCGCCGAGGCGCTTGAGTTGGAGCTTGAGGCTGAGTTCGTCGGTGAGGGTCTTGAGCTCGGCCTTGCTTTCCTTGATGCGCTTTTCGAAGTGGCTGATGGATTTTTCCTGAGCTTGCAAGGTTTTCAATTCCTTCTTGGCGGATGCGCTGGAGCTGTCCTTGAGGTCGTCGATGAGCGCCTTGAGCGCGGCCTTGATGACGGCGGCGGTGATGGATTCGTCTTCCTCGGGTTCGTAGGCGGCGAGTTCCTGCCCGGCCTCCACGGCTTCGGCGAGTTCGCTCTGGGCCTCGCTGATCGATGCCTCCATCGCCTCAATCGCATCGGCCTCCGCTTGGAAGAAAGCGGCGATCAGATAGGAGTCCGGGATGAGGGTGTGATGCCAGCCGGTGGAGATGATGGTTTTCAGATCGTAACGGATCTGCTGCCACCAGTTCACGAACACGCCCGCGCTCTGGAACTCGTCCAACACGCCGAGCGGGATGAAGCGGTCCTTCAAGGTGGTGAGAAGTTCCTGACGGACTTCCGGCATTTTCTTGCCCTCACGGAGCTGGGAGAAATCGTGACGGGCGATTTCCCACCAGGCTTGCAATGCCTCGCGGTGGCGGGTGAGGGTTTCTGTGACAGATCTCTCCTGCTCGATCAGCATCTTGATCGCTGACTTCCGGTCTATGGCATCCACAAAGGCCAGATACCCCTCACGCTCTGGCCGGAAGAGAGTCGCAAGGTCTAAGCTAAATCTTCCACTGATCACTGCTAACTGATCACTGTTCACTTCTCCCTCCGGAATCCCGCCGATGAGGTGGGCCTGCACGTCCTCTGGCTCGGGGTCGGGCGTGTTGTCCACGTAGCGGCGGATATTCAGGTTGTAGTCGTGGGTTTCCGCGATCTCCTGCTTGGTCACGAGGCGGCTGTATTTCGGCAGCGCGATCTTGTGGGTGAAGACGTAGTCGATTTTCTCGGTGTCCTCGGGGCGGAGTTTGTTTTGGTTCTTGCCTTCGGCGAATTCGCGGTCGGCATTGATGAAGAGAACCTGGTCGCGCAGGGAGTCCGCCTTGTTTTTGTTCAGGACGATGACGCAGGCGGGAATGCCGGTGCCGTAGAACAGGCCGGGCGGCAGGCTGATGATGGCCTCGATGACGTCGTCATTGATCAACAGCTCGCGGATGAGCTTTTCCTTACCGCCCCGGAACAACACGCCGTGCGGCATGATGGTGGCACCGAGTCCATCCGTCTTGAGACTGGCGAGGATGTGCTGGACGAACATGAGATCCGCCTTTTTCCCGGTCTCCGGGCACCACTCGCGGAAGCGGGAAGGGAACTTGAGTGTGGCGCGGTTGTAGTTCTGAGAGAAAGGCGGATTAGCGAGCACGCGGTCGAACTTGCGCGGGACGCCGCCGTCGAGGATGAGCGGATCTTCCAGCGTGTCGCCATTCTCGATGGTGAAGCGGGTGATGTTGTGGAGGATCATGTTCATCACGCAGATCGACCAGACGGTGCCATTGGAGTCCTGGCCGAAGAGCGCGAGATCGTTCGGGTTCTGGCCCTGTTCCTCGACGTATTGGTGGCTCTGCATAAGGAAGCCGCCGGAACCCATGGTGGGATCGTCCACTTCGTGTCCGGCCTGCGGTTTGACAACCTGCACCAGCAAGCGGACGACTTCGCTGGGGGTATAGAATTCGCCACCCTTTTTCCCCGCGCTGTCGGCGAAGAACTTGATCAGGTATTCGTAGGCCGCGCCGAGCAGATCGGGGAACTCGAAGTTGTCATTCACCAGCGTGAAACCCGGCTGGGAGAAATGGTCGAGCAGATCCTTCCACTTCTCGTTAGGGATCTTGGTTTTCCCCTTCACCGCGTTGAAGTCGATGTTGTTCTTCAGCACTCCGGCGAGCGCGTCGTTTTCATCCTCCACGGCGGCGATCGCCTTGTTGAGCATGCTGCCGATGTCGTGCTTGAGATCCTTGATGGCCGGAACCACCTCGCCGTTTTCATCGATCCACGATTCATGCCAGCGGGCGCGGACAGGGACGAAGAAGGTCTCGCCGTAGGTGGCCTTGTCTTCAAGCAGTTCGGCCAGCAGATCGGAACTCAGGTGGGCGAAGTCTTTCCGGATGGTGGCGCGTTTCAGCTCGAACTCATCGGACAGGCGCTTGAGGAAGAGCATGCCGAAGATGAATTCCTTGAACTCCGAGGCATCCATCTTCCCGCGCAGGATGTCGGCGGACTTGAAGAGGAAGGATTCGAGCTGGGAGAGGGTGATTTTTTCGCGGGTCATGAAGGCGGCAGCGTGTTTTTGAATGGGTTGACCACCCGGACGCCGCCGTAGTCCTGGCCATGGTTCAGGTCCTCGGACACCAGTTCGGACGCACCGCTCGCCTGGGCGGCGGCGAGGATCATCGCGTCCCAAAGCGACAGCCTCCAGCGGTTCTGGAGCGAAAGACCCAGGCGGAACACGGCGAGGGTATTGTCGATCACCGGCCACAGCGAAAAATCCGCGATGAGCGCCGCGCATTCTTCGGTGGAACCGCCTTTTCTCAGAAAGTACACGTGGAACTCCTGCAGCACCTGGACGCTCACCGCCGTCCGACCGCGGTTCATCCAGGCCTGTTCGATCAAACCTTGGGCGATGCGGCGCTTTTCGGGCGCGTCCAGATCATATCCATACAGCAGGATACTGGTGTCCAGAAAGCGTTCAGCGGCCATGAATCTGATCGCGGGTCAGGGGTTGGCCACCGAGGTGATACCCGTGACGCAGGCGGGCCAAGGCGTCCGCAGGAGGCGCGATGGGGCTCTCCTCTGGCAACACTTTTTCCAAACCCTCGATGATGAGATTCTTGATCGTCGTGCGTCGTCGGGCGGCCGTGATTTTCGTCCGTTCCAAAAGCGTGTCGGGGAGATCAATCGTCGTTTTCACGGTGGAATAAATACAGGAATATGGCCAGCACGTCAAACGGGCATCCGCGAAGGGTCCACGCCTTTCGGTTTTTAAGGCCCATCAGCCGATCCGTTGCACGGAACAAACCGTCGGAAAAACGTGTCGCGATCTACTGATTTTTGGAGCCTATCGGAATTGTCAGCGGGAGTGGACGCCTTCCACATTCGGCTGACCGGCGCAGCAATCGACGACGGCCTCGACGGCGTCGGCCGGGTATTCCTTGTGTTTGCCTGGAGTTTCATGGCTGGGTGGCTTCCAGAACGAGGAGGGCTTGAGATCCACCGGCAACCCAGGCCGGATTGATGCGGCGGTCAAATGTCACCAGCTTCCCGCCACGCTTTACGGCGAGGGCGAGCAGGTAACAGTCGGTGAGGTGCTTCGCGGAAGGGAGATCGGGAAAATGGGTGGAATCACAAAGACTTAGATCATCCGGCCAGAACTGATGCCCGGGAATCGATTTCCATTGCTGGATGGTCATGCGAGCAGCCTGGGCGCTTCCAGGGCCACCGGGGAATCCAGGATTCCCGAGGATCCGCAAAAACCCGTTTTCCGTGATCGGGCAGGTGGCCCAACCTTCCTTCGTGGCCCGTTTGAAAAACGATTTCGCCGCCGAATGACACGGGCTGGCGGGATCGGCGAGAAAGAGCAACACGTTAACATCCGCGAGGTAGATCATGAGCCGAGTGGGTTGAGGGCTCGTTCCATGTCCTCCCGGTCCATTTCTTCCTGAATCGCATCGATTTGTTCGAGAGTGATTCCGCCACCCCTTCGCTTCAGCACCAGCATGTCCAGCTCGTTCATTTCGAAAGGGCTGTCCTCATCGAGTTCGACCGCCGGGTAGATTTCCCGGCGCAGCGCGTGCTCGACCATCGCTTTCAGCGTCGTCCGCCGGCGCGCGGCCACGGCCTTCGCCTCGATCAGCAGATCGTCGGGTAGATCCAGGGTGGTTTTCATGACAAGGTCACCTTACAGGAATACGGGTGAGCGGCAAGCTCGGGGTGGGAATGTTGGTCATTTCGAAAGCAGCAGCAGGTCGAGCCCGGCGGACTCGAAGTTCCGGAAATCCTTGTCCAAGGTGACCAGCCGCAGGTTGCCGGTGATGGCGACGACTGGCAGGTAGGCGCCCATCCAGTTTTTGGGGGAGGGCGAGTCCCGTTCCGCCCGTTCGCGCCACACGCGGTCCAGGTCCTCTGACTCCGAGGCGAAACCGGGGGCGTCGTCGGCTCAGCGGAACGGGTTGATCACCCGGACGCCGCCGTAGACCTGGCCGTCGTTCATATTTTCGGAGTAGACCGTGGCGCAACCCAGTTCCGCCGCCGCGGCGACAATGGTGGCGTCCCACTGGGACAACCCGAAACGCCGGCGCAGGGCGACGGCGGAAAGGACCAGTTCCTGGGTGATGGATTGCACCCGGACCAAGGCGGCCATTCGAAGGGTCGCGTCGATGTTGGGCTCGCGGATGCCCAGGCGAGGCTTGCGCAAGGCGTTCGCGATGAATTCCTGCAGCACTTGCGCGGAGAGCGCGAACGGGCGGCTTAGGATGAGTTCCTCCGCCACCCGCCGCTTGCCCGCGTCATCCGGTGCCGACGAGCAGGCGTACAGCAGCACGTTGGAATCCAGAAACACCTCATCGGTCATAAATCTCCTCCCGCTTCAGGGGAACCATCGGCTCCGTGTTGTCCGCCCCCATTTCCTTGAGCAGTCGCTTGAGGGCCGCCTTGCGCTTCTTTTCCTCGTCCGCCAGCGGGGCGTCGATGACCTGCTTCAGTCCCTGGACCACGAGCTCCCGCAAGGTGGTGCGGTGCTCCGCGGCGAACACCTTCGCTTTGACGAGCACTTCCTCGGGCACATCGATGGTCGTTTTCATGTGGCAATAAATACAGGAATATGGTTCAGCCGCAAGTCAGGAGGCGGGGGCATCGAGTTCGAAGTCGTTCGACTCCCAGGAGAGGTGGTTCATCAGCGTCGGGATTTCGAAGCTGGCGGCGGGGACCTTGAGCCGGTGGCCGGGGACGAGGGTGTCCTTCAGATCATCGCCGAGGAGCCGGGGCCTTGTCGACGCGACCCGCGCCTGGGATGCTGGCGGGCGGATCAGGCGGCGAAACTTTCGCCGCAGGAGCAGGTGACGACGGCATTCGGGTTTTTCACCTTGAAACCGCCCTGCTGGAGGTCGTCGGAATAGTCCAGTTCGCTGCCGCTGACGAAGAGTGCGCTTTTGGGGTCGATGACGACGCGCACGCCGCCGGTGGGGACCATGATGTCGCGGTCGCGCGGGCCGTCGACGAGGTCCATTTTATATTGCAGGCCGGAGCAGCCGCCGCCGACGACGGCGATGCGCAGGGCACCATGATCCGCCCGGCCCTGCTTTTTGAGCAGGCTGGAGAGGCGGTCCGATGCCTGGGGCAGGACCTTGATGAGCTTCTCGTTGCCAATGCGAACGTTGGCGGCGGCGGCGGCGGTAACAGACACAACGGTCCTCTTTAGCGAGCCCGAGGCGCGTGACAAGGGCGCGGGCTTCAGTTAAGGGCTGTTCCCATGTCCGCCAAAAAATCATCCCGGCCCGGTGCCGCCGTTGTCCCCGCGAGCCATCCGCGCCACGCCTCGCTCATGATCCGAGAGCGGATCGTGGCCGGCGTCGAGCAGGGGGTGACGTCGATCCATGGCCTGATCGCGCAGGGGAGGGGGGAGGCATTTGATTACCTCATTGGGGAGCGGACCCAGCCGTTTGCGGCGACCGCCATCGAGGCCGCGGCCGCCCTGCTCCTCCGGGCCCGCCATCCGGTCATCTCGGTCAACGGCAATGTGGCCGCACTGGCGGCGCGGGAGGTGGTGCTGCTCGGCACTCTGGTGGGGGCTGCCTTGGAAGTGAACATTTTCCACAGCTCCCTCCAACGCGAACGGGCCATTCGCGCCGTCCTGGAAAAGGCGGGGGCCGAGCGCGTGCTCATGCCATCGAAAAAATCGACCCTGCCGGGGCTGGACCACAACCGCCGTTTCGTGAATCCCGCCGGCATCGCGCACGCGGATGTCGTTTTTGTGCCGCTGGAGGACGGCGACCGCTGCCAGGCGCTGCGCGCTGCGGGCAAGGACGTCATCACCGTCGACCTCAACCCGCTTTCCCGCACCGCCCGCACCGCGACCATCACCATTGTCGACAACCTCGTGCGCTGCCTGCCGTTGCTCTGCGAAAGGGTGATCGCCTTGCAGAAGGCCGGGCCCACCGCCTGGGCGAAGGCGCTCAGCCTGTACCGCCACGACGGTGTGCTCAAGGCTGCGGAGCGCGCGGTGCGGAGCGGGCATGCGCCCGCCGGCCGCCGCTAGGGTGGGGCGCGACCTCCGGGCGCGCAGGCGGAGGGGGCGGGCCGGGGCCTGGAGCTGGGCGCTTTTTTTGTGCGCGCCTGGTTACTCCAGTTCCAATACCACCGGACAGTGGTCGGAGCCCATGACGCCGCTGAGGATGCTGGCGCGGCGGATGCGGGGCCAGAGTTTCTGCGAGACCAGCCAGTAGTCGAGCCGCCACCCGATGTTCCGGGCGCGCGCGTCACTGCGGTACGTCCACCAGGAATAATGGCCGGGCTCTCCCGGGTGGAGCGCGCGGAAGGCGTCGAGGAATCCGGACTGCAGCATGGAGGAAAAGCTGGCGCGTTCCTCCTCCGTGAAGCCGGCATTCCGGCGGTTTTCGCGCGGGTTGGCGAGGTCGATCTCCTCATGAGCGCAGTTAAAATCGCCGCACACGACGACCGACTTCTTCTGGTCGAGCTGCCGCAGCCATTCCTGAAAGGCGGCGTCCCATTCGAGGCGGTAGTCGAGGCGGGTCAGGCCGCGCTGGGAGTTGGGCGTGTAGACGGTGACGACCTGGAGGTCCGGGAATTCGGCCACGAGGACACGGCCTTCGGCGTCGTGCTCAGGCAGGCCGAGGCCGTGGGTGACCGTCAGCGGTTGCTGTCGCGTCGCCATCAACACGCCCGCGTAGCCTTTTTTTTGAGCCGGGTTCCAAGTGACGTGATAGCCGTCAAAGACCGGGGCCTCGACGTCTGCGGGCGTGGCCTTGATCTCCTGAAGGCAGAGGGCGTCGGGCTGTTCGCGCGCCACAAAATCCGCTAGCCCTGCGCGCAGGGCGGCGCGCAGTCCGTTCACATTCCAGGAAATCAGTTTCATGAGCGGCCAAGCGATGGCCGGCCCGGGCGGTCGCGCAACCGGGAATGAAGGTGGGGGCGCGCCGTCGCCGGAAGTCTGCGGGCGTATCGAGACTGGTTGCTGAGGGCTCGTGACCGCCTTCGGGGGAGATGGTGCCAGGACTGAGTCGATGCCGGCGGCGGCGCCAAATTCCTGGTGTCCGAATCGCCGGCGTCGGTTAATTTTACCTATGAGCCGATTCAGACACATTCGGGCGGCGGCATTCACGGTTGTGGTGCTGCTTGGCGGTGGCTCCGTGGGATGCCGCCGCCAGGCGGACAGCAGGCCGGACGCGGCCGCCGCCGCGGCCCTGATGGTGGAGGAGGAGGTGGTGGTGGTGGTCGACGCGTCCACGGGCGCGCCGGTGCCCAAGGAGGCTCCGCTCAATGCCCAGGCCGCCGAGCTCAAGATCAAGAAGTCCGCCCAGGTTTCGCTGTTGTGCTACCACGACTTCACCACCGGAAAGTCCAACAATCCGATGGTGATCAACATCGGGCACTTTCGGCGCCATTTGCAGGCGCTGCGTGATGCCCGGCTGTCGGTCATTTCCATGGACCACTACCTGGCCTGGCGGCGGGGTGAAAAGGACATTCCCGATCCGTCGATCATGATCACCATTGATGACGGATGGAAAAGCGTCGGCACCCTGGCGCATCCGGAACTGCGGGAATTCGGGTATCCGTACACGGTTTTTTTGTACAAGAACTACGTGGATGGCGGGGGGCGCGCCCTGACCACGCCCGAGATCCGGAGGCTGATGGCGGAAGGAGCGACGATTGGCAGCCACAGCGTGTCCCACCCGTATCCACCCGAGTTTCGCCGCCGAGCCAAGGGGCCGCCGGAAGACTACGAAGCGTGGCTGGACAAGGAATTCCGCGACTCGAAGGCGTTTCTGGAATCCAAGTTCGGGGTGAAGGTGCCGACATTTGCCTACCCCGGCGGCCATTATACGCCGGAGATGGCGAAGCGGGGCACGACCGACTGGGGGTATGAAGCGCTATTCACGTGCAATCCGGTCCGGACGACTTGGGACACGCCCATCGCCGAGATCGGCCGATTCATCATCTTCGGCAACGACGAGAACGACCGGAACTTCAAGGCCGCGACGAATTTCGGCGGCGGACTGGAGGAGCTTGGACGCCAGCTGCTGGGCGGGGAGATGGGAGACGACGGCGTGCCGCAGCCCCCCGCGGTAGTGGTGACGCCGGGCGAAAACGAGACCGTCACCGACCGCCGCCCCCTGATCACGGTCGACCTGTCCAAACTGACCGCCATCGACCCGGCCAGCGTGGTCATGCGCATGCCGGGATTTGGCGATGTGCCCGCCACGTACAACGAGGACACCCGCCAGCTCATCTATCGGCCGGTCAGCGTGCTCCGCTCGCCCGAGGTCGGCGTCCAGGTCCGCCTCCGCCGGCAGGGACGGGAAAAGGACGACGTTGTCTCCTGGAAATTCTTCATCGACCAGAAGGCTCACTATCTTCCGAGGGACACCGCCGCGACCGGAGTCCCGGCACCGGGACCCTAGCCGCCGCCTTGGATCCCGCGCCCGGGACCGGCACCCGCCCCGATCGCCAGCGGGGTCGGCGAAATGGCCTTTGTGTCCCGGCGCATCTTCGAGCCAACAAAAATCCAGGGGCATCCCGCTCAGCGCTGACGCGAGCATGGTCCATCGGAGCGTGGGGGCGGCGCGCGGATGGTCAAAAGGTCGCTATCCTGCCGCCGGTCGTGCGCCCATACCGGCTTGTGCTCGATGATCCTGCGCAATGAGGCGAAAATAAAACTCCTCATGCCTTCAGGCTGGCGAGGAACCGGGGCGCTTCCCGGTGCTGTGTCGCCTGCTCGAACGCGTAGGCCAGCCGCAGGAGCGTGGCTTCGCTCCACGCGCGGCCGAGGAAGGCGATGCCGACGGGCAAGCCGTGCACATGGCCGGCCGGCACGGTGAGGCTGGGATAGCCGGCGACGGCGGCGACGGAATATCCCGTCGGCAGCCCGTGGTCGCCGTGCAGCCAGTCGGTGGCGTGAGCCGGACCGCCGGATGGCACGACGATGGCGTCGAGGTGGTGACGGTCCATGGCGGCGTCGATGCCCCCGGTGCGGGCGAGGCGGCGGCCGGCCTCCCGCGCTTCCAGGTACTGCGGATCGGTCAGCGGACCGCAGGCCTGGGAAGCGAGGAAATGCTCCTGGCCGAACCACGGCATGACCGTGTCCCGGTGGGCCGTATTGAAGGCAATGGCGGCCTCCAGCGAGGGGATCGGCGACCCGGCGCGGGCCACCAGGTATTTGTTCAGGCCAGCCTTGAATTCGTAGTGCAGGACGACGGATTCGTGCCCGCCGAAGCCGCTGAAGCCGGGGGCTTCCACTGGATCGATCAGTTCCGCTCCGGCCGCCTTTATCGCGTCGAGGGCCGCGTTGAGGACCGTGGCGACGGCCTCGGGAAACTCAAAGAATTGGCGGGCCACGCCGAGCCGAGCGCCCTTCAATCCGTCGGGGCGCAGGTGGCTGCAATAATCGGCGGCCGCGCGGCCGGCGCTGTCGGCGGTGGCCTCGTCGCGGGGGTCCACGCCGGTCATGGCACCGAGGAGGATGGCGGCGTCAGTGACGGTCCGGGCCATCGGTCCGGCCGTGTCCTGGCTGCGTGCAATCGGGATGATGCCGGAGCGGCTGAGTAGACCGAGGGTTGGCTTGAGGCCGACGAGGCCGCAGTAGGCCGAGGGGGAAAGAATCGAGCCATCGGTCTCGGTGCCGACGGCGGCGGCGCCCAGGCTGGCGGCCACGGCAGCCGCCGATCCGGAGCTGGAGCCGGAGGGATTGCGGTCGAGGACATACGGATTCCGTGTCTGTCCGCCGCGCGAACTCCAGCCGCTGGTCGAGCGATGGCCGCGGAAATTGGCCCATTCGCTCAGGTTGGTTTTCCCGAGCAGGACCGCTCCGGCGGCGCGCAGGCGCTCGACGACGAAGGCGTCGTGGGCGGTCGGGGCACCCACCAGCGCCAGTGAACCGGCCGTCGTCTGCATGCGGTCGCCGGTGTCCAGATTGTCCTTGATCAGAATGGGGACGCCGTGCAGCGGGCCGCGCTCTTTTCCCGACCGGCGTTCCTCATCGAGGCGGGCGGCAATGGCCAACGCGTCGGGATTCGTTTCGATGACTGATCGAAGGCCGGGACCGTTACGGTCGATGGCGTCGATGCGCTCCAAGTACAGTCTGGTCAGCGAGACCGCCGACCAGCGCCCCGACTCCATGCCGGCCTGCAGCTCCGGGAGGCTGACCTCGTCCAATTCGAACGACGCCACCGGGACTTGGGCTGCCGGAGTGCCGGGGGGCGGGGCGGCGGAGGATGCGGGCGGGGTGACGGCGGCCCCGCCTGCGGCGGATCGTTTGAGAAAGGTGCGGCGATTCATGGTGCCGGAGGCCGGCTTAATTGCGTTGGATGCGATGGAAACGCAAGGGAGTGTTCTCTGTGGAATGGGGGCGCGTCACAGTGTCGCCGGTCCTTGCACGCATCTCGACGTCTCGGTGGCCGAGTCCCGCACCGCGCATGCGAAAGTGCTGGCCGCCGATCTCGCCGGCCGGCCGGAACTGGTCCTGCTCGGCGGCGACTTCAATGCCACGCCGGACGAACCGTCGATGGCGGCATTCGTCAGTCCCTGGCTGAACCCCAAAAAACAGGGGGACAACCCCGGGACCATTCCCGCGGGCGAGCCGCGCCGTGAGATTGACTTCATTCTCATCAAACCGGCCGAGGGCGTTCCGGTCCCGATGGTCACCAGGTACGAGGACATCGAGGAAAAGGTGGCGTCGGACCACCGGCCGGTGGTGATGGAGATCGTCCAGCCACCGAAAACCTCCTAAGGCGCGCCTTGTGGCGACGATTCACTTCCCATCGGGCTCGGTGCGGCTGGATCTGATTCGAACCTGTTCGGCGGCCCCTTCGACCGGATTTTCTCCGGGCGGTGGCTGACGCGACCAGAGCGAAAAGTCATTGTGCAGCGCGTCGGAGAAACGGAGGATCTCATGGGGGAACCCGAGGCGATCGATGAGGCGCTGCCGCTGCTCCGTGGTTGCGACCTGTTTGGCCGGGAGGAGGATGAAGTCGGCGCGGGCGGGCACCTCGCTGAGGCGGCGGACGACGGTGTGGGGCGAGCGGAGGTAGAAGCGCCAATGGAGCGGCGACGGGCTTTCACCGGGATTGACGATGGCGAGGTGGCGGGAGCCGACGATTTCCGAAAGCCGGGCTCCGACCGGGCGGGTGTCGTCGCGCGGCCGTTTGGCGGGGATGACGGTGGCGGCGTGAATGGCGCTGAGGAGCACGCCGACCAGGGCGGTGGCAAGGGCGAGGTGGAGCGGTTGGCGGAGGTGGTGGAACTTGACCCAGAGCCGCCACACGGCCAGGGCGACGCCGGCGGTGGCCAGCGCGGCCACGGTGGCATTGAACCGGGAGTCGCGCAGGGCGGGCACGACAAAGGGGGCGGCCACACCGAGGAGCGAAAGCAGGGCGGCGGCCCCGACGGCGAGGCGGCTCCACCATGACTGCCAGGCAGCCGGCAGGCCGCGCCCAATGACCAGCGCACAGAGGGTCAGCGCCGGCAGGGTCAGCGGCTGGACGAAGCGGGGCCGGGTGGCCGGAATGAGGAGCACGGCCGTGGCCGTCACGAGCACGCCCCACTGCAGACCGCGGGTCACCGCCTCGTCCCGGCTGCCGGGGGAGCCGGCGAGCCCGGGCAGGCGCCGCCAGAAAACCGGCAGGACCAATCCCCAGGGGAGAATGATGAGCAGCGCCCATAGCGGCCCGGTGAGCCAGTCGAGCGCATCGAATTGTTCGAAACTGAAGCGTTCGGTGAGCTGGTCGACCCAGGTGGCACCGGCGTTCACATCGGTTTTGACGGCGCTCAGCCGGCCTTTGACGGCCATGGCCCAGGGCAGGAACACGCCGAGCATGACGAGCACGCCGGCGGCATGGGCCGGATGCCAGAGTTCGCGCAGGGCCCGGCCTTTCCAGAGCACGGCGACAACCACCCCGTAAAAGAAAAACAGGTGGGGAGGGCCCTTGGCGAGCAGGGCGAGGCCGAGCCAGAACCAGGGCAGGGTGTAGGTCAGCCAGGGCGACGCCTCCTCGCGCCACAGGTGCAGCCAGAGGGCGAAGGCGATCCCGGTGAGGGCGACGTAGAGCGCTTCGATTTCCGCCAGCCGGCCTTTGGAAAACATGCCGGCATGGAGCAGGAGCATAATGCCAAGCAGCAGGGCTGCCCGGGCCTGATCGGAGGCGGTCGCCCCCGGTCCGGCAATCAAGCCACGCAGGAGCACCGCCCCGGCCAGCGCCAGGGCGAGCACGCTGAGGGCGGAGGGCAGGCGCACGGTGAATTCGGAGACGCTGCCGGCCGCGGCGACGCTGGCGGCAATGGCCCAGTTGATCAGCGGCGGCTTGCGCACATACGGCTGCCCTTCCATCACCGGCAGGATCCACTCGCCGGACGTGAGCATTTCCAGCGCCGGCAGAATCCGCCGGCCTTCCTCGCCCTTGAGTTCCGGCTCGCCGAGGCCCGGCAGGTAGAGCGCGGCCCAGAGGGCGGTGAGGGCGAATAGAGTCTGCCAGAGGCGCATGGGGGAAAATGAAAACGTCTAAGGCACCGGTCACCGGTGTCCATCAGCGATTGCCGCCGACTTCCGGCGGGCCGGTCTCCGTCTGATCAGTCCACCACCAACACTCCCCGCATCAGGCGCCAGTGGCCGGGGAAGGTGCAGAGAAACGGATACGCGCCGGGTGCGGTGGGTGCCTCGAAGACCAGCTCGGCCTTGGAGTTCGGGGCGACGAGCGGGGTTGCGTGCAGGATTTTGGGCGAGGTCGGCACGTAGGCTTGGGCCAGGCCTCCTGGATCGGCGGCGAGCTGGTCGGCGAGCGCGCCGATTTCCTCCTCCGCATCCGGAGCAATCAGGACGAAGTTGTGCATCATGAGGTCCGGGTTGTCGAAGACGAGCCGGACCTTGGCCCCGGCCTTGGCGCGCAGCTCGCCCGGGGCGAACCGCAATTGATTCGGCACCGCCTGCACGCGCAGCGCCGGGCCGAGTGCGGCCTCCGCCTGCTCCCACTCGGCGGTGAAGGCGGCCAGTTGCGCGTCGTCGGCGGCGGCCTGGACGCCGTCGAGCGGACCGCCCGCGGGACTGAACAGGTGCACCGGAGGTGGCGCGCCGTGGAGCTGGCGGTACTGGATTTCCAGCGTGTTCAGGCCGGGCTGGAGCGGCATCCGGGTCTGCTGCTCGCTGCTCCACTGGGAGTTGAACGAGAGCACCTGGACGCCGTTGAGATCGACATCGAGAAAGCTGTGGCGCAGGGCGAGCAGGGCCGGCTGGGCGGCCTGGCTGCGGATGAACGTGCGGTGCCGTCCGCCGCCGAGGTCGCTCCATTTCTCCAGACGGGAACCGGCGGGCATTTCCAGGACCGGCACACTGCTGCCGAGGCGCGGCGCGGTGCCGTGGGAGAGGTCGGCGAGCATCTGCTTTACGCTCGCGTTCGCTTCGGCTTGGAAAAGCGGCGTGAGTTGCTCGATGTGCGGAACGGCGGCGCGCAGGTGCGCGATGGCGTCGACGACTTCCATGCGCACCCGCGGATGAGGATCGGCGGCCAGGGGGGCGAGCAGCGCGGCCACATCCGGCAGGCGGGCGGCCTGCAGCCGCGCCAGATGAACCGCGGCGGCCCGATGGAGCGGCGAGGATGAGTCCAGCAGCGTGCTCAGCAGGGCGGGCCGCGTCTCGCCGAGCCCCTCGCCGACGAACAGCGCCTCCAGCACCGCCTGGTCATCGCCATTCCGCGCGGCGGCCCATGCCTCCACGGCGGCGAGAGCCGGCCGCCCCCGCCTGCGCAATTCGATGCGCGCGTGCTGTCGCACGAGGTCCTGGGGATGCGCGAGCAGCCCGCAGAGTGCGTCCATCCCGGCACCTTCAATGGTTGGCCAGTCCTTCACCACCGGCTTGCCGGTGTGGATGATCCGCCAGATCCGGCCTTTCGTGTGGTTCCACCGCGGGTCGCGCATCGGATGCTGGGCGTGGCCGATGATCGTGCTGGCGAAATCCGAGACGTAGAGCGCGCCGTCCAGTCCGAAGTTGACATCCACTGGACGGAACGCGGGGTTGGGCGAGGTGATCACATCGAGCCGTCCATGGCCGCGCACCGTGCCCTGGGAGAAGTCGTATTGGGTGAGCGAGACGGCGTACGGCCCGATGCAGGAGGCCGAGGCCATGCCCTGCTGGAAGGCGTCGGGGAAGTTCGGGCTGGAAACGCTCGCCGCGGCGCTGCCCTTGCCGTAGCCGACGGTCTGCGCATGGGCGAACGGATGGTAGACGCCCAGCGGCGTCCAGGTGAGCGGAAGGCCGTCGAGGACGAGGCCGTCTCCGTACATCTGAAAGACGTTGCCGGTGCGGTCGAAGGTCACGCGCCACGGGTTGGGCGTGATGCTTTGCCACTCGGTCTCGATCCGGCCGGTCCGCGGGTCCAGCCGGTAGGTTGAGGAATCGAATCCGCGGTGCACCCCGAAGGGGGTTTCAAACTGCGACCGGTGGAAGACACCGTCGGAAAACCACACGCCGCCGACCGGGTCGGCCGCGATCATGCCGCCGTGATGCGAATCGGTGACATCAAGCCCGCGCAGTGTCTCGGTTTTGGTGTCGGCGCGGCCGTCGCCATCGGTGTCGTGCATCAGCCAGTGGCGCGACTGTTCGCTGAGGAGCACGCCCTGGTCGGTGAAGGCGATGCCGTCGAGCGCGTCGAGACCGTCGGCGAAAGTCGTGCAGGTATCGGCCCGGCCGTCGCGGTCGGTGTCCTCGAGCACGATGATCCGGTCCTCCTGCGGTTGTCCCGGAATGGTGTGGGGAAAGCTCGGCATGGTCACGACCCAGAGCCGTCCGCGGGCGTCGAAGGCGGTCTGCACCGGGGCTCGCAGCTCGGGAAACTGCTCTTCGGAGGCGAACAGATTGGCCGCAAAGCCGTCCGCGACCTTGAATTCGGCCTGGGTTTCGGCGGGCGATTTGACCCGGCCGACGTTGCCGGTCGGACCGCCCTCGGGCGGCGGGGGCGGGGGCGTGAGGGCGATGAACGGGGCGTCGGCAAACTGTGCACCGGGGGTGCCCGCGATCTTGTGCACGAGGGCGTCGGCCTTGTCGATGCGCTCCATGTACAGCGGGATCTCCGCCGCGCGCTCCTCGGCCCGCTTGCGCTGGCCGTAATACAAAATGCCGTTTTTCGGCCGCACGACTTCCGCCACATAATAGGCCAGCTGGGAGGCGGCCGCGGCCACCTCCTTGATCCGGGGGGCCTCCGCCTGCGCCGCCGCCTCCCCGGCCAGCGCCGTGGCGATGACCGGGGCGAGGGCCCGGGCGCCGTCGTCATTCAGGTGAATCCCATTGACGGTCAGCGGCGGATCGCTGGCGGCATCGGCCGCTGCGCTGGCCGCGAAGAGGTCGACGAAGCGGGTGCCGCGCTCCCTCGCGGCGTCGGCGATCACGTCCGCATAGAGCTTCACCACGGCGGTGCGGTCGGCGTCCCCCTCGGTCGTGATCGGCGAGAGCAAAACAAACGTCGCGCCCGGATGCCGCCGCGCGAGCTGGTCCAGATGACCCGCCAGCGCCGTGCGAAACGCCGGCACCCCCGCCTCGCCTGCAAACGATTCATTCGCGCCGTAGCCGACGACGACAACCCGCGCCGGCCAGGCCTCCAGCAGCTCCTTGAGGTGGGCCGCGTACCCCTCGGCCCGCTGGCGGTTGGCGACTTCATCGCCCGTCCACGCCAGGCTGCGAAAGTGCAGGTTTTTCTCCGGCTGTGCGAGCTGCACCCGCGCCTCCAGCTCCCCGTGCTCGAGCAGCCGCTCGACCATGGCGTTGCCGTAAAAGAGAATCGTGTCGCCTGGGTTGAAAGCGATCTCCGCCGAGGCCGCACCGAGGGTGGCGCAACCGAGCAGCGAAGCAGCGAGCAGGTGGGGGCGGAACAGGGTCATGATCGAGTGGCGACCATCGGGCGGGAGCGCGGCCTCGGCCAGAAAATTCGAGGCCGCGGTTGCGGCGGGGGTGCGGGATAAAAAAGTGAATGATCGGTCGGTGGTCGGCAGGGGATCGGGGGTGGCCGGTTGCCGATCCCGGAGGCTCGCTGGCCTTGCTCCAGGATAGGCACCGGGGGGCGTCGCTGGTCCAAGGTAAAAAGAAAGCGCCAAGGTGGCCTTGGCGCTTTCCCGGAGAACGATCAGGGATCGTTCGATGGATGGATGGACCCGCTGGATTACTCCTGGACGGGGGCTTCCGACGCCGGAGCCGGAGCCGGGGCCGGGGCCGGGGCCGGGGCCGGGGCCGGGGCGTTGGCGTTGGCGTTGGCGTTGGCGTTGGCGTTGGCGTTGGCGGCGGCCTTCTTCTCCTGCTCGCGCAGGTAGGCCTTGCGGCTCATTTTCACGCGGCCCTTCTCGTCGACGCCGACGCAGACGGCGGCGACGATGTCGCCGACGCGGACGACGTCTTCGACGTTATTGACGCGGAAGTCGGCCAGTTCGGAGACGTGGATGAGGCCGTCACGGCCGGGCAGGACTTCCATGAAGGCACCGAAGTTGGTCGTGCTGACGACGCGGCCTTCGTAGGTGGTGCCGATCTCGATTTCCGCAAACATGTTGCGGATTTTGCGCAGGGCGGCGTCGAGGCCGGGCTGGCTGGTCGAGTAGATGTGCACGGTGCCATCGTCCTGGATGCTGACGTCGGTGCCGGTCTCGGCCTGGAGGGCCTTGATGTTTTTGCCGCCGGGGCCGATGAGTTCGCCGATGCGGTCGGGCGGGATGCTGGTGACGGCGATCTTCGGGGCGTAGGGGCTGAGCTGTTTCGCCGGGGCGGCGATCGAGGCGTTCATCACGTCGATCACCTTCATGCGGGCGTCGCGGGTTTTGCGGATCGCCTCTTCGAGCAGGCTGAGCGGGATTCCGGGCAGCTTGAGGTCAAGCTGGTAGCCGGTGATGCCTTCGGTGGTGCCACAGAGTTTGAAGTCCATGTCGCCGAAGTGGTCCTCGCTGCCGATGATGTCGAGCAGCATGGAGTAGCGCTTCATCGAGCCGCTGTCGTCGAACTCGGTGACCAAGCCGCAGGAGATGCCGGCGACCGGACGGGCCATCGGAACCCCGGCGTTGAACAGGGCCATGCTGCCCGCGCAGACCGAGGCCATCGAGGTGGACCCGTTGGACTCCATCACCTCGCTGACGATGCGGATGGCGTAAGGGAAGTCTTTTTCGTTGGGAATGAGCGCCTTGAGCGACCTTTCGGCGAGATTTCCGTGGCCGATTTCGCGGCGGTTCATGCCGCCGACGCGGCCGGTCTCCCCGACCGAATACGGCGGGAAGTTGTAGTGGAGGATGAACGACTTGCTGTCTTCACCGCCGGCGTAGCTGTCGAAGTTCTGTTTTTCGTCGAACGGTGCGAGGGTGGCGATGGCCAGGGCCTGGGTTTCGCCGCGGGAGAAGAGGGCGCTGCCGTGGACGCGGGGAAGCACGCCGGCCTCACCGGAGAGCGGGCGGATGGTGGCGTTGTCGCGGCCGTCGCAGCGGGACCCCTTGTCGAGGATGCTGACGCGGAACGCTTTTTTCTGCAGGTAGTCGAACGCCTGGCTGACTTCGAAGTCGGTGGCGTCAGGATGACCGGCGAGGATTTTCGCCTTCACTTCGTCCTTGAGGGCTCCGACGGTCTGATTCCGCTCAACCTTGCTTTTGCGGTAGATGGCGTCTTCGATGCGGCTGCCGGCGACGTCGTAGGCGATGGTGAGCAGTTCTTCGCGGACGGTCAGCGGCTTGTACGAGCGCGGGGCCTTGCCGGCGAGGCGCTTCAGTTCTTCCTGAGCGGCGATCAGCGGCTGGATTTGTTCATGGGCGAACTGGAGCGCCTTGATGAATTCTTCATCAGGCAACTCAGTGGCTTCGCCTTCGATCATGGCGACTTCTGTTTTCGTTCCGACGTAAATAAGGTCCAGATCGCTTTCAGCGCGTTGGTCTTGGGTTGGATTGACCACGAACTGGCTGTTGACGCGTCCGACGCGGACGGCACCGATCGGGCCCTTGAATGGGATGTCCGACACGCAGAGGGCGGCGGAGGCACCGTTGATGCTGAGGATGTCGGGGTCATTGACTTGGTCCGCACTCAGCAGCAGGGCGATGATTTGGGTGTCAAAGAAATAATCCTTCGGGAACAGCGGCCGCAGGGGGCGGTCGGTCATGCGGCAGACGATGATTTCCTTCTCAGTCGGGCGGCCTTCGCGTTTGAAGTAACCGCCTGGAAATCTGCCGGCGGCGCTGGCTTTTTCCTTGTATTCAACCGACAGCGGGAACCAGTCCTGGCCTGGTTTGAGGGAGGTGGCGGAAACCGCCGAGACGAAGACGATCGTGTCGCCGCAGCGGACGGTGACGGCACCGTCGGCAAGTTTGCCCATCTTTCCGGTTTCAAAGACGATGGGGGTGGAGCCGACCTGGCTCGTAATGGTGTGGATACTCATGTGTAACTAACTGTGTATGTTTACTTTGCTTTTTGTTTTTCTGGAAATTCCCAACGAACCTCGTTGGGGGCTAGAAAGGGGAAAAAAAATGGGCAGACGATGACGTCTGCCCGGTGCGAGGGAGCGGAAGGAATGATGAGAATCGATGGTGGGCTGCAACAGCCATGCCGTCGGGGCGGAGAAATGGACGTGTGACCACGACAGAAGAGCGGGCTGCAGGCAGCCCGCCGACTGACGATGAGTGGGTGGCGGCCGGCACTAGCGGCGCAACTTCAGGCCGTCCCGCACCTTCGCGTACCGCTCGGGTTCAGTGGCGGCGAGGTAGTCGAGGTGCTTGCGGCGCTGGGCCACCATCTTGAGCAGGCCACGGCGCGAGGCGTGATCTTTGGCGTGTTTGGCGAAGTGGGAGGTGAGATGGTTGATGCGCTGAGTGAGCAGGGCGGCCTGCACGGACGCGCTTCCGGTGTCGCCTTCGTGCATTTGAAAGGCCTTGATGTCGTCGGTCATGGTATCGGTCCACCCCCTGGCCCAGGCTCCAGTCACCTTGACCGGACGTTCCCGGCTGGAGGCGGAAAGGAACAGACTGCCATGGCTGGCTGCAGACGCAACCAGATTTTTGGTCGCCTCCGACGCATCCCGATGCCTCGACGGGACGGTGTTGGGCGATGGGGGAGGAGGGGTGGGCCGGTGGAGGACACGCCCCACCCGTGGGGACGACACAAAGCACCGGCGCGTTGGCGGCCGATCTGGGGTTGGCACCGAGGGGGATCAGGCGGCCGGTGGTTCGGGCAGGGCCGTGCGCGGGCTGGAGGCAGGGCGTTTTTCCGGGGGGGAGGACGGCGGGAGCAGGGCCTCGTAGGCGGCACGGATGACCTCGGGACCGTGGAGGCGTTCGAGGCGGCGGATGGCGAAGTGGCCGCGGGCCATGTCCTGGAAGTGGTCGAGGAACATGAGGTTGATGGCGGCACCGCCGGCGGCGCCGAGGACGGGCAGGGCCTGGGCGGCGGCCTTTTCGGTGACTTGGACGCTGAGGCGCCCGGCGATCTTGGCGATGAGCCGGACCAGCGGCGGCGCGCCATGGGTGATCAATCCTTTTTGGGCGACGAAGCGGGTGGCTTCGGACACGGCTGACGCGAGGGCCAGCCGCACGGCGTAGTAGCCGTGGCGGCGGGGGTCTCGGGTTTCGCCGACGCCGCCGAGGGCGAGGACTTCGATGCAGGCGAGTTTGGTGACCGGATCGCGCACGGTTTCGCCCTCGCTCCGGGCGATGTCGGCAATGGAACGGAGCATGATGACGAGCGAGAGCGGCAGTTCGAGGGCGAGGGCGGGCAGGCCAAAGGCACCGCCGGCCGCCCCGCTGAGGCCGGAGAACAATTTGTGGGCGAACTGGGAGGCGGAGGACCTGGGGCCCGGGCGCATGGTCAGCACGGCGGCGTCGAGCGCTTTGGAGAGGGCGGTCTCGGTGGCGATGGTGACCCGTTCCGACCAGCCTGCGGGCAGCAGTGTCATGGCCTGGGCCACCGGTTCGCCCAGGGCGCGGGTGGCCTTGGCGGCGAAGCTCGGCTCCTCCAGCAGGGCGAACGCGCGCTCCAGGGCGCGCTGGTCATCGGCGTCAGGCAGGGTCATAATACGATCCGGGATCGGGGGGCACGGCCAACCAGACGCAGGATCGGGCGGGAAGAAAGGAGGATGTGAGGAAGGCCGGAGACCATTCCATCGGCGTCCGAGGCCCGTCCGGCCGGACGCCGTGCGGGGCCGGGGCCCCGTGTGCGCTCAGGCGAAGAGTTCGTCGGCGTGAAAGAAGCGCTCAAGTTCGGCGGCGGCGGCTTCCGGGCTGTCGCTGGCGTGGCAGACATTGACCATCTGGTCCACGCCGAGGTCGCCGCGGATCGTGCCTTTTTCGGCCTTGCGGGAGTCGGTGGGGCCGAGCAGTTCGCGGACGCGGGCGATGACGTTTTCGCCTGCGAGGGCGACCGCGACGACCGGGCTGCTTTGCATGAAGGTGACGATTTCGGGGAAGAACGGCCGGTCGGCGATGTGGGCGTAGTGTTCTTTCAGGATGGCATTGCTGAGGGTCATCATTTTCACTCCGCGCAGGCGGAATCCTTCACGCTCGAAGCGGCCGAGCACGTCGCCGACGAGGTTTTTGGTGACGCAATCGGGTTTGCAGAGAATCAGCGTGGTTTCCGTGGGCATGGGTGATGAGAGCTGGGGTGTGGTCGGGTGGATGAGAGAGGAGGGCTTCCGGCCGGCGGGCTGGGGAGCGGTGCGGGCCGGGGCGGCAGGGGCGGGGAGTCCGTTAGCGGGAAAGGGGCGGGAGGCAAGGAATTCATGGGTGCATGGGCCACAAGGTTCGGGTGGGCGGCGGGGAAATGTGCGGCTAGGGTGGAAATTTTTTCCCAAAGGGGCGCGGGGGGCGCTGGACGGCCGGAACACAGTGGCTGAACTGCCGCCCGGGCTGGTGATTTCGTCAGTGCGGGGGCCGGTGCTGACCCAGCGGCGAACCCCGGCCGGGTGGAGCGCCATTTCGGAAAACTCGTTTTATTTGTTCACGGACGCGCGGGGACGGGCGAAGACTTTGGCTCCGGGCTGGACCGTGCGGGAGGTGCGGCTGAGCGGCGATCCCTTCCGCTGGCTGACCCGTCCGAAAGCCGGGAGCGCCTCGCCTTCGCTGGCGATTCAGCTGGCGGGGCGGAGAAGCGCGGAAGCCAGCGTGGTTCGGCTGGAGGGAATCGTGCTGCAAGGGCCGTCGGGGGCGGGCGACTGGAGGGAGGCTTTCGGCGTGCCGGCTTCCGGCCGCTCCGGCGGAAACTGACCCGCGTCTGCGGGCTCAGCGGGGGCCGCCAAAGGGCGGTCCGCCGCCGCCGCGATCCCAGCGGGGTGGTTCGCTGGCTTTTTGCTGGGCCTCCGGCGTCAGATTGGCGGACGCCCACTCGGTGGCGGCGTCGGCATTGGTGGCGCGCCAGCGTTGCACGACCTCGATCTGGGTTTGTTCCCGCTGTTGGTCGTTGCCGATGGCGGCGGCCCAGGTGATGGCGTCCTCCGGGCTTTCCCGGGCGATGCTGCGGGTGAACGAGCCGATCGACTCGTCGCGGGCCGGTCCTGAGGGCATGGCGTTGAGCGTTGCGCTGGCGGCGGTCGGGTCGCTGCGGCCCCACTCGCGAAAGACCCGGCCATAGGCCTCGGTCTGGGCGGTGCCGGCGGGCAGGGTTTCGGCCCAGCTCACGGCGGCCTTTGGATCCTTCTCGGCAAACTGGCGGGCCACGGTGCCCACGGCGTCCTTGGCGTAGTCGGCGCTCGCGTGCTCCTTGATCCAGGCGGCCGCCTGCCCGGGATCCTGGCGGGTGAACTGGTCGGCCACCCGCTGCAGGGCGCTGGCTTTCATTGAGGGGTCGGTCAGGCCCAGCGCCCACTCCGAGGCGGAGGAGATGCCGTCCTTGATTTTCTGCTCGGCCAGGACCTCCACGTAGGCACCGCGATCCTTTTCCTCCAGGCCCAGGACATAGGCGGAGGCCGAGGCGAAATCACTGCGGGCCAGCCCGGTGACGAGGGCGCGGTCCAGAAGCCAGCGGTTTTCGGGAGTGCCGTTTTCGCTGAGCCATTTTTTTGCCGCGTCGGGGTCGTTGCTGGCGAATCCCGCCAGGGTCGACGCGCTGTTGAACATGCTGTCGCGGCCGCCGAGGTCCTTCATGGCAGCCAGTGCCTTGGTGCCGTCCAGCGAGCCCCATTGGTAGGTCAGCATCGGGAGGAAGCGCATGGATTCGAAGCCCGCGACGGTTTCGCGCACGGTCTTGAAGGCAGCCGAGGCGTTTTCCGGCGACATCTCCTTGATGAGCTGAGAGAAGTTCATCATCGACTTGACCGGGTCGGAATCGCGCAAGGCTTCGCGCACGGCTTCGGTCATCTTGTCTGCGGAAATGGTGCCATCGGCTGACCGGAAGCGCGCCGCCCAGGCGGCGGGGTCCTCGGAAAGGGCGGCCGCTTTGGCGGCGGCCGCCGTCTCGGCTGAACGGGCGGCGGTGGGGGGCGGAGGAGGAGTCACGACTGAGATGCGACCGCTCGTGCCGGAGGCGGACGCGCCGGAACCGACGGTCAACCGCCCGACGGCGAAGGCCCCAGCGGCGAGAACCAGCCAGAGACCGTGGATGAGGAGTGGCGATTTCATGAGCACAAATGGATGAGTTTTCTATGACCTCATTGGCAGCGGCGGCGTTCAAGAAAAGCCGGATGACGGATGCGCGGGGGGCGGAGCCTTCCGGCTCCGGCCGCGGGACCCGCGGCCGGGCGCGCCCTCCGGGTCGCTTATTTTTTCGCGGGTCGGCCGCGGTTTCGGCGGGCGGTCCGGGCCGACGTGCGTTCGGTTTCGTCCAGCTTGCCGTCACCGTTGACGTCGAATTTCTTCAGGAGGGCTTGGCTGACGGGGCCTTTGCGCGCGCCCTTGCTCTTGCCGGGGAGAGGTGGTTTGGCGGTGCCGGGACCGACGGGGTTGCCGGAGGCTTGCTGGCGCGGGCCTCGGGCGGCGGTGCGCTCGTCCTCGGAAAGGGTGCCGTCACCATCGGCATCGAAGCGTTCGAGCAACTTCGCCTCCCGGTCAGCCTCGGCGGCTTTGCGTTCACCGGCGTTGAGCGAGCCGTCCCCATCCTTGTCGAAACGTTCGAGCATTTTTTTGCGGCCTTGTTCGCGGGCGGCGGTGCGTTCGGCTGCGGAAACGGTGCCGTCGCCGTCGGTGTCGGCTTGAACGCGCGCCTGCTTGCGGGCGGCAGGGGCGGCGGGCTGAGCCGGAGCGGCGGGCTGGGCGGCTGCGGGGTCTGCGGGGTCTGCGGGCGTTGGAGGGGCGGGCGGAGTGTCCTCGGCGGGCAGCCGGGAAGAAGGCAGGGCGAGCGCGAGCAGGGCAGCGGCCAGGGGGGCGAGCGGGGTGCGTTTCATGGGTGGAATGGAGGCCGGGGGCGGTGGTGCGGGGTGGGGGAGGGGCGGCGGTTTCAACCCCTCGCCGGGCCAGGAGTTGCGCCGGGGGGAGGATCTTTCAGAGCGTCGAGCAATTTTTCCCGCGGGGCGGGTGCGAGGTGGAAGGCGTGCTGCAGGCCCTGGTTGGCACCGCCGCCGCTGAGTTGCGGCAGGCCCAAGGCCCGGGCCAGTTCGCGTTCGAAGTGCAGGACGGCGCGCCGGTCGGGGTTGTGGGATTCGAGGTAGTCGAGCGCCCGCGTCAGCAGGGCGAAAAGTTCGGGGACCGGGGTTGCGCGCTCCGCGACCTGCTCGATCAACTGTACGAAGTAGGAGGCGGCGAGCACCCGCACCCAGGCCTCGCGCAGGCCGAAGCGGTGGCGTGTGACCTGCACTTCGCGCAGCAGGTGGAGTTCGGAGCGACGGCTTTCCACGTACCCGAGGTCGGCGCTGAGAAACAGGTCGAGCCGTCCGGAAAAGGCGTTTTTCGGACGAAGTGCGCCCTTGGCCACCGTTTTGATCAGGCCGTGGTCTTCCGAGCACCAGGTGACGATGAGGCTCGTCTCGGTGAGGCGGAGCCGGCGCAGGAGAATGGCGGGGGTCTTGGTCAGGGCGCGAGGGATCCGGAAGGTGGCTGCACCGGGGTCAGGGAGTCAGGATGATCTTTCCGGCGGCACCCGGCTGCATGATGGCGGCGTGGGCAGCGGCGGCCTCGGCCAGCGGGAAAGTGCGGGCAATCACCGGGCGGAGGGCTCCCGAGGCCAAGCCAGGGGCGAGACCGTCCTGAATGGCGGCGCTTTCCTCGGCGGTGCAGTTGAAGAGGAGCAGTCCGCGCACATCCGCCTCGCGGATCATGAGGTCGCGCGGGTTGATCTCGACCGGTCCGCGGCAGCCGATGACGATGATGCGGCCCCGTTTGGCGATGAGGCGGGCGTCGTGGGCCAGGTTCACATTGGCGAGCATTTCGAGGACGAGGGTCGGGCCGGCGCCGCCGGTCAGCGCGGGGAGTTCCTCCAGATAACCGGCCTGGGTGTGATCGAGCACGTGGTCCGCGCCGTGGGCGCGCACGAGGTCCGCCCCGCGCGGCGTGCCGGCGGTGCCGATCACGCGGAGGCCGAGCGTGCGGGCGATCTGCACGGCGGCCAGGCCGACCCCGCCGCTGGCTCCGTGCACAAGCACGGTTTCGCCCGGTTGGGCCGCGGCGCGCTGGACCAGCGCCCGCCAGGCGGTGGCGTAGGGGATGCCGAGGGCGGCCCCCTGTTCCGTGGTCAGTCCGTGTGGCAGAGGGTGCGTGGTGGCGGCCGTGGCGAGGGTCCAGCCCGCATACGCGCCGCTGATGGTGGCGGAGGTGTAGGCGCGGTCGCCGTGCTGCCACCCCTCCACGCCGGGCCCCATCGCCTCGACCATGCCCGCCGCGTCCGTGCCGGGGGTCCAGGGGAGTTTGAGCGCGGGATTGGAGCCGGCGCGCTGGTACGTTTCGACCGGATTGACCCCGATGGCCTCGACCTTGAGAAGGATTTCGCCCGGGCCCGGGGAGGGCACCGGCAGCTCCTCGAGGCGGAGCACCTCCGGGCCTCCAAATTCATGGACGCGGATCGCATTCATCATGCGGCCCACTGTGCCACATCAGCGGAACCACGCGAGCGGATAGAAAAACAGCCAGCCCAGCAGCACGCACGGCCCGAGGCACCACAGAATCATGGCCCAGAGCTGGCGCTCGTTCACATCCTCCCGGTCGTCCGGCAGCGCGGCCACCACCCCCGCCACTGCCAGCAGCAGGAGGAGCAGCCCGGCCAGATCGACGGGGTAACCGCCGGCACGCTGCCACGGCAGGGTGGCGCTGCGCGCGGCATCGATCCAGTACATGATCGCCCCGGCCCAGCCCACCCCGGAGCAAATCCAAGCGGTCAGCCATTTTCGGCGTTCAAGCTGACGGGTTCTCATCGGGCGTGTCGCGCTTTAGCAAAGGATGGCGGGGGCGCAAGTCCGGATGGGTGCCGGGCGATGGCGCGCGGAGCGTCCCGGCGCGGAAAGCCGGTGCGGAGCCGGCGGGTGGGCCGGTCAAAAGATTGGTCCGGGGCGGGTGGACCAAAGTCGCGCATTGCGTCCGGTGTCGGTTGGCCTGAGAGGGGAAGGTGCCAGTGCCTCCCTCCGGACCTCCCTCCGTGGGCCTGGGGCCCGTGCCAGTCTTCCCAGGCACTTCCGCCCTCCCGGCTTTCGACCCATTTTTTCCATGCCGCGCATCCCCGTCCTCGCCATCATCGGCCGCCCGAATGTCGGGAAGTCATCCGTCTTCAACCGTCTCGCCGGCAAGCGCTTGTCCATCGTGCACGACATGCCCGGGGTGACACGCGACCGCCTGGCAGCCCCGGCGGGTTCGCTCGACGTACCGCTCACGCTGATGGACACCGGCGGCATCGGCGAGGCGCTGGACGACGGTTTCGCGGCCCAGGTCGAGGTCGAGGCCGACATCGCCATGGAGGAGGCGGATCTCATTCTTTTTATCGTCGACGCGAAGCAGAGCCTGACCCCGGTGGACGAATTTCTGGCCGAGCGGCTCCGCAAAAAGCGAGCTCCGGTCATTCTCGGGGTGAACAAGGTGGACGGCCTGGAGCACGAGTCGGTGGCGGCGGACTTCGCGAAATTCGGCTTTGAGCGGACGTTTACGTTGAGCGCGACCACCGGGCGCGGCTTTGCTTCGCTGCGCGAGTATCTGGAGGAGCGGTTCCCCGGGCCGGAAGCCGGCGCCGAGGCGGCACCGGCCCCCGCCGAGCCGCTGAAGATCGCCATCATCGGCCGCCCGAACGTCGGCAAATCATCGCTGGTCAACGCCGTGCTCAACGACCAGCGCACCATCGTCAGCGGCATCGCCGGGACCACGCGCGATTCGATTGACATCCCGTTCGAGAAGGACGGGCGTCCGTACCTGCTCATCGACACCGCCGGCCTGCGCCGCCGCACCAAGGTGGACTCGATGGTCGAGATTTTCAGTGTGCAGCGGGCGCAGGACAGCGTGCGTCGCGCCGATGTCTGCGCGCTGGTCATTGATGCCGGCGAGGGCGTGACCATGCAGGAACGCAAGATCGCGCAGTTCATGCTGAAGGTCCACAAACCCTGCGTGCTGATCGCGAACAAGTTCGACCTGTATCACGCCGAGGCCAAGTTCCGCGACCGCCTGGAGGAGCTCGAGGAAACGCTGCGGCGCGAATTTTTCTTCATGCCGTATGCCCCGATGGTCGCCGTTTCCGCCAAGGACCGGGAGCATCTGGGAAAGATTTTCTTCACCATCGACAAGATCCGGCAGGCCTCCGAGACCATGCCTGGCACCGGAGTGCTCAACCGGCTCATTCATGAGGCGATCGAACGCACGCTGCCGCCGGCGATTCGCGGGAAGCGCTTGAAGCTGCTCTATTCCACCCTCCAGCGTCCGGAGCATCCGCAGGTCATCACCGCGCCGACGATCGTGACCTTCGTCAATTATGCGGACCTCATGAGCGAGAGCTACCAGCGGTATCTCGAGGCGCAGATCCGCGAGGAATTCCCCTTTGAGGGGTTGCCCCTGCGCTTCGAAGTGCGCGAACGGCGCCGCGAGGAAAAACCCGGCCCGGCCGCCCGCCGCGCCTCCAAAAAAGCCCAGGATCGCGGGAAAAAGGAGCAGGCCCGCAAAACCGCCCGCCCGGCCAAGGATCCGCGCCCCGCCGCGGCCAAGGCCGCCCGCAGCGCCCGCAAAACCGCGCCCGCCCGGCGCGGCCAGGGCCGCGGCCAAGGTTGAGGAAGGACGGTGCCGCGCGCGTCCAGCGGCCGCGCCGGCAGGGAACAGGACGAGAGGGACGAGGAGGCCTGGGGCGCTTTCGGGACCCGGTGATTCTTGGCGTGCCTTCCGGCTTCCCCGGTGCTCCGGCCCGGATTTTTTTCCAAGAAAACCGGAGTGGCGACGTTTTCCTGGAAATGGCCGGTTGTGGGATCGTCGCTCGACGAATGCTCGCGGCTGGTTTATAATTACCACAATTAAGTTGTTTTCTTCCGCCCTCTTGGGCGCGTCGCTTTCGGACGCGCCCTCTGTCCCTTGTTTTCTTTTTGCCATGAAACCCCCCGTGTCCCGGTCCCGTCCCGTCTTGCGCGCCACCGCTGTTTCCGCCTCCGCCACGGTGGCTCTGGCCTTGTTTGGTTCCTTGGTTTCGCCGGCGCTGGTGCGGGCGGCCACGGAAATCGGATTTGTGGAAAAATTCGCACTGGCGGCGGATCGGGAGGAGGCGTTGCGGCAGCTGATTCCCGGCACCGAGGACTATTATTTTTACCATGCCTTGCACTGGCAGAATCTGGGGCGGCGGGATGAGTTTCGCGCGCTGCTGGAGCAATGGGCTCAGCGGACGCCGGACTCGGCGAGCCGGCGTGCGCTGGAGACCCGGCAGGCGCTGCTTGAGTATGGGGCCGACCCGCAGGCGACCTTGGCGTTTCTCAAACAAAAGCTCGGCATTGTCTTTAATCACCAGCGCGAAGTGCCGAGTGCGAAGCCGAACCTGCCGGTGGCGCTTGATGCCGAACTGATTTCCGAGGCGAAGTTTCTCGAGTTGGCGACGAGCGGGGTCGATCACTTGGACCAGCTGAGCGAGCGGGCGATTGCGCGGCTGATTGCGGCCGGGCATTCCTTCAGTGTGGCGCAGCGGCGCGCGGCCCTGTCCCGGCTGACCCGTCCGGACGTGGCCGGCTTGGTGGCGGTGCTGGCGGCGGATCTGGCGACGGCTGAAAGCCGGGGATTTGGCGAGTATCCCATTCACCGTGCGCTGACGCTGGCGCAGCTCGATGAGTTGCGCCGGGTGCGCGCGGCCCAGCCCGGGGTCGATCCGGCGGCGGCCGAGCTGGCCCGGAACGAGCGGTTTGTGATGGTGTATCTTGGCAAGCTGCGGCCGGGGGCGGACGAGGATGCGACGCGCGACCCGGCGGTGCGCGAAGCTTGGCTGGAGCGGGCCTGGGCCTTTGCCTCCACGCTCGACGCCTCCTTCAACTCGCTGAAAGTGCATCTGCTGTACCAGCGGCTCGATCACGACCGCGGGCGCGGCGTGTACGATCCGGCGCGCTTCCTCGAATACATCAAGCTGCCGCGCAATGTGTTTTACATCAATCCTGTCTGGCGTCGTGAGCAGCAGGCGTGGAGCTTCCCGGCCGACCTCGCCGCGGACTTTTCCGTGGTGACCGGTCGTCCGCCGATCGGGAACGACGACGGCTTGGTGCGCGACTACCTGCTGCGGCTGCTGGCCGCCGCGGAGTCGCCCCAGCGGTATGCGCCGTATTTCGAAGAAGGCTGGCTCAAGGCCGTTTTTGCCGAGGCCCGGCTGACGGCGGGGGTGGATGATCCGAAGCAGGCCGAAGCACTGGCTTCCGCGCTTTCGTCCGAGGCGTACGACGCCTTGAAGCGGCGGGTGGACCTCGATTTTGACCACTCCAATCCGGCTCGGCTCGCCCCGGCAGACGGCGTGTCGCTCGACATCTGGGTGAAGAATGCGCCGGAGGTCACGATCAAGATTTTCGAACTCAACACGGCCGCGTGTTACGAAGCGACCGGCCGGCCGATCGGCACCGACATCGACCTCGATGGTCTGGTGGCCGCGACCCAGCGGCCGGTGGCGACCGGAGCCCCGCCGCTGCGCCGGGTGCGGCACACCCTGGCGCTTCCTGAAATTGCCGCGAAGCGCGGCGTGTGGGTGGTTGAGCTGATCGGCAACGGCCGCAGTTCCCGCGCCCTGCTGCGCAAGGGGCAGCTGCATTACCTCACGCGGTCGAGCAGTGCGGGCACGGCGCTGACGGTGCTGGACGAGAATTACGAGCTGATCAAGTCGGCCCACGCCACCTTTGCCGGCCGGCGGATCGATCCCGCGGCCAATGGTGAGATCATTCTGCCCTTCACGGCCCAGCCTGGACCACAGACCGTGCTCCTGCACGACGGGTCCGGTTTCGCCAGCCTGGAAACCATCGCCCTGGCCGGTGAAGCGTACCAGCTCGCCGGCGGGTTCCACGTCGAGCGCGAGCAGCTCCTGGCCGGCGGCCAGGCCACGCTGGCGGTGCGGCCGCGCCTCGAATTGAACGGCCAGCCGGTGTCCGCGGCCTTGCTGGAGAAGACGACGCTCACCCTGACCAGCACCGATCACGACGGCATCGCCACCACCACGACGCTGCCTGAATTCAAGCTCCGGGACGACCGGGAAAGCACCCACACGTTCAAGGTGCCGGACCGGCTCGCCTCCCTGCGGGTCACCCTCAATGGCGAGGTCAAATCGCTCTCCGGGGCCACCCCGGTGCCGCTGGCCGTGGCGCGGTCGTGGAATGTGAACGGCATCGACATGACCGGGCACGTCTCCGACCTCCATCTGGGCCGGGCCGCGGACGGCTGGTTCATCGATGAGCGGGGCAAAAATGGCGAGGTGAAACCCGAGCGGGCCGTTCATCTCCAGTTCTGGCATCATGATTACGTCCAGCCGGTCGGCGTCTCGCTGAAGACCGACGAGAGCGGTCGCCTCGCCCTGGGGAATCTGGTCGGCATCATGAAAATTTCCGCCACCGGCCCGAATGGACTGGTCCGCGAGTGGGAGCTTCCCGAGGACTCGGTCAACGCCCCGGCCAACGTGCATGCGGCTGCGGGCGAGACCGTGCGCATCGCCACCTTTGCGCGGGCCGCGGAATGTTCGCTGCTTGAAGTGCGCGGCGACGGCGGCCCGGTGGCCGACTGGTCGGCCCGGCTTGCGGATGACAGCGGTTTCATCACGGCGCGCGACCTGCCCCCCGGCGACTATCAACTGCACCTGCGGCCCGAGCGGCGGGTGGTCGCGATCCGGATGGCCAAAGCGCGGCGGGTCCAGGGTTTTCTTGTCTCGACCACGCGGGTGCTGGAAGCCCCCGTCCCGCGGCCGCTGCATCTGCCGGCGGCGGCCGTCGAGGGCGGCGCGCTCGTCATCCGGGTGGCCAATGGCGGCCCGCTGACGCGGGTCCACGTGGCTGCGACCCGCTACGCGCCCGAGTTTCCGCTGGCCGCGCTGGGCGGATTTGCGCCCATCGAACCGCTGGCCGGCACACCGGGCGACAGCGTGAGCCAGTACGTCAGCGGCCGCCAGCTCGGCGATGAGATCCGCTACATTCTCGAGCGGCTCGCGATCAAGCACCTGCCCGGGGTCATGCTCCCGCGCCCGGGCCTGTTGTTGAATCCCTGGGCCGTGCGCGACACCACGACCCTCAAGCAGGAAGCGCAGGAGGGCGACAAGTTCGAACGGCTGGCCGAAGGGACAAGGCCCGGCCTGCTGGCCCGCAAGCCGGGGGCGGCTGACGCGGATCAAGCCCCGTTCGCCCCGCCTCCCGGGGTGCCGGCCACCGCCTCCCTCGACTTCCTCGCCACCAGTGGCGTGGTGACCTTCAATGTCGCCCCCGACCCGGACGGCGTGGTGCGCCTCCCGCTGGCCAGCCTCGGGGGCGCGTCGCAGGTCCACATCCTGGCCCTCGATGGCGCGAGCGCGGTCGCCCGCACCGTGGTTCTGCCGGCGCAGCCAATCGCCACCCGTGACCTGCGGCTGGCGGCGGGCCTGGATCCGCAAGGGCATTTTGCCCAGCAGGACGAGGTCCTGGTGGTGGAAAAAGGCGCGCCCCACGTGCTCGCGGATGCGCTTTCGGCACGCTTCGAAACCTACGACCACCTCGGGCGCGTCTTCACCCTGCTGCGCACCCTTTCGGGAAACGAAACGCTGGCTGAGTTTTCCTTCATCCTCGACTGGCCGACGTTCGACGAGAAGAAGAAACGCGAGCTGTATTCAAAGCACGCCTGCCACGAGCTGAGCTTTTTCCTGGCCCGCAAGGATCCGGAATTTTTCGCGAAGGTGGTGCAGCCGTTTCTGGCGAACAAAAAGGACCGCACCTTCCTCGATGAGTACCTGCTGGAGAATGACCTGACCCGGTTCCTGGAGCCATGGCGCCATGGACGCCTCAACACCCTGGAGCGCCTGCTCCTGGGGCGCCGACTGCCCGGCCAGCAGGACGCGGAAAGCCGCGCCCTGAATGACTGGCTCGCGCTGACCCCGGTCAACCGCGACGAGGACCGCCGCCGACTCGAGACCGCGCTGCTGGGGTTCTCCCTGGCCCGGAGCGCGGGAGGCATGATGGGCGAAGGGGCGACGGAGGACCGCGGGGCCGCCCTGGACAAGGTCAAAGCGGATTTCCAGCAGACGCGCATGAGCAAGGCCCGCCGCGACATGGTGGAGCTCGAGGGAGTCATGAATGCCCCGGCACCCGCGGGTGCCGCCGCCGCCGTTCCGGAAGCGGCCGAAATTCTTGCCGACGGAGTGGTCGCCGAACCCCTGGCGGCAGTACAACTCGGGCGCGAAGCTTCCGAGGTGAAGAATGGTTTTGCCGCGGGCAACGAGCTGAATTATGGGCTGGGCGAGCGGTTCAACGAGGATCTGGCACTGCGCGAGAAGGTGGTGACCGAGGTCTTTTTCCGGGCGCTCGGGGTGACCCGGGAGTGGGCCGAAAACAATTATTGGAAACTGCTCATCGGCCAGCAGGACGCCGACCTGGTCCAGCCGAACCGCTTCTGGCAGGACTATGCGAAGTGGACGGGGCAGGGGAGTTTTGTCTCCGCCCATGTGGCCGAGGCGACGCGCAATTTTTCCGAAATGATGCTGGCGCTGGCAGTGCTGGACCTGCCCTTCCCGGGTCAGGCCCCGGAAATCGGCGCCACGGTCGGCGAGGACGGGGCGCTCACGCTCACGCCGCAGTCGCCGCTCATTTTGTTCCATCAGGCGGTGAAGCCGGCACCGGTCGACGACACCGGCGCGAAGCTGCTCGTCAGCCAGAATTTTTACCGCGCCGACGACCGCTACATCCCGCAGCCGGATGGCGAGAAGGTGGACAAGTTGGTGGCCGGCGAGTTTCTCACCGGAGTGGTCTACGGGGCCCAAGTGGTGGTGACCAATCCGACCAGTTCGACCCAGAAGCTCGACGTGCTCTTCCAGATTCCCCGCGGCGCGCGGCCGGTTTCCGGCGCGAAGGTGACTCGGAGCGTGCCGCTCCGGCTGGAATCCTTCCGCACCCACACTCTGGAGGTGGCCTTCTATTTCCCTCAGGCCGGTTCGTTCGCGCACTTCCCCGTGCACGTGGCGCGCGCGGGGAAAGTGGTCGCCTTCGCCCCGGCATCGACCTTCACGGTGGTCGATCAATTGAGCGTGGCCGACACCGCGAGCTGGGCCCACCTGTCGCAAAATGGCACCGAAGCCGAGGTGCTGGCCTTCCTCGATGCCGCCAACCTCCGCACGCTGGACCTCGACAAGGTGGCGTGGCGGGTGCGGGAAAGCGCCGATTTCTTCCGCGCCCTGGTGCTCCGGCTCGGCCAGCGCCGCGTCTGGCATGCCACGACCTACGCCCACGCCCTGGTCCACAACGACCCGGCCGCCCTGCGCGAATTCCTGCGCCATGAGGGAACCATCCTCGCCGAAGCCGGCCCATGGCTGCGCTCGGCGTTGGTCGACATCGACCCCGTGGAGCGCCACACCTACGAGCAGCTGGAATATGCGCCGCTGGTCAACGCCCGCGCCCACCGCCTCGGGCCGGAACGCACCATCCTGAACGATCGCTTCCGCGAACAGTATCAGCGCCTGCTCGCCATTCTCGCCCACAAGCCCGCGCTCGATGACCCCGACCGCCTGGCCCTGACTGGCTTCCTGCTCCTGCAAGACCGCGTGGAGGAGGCTCTGGTCGCCTTCGGCCAGGTAAAAAAAGAAAACGTTCACACCGTCCTCCAGTATGAGTATGCCGCCGCGTGGCTCGCGCTCGCCCAGGGCGACGCTGCGGCCGCCCGCGCCCTGGCCGCGCCGCGTGCCCGCGAGCCGGTCGACCACTGGCGCGCAAAGTTTGCCCAGCTCCTGGCCCAGATCGATGAGATCGAGGGCAAGGCCGTGGCGGTGACCACGCCTGACGACCGCGAACAAACCCAGGACGCGCTCGCCGCCGCCCAGCCGGGTTTTGACTTCATGCTCGAAGGATCACGGCTCACCCTCGACACGCGCAACCTCGCCGAAGTCACGGTCAATTATTACCTGATGGATCTGGAGTTCCTCTTCAGCACCAACCCGTTTGTCGGCCAGGATAGCAGCCGCTTTGCCCAGATCGTGCCAAACATGTCGGAGACCCTGCGCCCGGCCAGCGCCGCCTCCGCCACCCAGCAGGTCGCCCTGCCCCGCGAATTCCAGAACAAGAACGTGCTGGTGGAAATTGTGGCCGCCGGCCAGCGGAAAGCGCAGGCTGTTTATGCCAATGAGCTGAAGGTTTCGCTGAGCGAAAACTTCGGCCAGGTCCAGGTGCGGCACGCCCGGGACGACCGCCCGCTGCCCCGGGCCTACATCAAGGTCTATGCCGAGGTGAATGGCCGGGCCGTCTTTTATAAGGACGGCTACACCGATTTGCGCGGCAAATTCGACTACGCCAGCCTCAGCACCGACGACCTGAATGGGGCCACCCGTTTTGCCCTGCTCATCCTGAGCGACGAACACGGGGCCGTGGTCAAGGAGGCCCGGCCGCCGCGCCAGTAGCGGGCCTCACTCCTTGACCTGTTTGATGGTGTGTTTCGGTTTGGGCACGCCGGGGGACGAGGAGGTGAGCGCCGGCAGAACCAGCGCGGTGAAAATCAGGACGGTCATCGGTCGCATCCGCGCACCATGCGCCGCCGGCCCTCGCCCCGCCCGCGCCTGCCAAGCGCCGATCGGCCGGCCCGGCCGTGATGGCGGGCGGCGCGTCGCGGCGGGCTGGCCGCCGCGGCCGGCAACGGCCCTTGAATCGACGACGATTCGACGTTTTTTTTGGTTTTTTAGACTAAAATGGGCTTCCCTCTCGCTACCTACACGTTCCCCACTTTGCCGGTCTTCTCCCTCCGGGGGGCGGCCGGCCACTCCAAACCCAACCAGCCAACCGACCAACCCATATCCTATGAAATCCAAGCTCATCGCTCTCGTGGCCGCCCTCTTCGCCGCCGTCACCGTCCATGCCGGCGATTTCCCGGACATCAGCATTGCTGAACTGAAAAAGGCCATCGCCGACAAAAAAGCCGTCGTCATCGACGTGAACGGCACCGATTCCTGGAAAGAGGGCCATGTCCCGACCGCCATCGATTTCGAAACCAAAAAGGCCGAACTCGCCAAGGCCCTGCCTGCCGACAAAAGCACCCTCGTCGTCGCCTATTGCGGCGGCCCATCCTGCGGAGCCTATGCGGCTGCCGCCAAGAAGGCCAAGGAACTCGGCTACACCAACGTGAAACACCTCTCGGTCGGCATCTCCGGCTGGAAGAAGGCCGGTGAAAAGACCGAAGCCGGCAAGTAACCGTGCCGGGTGGATTCTCGATATCCGCCTGATTTTTCACGGGGGGAGGGGGTTGCCCCGACCCCCGTCTTTATGTACTCTTCCCATTCCTCGACACCGCCACCCGTTTTAACCATGAAAAAATTTCTCACTACCATCTTTCTCGCTCTCACCACCACCGGCATGGTCATCGCCGCGGACGCCAAACCGGTGAAATACACCGCGACCATGACCGGCGTCGTCTGCAGCGCCTGCAAAAAGACGGTCCGCGATTCGTTCGCCAAAATCGGAGCCACCAAGATCGAAATCAAGGCGGGTGCCAAAGAAGGCGAACAGCAGGTCACCTTCGAGTCCACCAAGGCCGGTCTGACCAAAGAAGAGGCGATCAAGGCCCTGGGTGAGGCCGCCGACGAATTCAAGGTCGTCACCCTGGCTGCGAACTGACCGGACCCATCCCAGGATTCCGCAGACCCCACAATTCCAACCCAGGCCACCCCACCATGACCACTCGACGCACACTCTTCGCCGCGGCCTTCGCCCTGGCCGCCGCCTTCGCGCTCCCGGCCGCCGCCGCCGATTTCCCGAAGGGCAGCCCGAAGTTCGAAAAGAGCTACCGGGGTGCCCTTGCGGAGGCCAAAAAGGCCGGAAAACCCGTCATTCTGATCTTTTCCGCCGCCTGGTGCGGACCGTGCCAGCAGATGAAAAAATCCGTCTACCCCAGCGACGAGGTGAAGCCGTTCCATGAAAAATTCGTGTGGGCCTACCTCGATACCGATGACACGGACAACGCCAAAATCGTCGGCCAATACAAGGTGTCGGGCATTCCTCACATCGAGTTTCTCGACAAGGAGGGCAAATCCATCGGCCAGAAGATTGGCGGTGGTGGGCCGGCGGCGTTTGCCAAGACGCTTGAGGGGATCCTCAAAAAGACCGGGGCGGCCGCGCCGGCGACCGCCAAGACGGGATCATAGTCCCCGCGGGGCTGGAGGGTCCGGTATTTCTGGCCCGCCCGCTGGTCCTGAGCGTCCGCGGCCGGCGCACCGTCAGCCTCCCTCGCCGGGGAGCCTGGTCTCCGATGTGCCGGCCTGCCCGCCGCCGCCCTGGCCACGATCATGACCACGATCATGACCACACACGCGCTGCGCCTCCATCCCGGCCAGGACCTGAAGTGCACGCTTGATGCGCTGGTGGTGGACCATGGATGGCCGGCGGTCTGCGTGTTGACTTGTGTCGGCAGCCTCACCCAGGTGCGCCTTCGCTTCGCCGGTCAGCCGGAGGCCGTGGGTGTCTTCGGCCCCCATGAAATCGTCGGCCTCGGCGGGACGCTGTCGGCGACGGGCGGATCGCATCTGCACATGACCGTGAGCGATGCCGGGGGGCGGTGTCTCGGCGGCCATGTGAAGGAGGGCAATCTGGTCCGGACCACGGCCGAGATTGTGCTGGGCATCCTGCCCGGAATTCAGTTCATTCGTTCAGCGGACCCGGCCACCGGCTGCCCTGAACTGGCGGTCGAAAGCCTGCCGGCACCCCGCAATGCCCATTTCTCGTCCATCAACCACCAACCATTCCGCAATCCATGACCCGTCTTCAATTTTTCGCCGCCGCCGCTGTCGCCGGGGCCGCCCTTTCCCTGCCGGCCGCCCAAGCCGAAACCGCCGCGTCGCCGCTGCGGTCCATTCCTCTCAAGGACATCGACGGCCAGGACACTTCGCTGAAAGCCTATGCGGGCAAGGTGCTGCTGGTGGTCAATGTGGCCTCGCGCTGCGGCTACACCAAACAATACTCCGGCCTGCAGGCGCTGCACGCCGCCTACGCGCCAAAGGGCTTCAGCGTGCTCGGCTTTCCGAGCAATGACTTCGGCGGGCAGGAGCCGGGCACCGAGGAGGAAATCAAGACGTTCTGCTCGAAGACCTACAATGTCACTTTTCCGCTTTTTCAAAAAGTGAAGGTCAAGGGGGCGGATCAGCATCCGCTCTACGCCGCACTGACCGGCAAAGACTCCCCGATGCCGGGCGACGTGAAATGGAACTTCGGCAAGTTTCTCATCGGTAAAGACGGCCGGCTGGTGAAGCGCTGGGATTCCGGCACCGCGCCTGACGACGCGGAGCTGGTGGCGGCGGTCGAGGCCGCGCTGGCCAAATAGCGGCGCTGGCGGCTGGTCCGGGCGGCGCTTACGGACGCCACCAGTCGGGGCGGTCGTCGCAGGTGCCCGCGATGATGTCGCGGATGGCTTGGCGTTCGGTCTCCGGAAGGTGTGAGCCGTGAGGGGAGGCCGGCGTGACCAGAGCCCGGCCCAGCGCGAGCCAGACCCGGTCTTTGACCAGGGCGGGCAGCTGTTTCCACAGCGGGGTGTAGATCAGATAGCTGCACCGGTGTGTGAACAGGCGGGAGTGGAGGTCCAGATCCTTGAGCGAGCGGCCCCGGCCATCCGGCCGCCGGTTGGCGGTGAAATCACGGGCATACTCGGGATCACGAGGCACGCCGCCGGAAGGCAGGGCGGCTTCGTCCGCGAAGAGGAAATACCGGACCAGCCGGGTGGCGAGGGAGTCGAGCTCCGCCTCCTCCTCCGGGCTTAGCGGCCCCCGTCCGGGGACGCCCAGTTCCCGTGAACGATACAGCGCTGTGGTCAGGAGATTGACCGCACCGAGCTGATGTTCATGGATGAGTTGCGGCAGCAGGGCGCTGGTCGGTCGCAGGTGGGTTGCGGCGTGGAACCTCTCGCCAGGCGCGTTGGGCAGGGTACGGAGTCTTCCGGACAGTGACTCGCCGATGAGATTGGCCCGCGGAACGACGGCCGGCGGGGCGTCGCTGACATGCCAGCCGCCAAATCGCTGCGCGAGGGGAATGTGGTGGCCGGTGCCGGGTTCCCGGAAGGAGTCGAGCGAACCCCCCGCCTCATCGGGCAGCACCGATGAGGCCAGCAGGGCCGGGAGGTTGCCGGTGTCAGCGTTGCCATGGCAATTGAGGCACCGGGTCTGGCGGTCCGGATCGCCCAGCCGCCCGGAGGCGGTCAGCGAGACAATGAAAAAGACGGGGCCGAGCGCGGGATCGTCCGCCGCAATTTCCAGCCGGCCGCCCGGCACCCAGCCAAGATACAGCTCGTCGTTGAAATAGAGCGCCCGCGGCCGGTGGGGGCCGATGGTCCGCTGCAGGCTGGTCGCGGAAAAGACGAGCATCTGGGAGCTCTCCGGGAGGTTCAGCGCGGCCAGCACGTGCCGGAGGGCACCCAGCTCGGACCCGGCCGGCGGCTGCGCGGCCAGGGCGGCGGATTTTTCGCGCCACCACCGGCTGAAGGCATCGTCCAGCGGCCGCTCCCAATACCCGTGGGGCGCGGCCTCATACCGCAGCGGCGGCGCGGCGAAAGAAGCCGGCACCAGGGCGAGGAACGGCAAAAGCAACAAGCGAAGCGAGCGGGGACAGTCGGCGGCCACGCCGCACCATGCCGCGGATCGCCCGTCCCGAAACGGGAACTTGCTCCGGCGGGGCGGTCGCCACGGTCGCGGCGGCCGGCGCGCCAGCGGCCGCGCACGTCGGGAATTGCAGGTTTTGCCGCGGCGGGCGGTCCGTTGGCTCTTGTCGCGCCGTACTTTCTCCGGTAGAAACCGGAACTTCATGTCCCCGGGAAGCCCGCACATTATCCCATCCGCGCTTGCGCCAGACCGCCGCGTGGTGGTGACCGGTGCCGGGCTGGTCACGCCCATGGGCCTCGGCTGGCGGGAGAACGCGGACGGATTCAGGGAGGGGCGCCTGGCCTTCCGGGAGGTGACGCTGTTCGATACCTCGCGCCAGCGCGTTTCGCGGGCCGGAGAGGTTGTGCTGCCGGCCGGCCTGCCGGACACGCGGCTGGGCCCGCGCCCGCGTGCCCGGCTCGACCGCGCGACCCGTCTGCTGCTGCATGCCGCGGCCGAAGCCTGGGCTCAGGGCGGCTGGGAACATGGGCTGGACGCGGGCCGCAAAGCCCGGACGCCGCTGGTGCTCGGCACCTCCGCGGGCGCGATGGCGCTGGGCGAGGGCTATTTCCGACAGGCCGTGCACGAGCCCGTCTCCCGCCGCGGCCAGGCCACCCGCGTTCAGCAGTACCAGGCGCAAAGCCAGGCGGTGCAGGTCGCGGCCGCCTTGGGCCTGGGCGGGCCGGTCACCATTATCAGCAACGCCTGCGCCTCCGGAGCCAACGCCCTGGGGCACGCCTTCCAGCTCATCCGAGCCGGCCGCGCCACCCAGGTGCTGGCCGGCGGGTACGACGCGCTCTGCCAGCTGGTCTTCGCCGGCTTCGATTCGCTCCAGGCGCTCACCACCGGCCTGCCCCGGCCGTTTGACGCGCGGCGCGACGGCCTGGCGCTCGGCGAAGGGGCGGCCTTGATGACGCTGGAATCGCTCGCCTCCGCCACCGCCCGCGGCGCGGCCATCCTGGCGGAAATCACCGGGTATGGCACGGCCACCGACCTGCACCACCTCACCCAACCGCACCCGGACGGCGACGCGGCGCTGCGGTCGATGCGCCGCGCCTGCATCCTGGCGGGCGTCGGGCCGGGGGAGATCGACTACCTCAATTCCCACGGCACCGGCACCCCGCTCAACGACGCCGCCGAGGCCCGGGCGATCGCTCGATGGTGCGAGGAAGCCGGCTGCGATCCCGCGCGTCTTCCGGTCAGCTCGACCAAGGGCAGCATCGGCCACCTGCTCGGCGGCGCGGGCGCGGTCGAGGCGGTCATCTGCCTGCTCGCTTTGCGCGACCGGTTTCTCCCGCCCTCGCTCAACGTGCGCGAACCGGACCCGGCCGTCGTGTTCGATCTCATCCGCGAGCCCCGGACGGCGAGCCCGCGGCGGGCGCTCACCAACAGCTTTGGATTTGGAGGATCCAACGCCACCCTCATTCTGGAGAAATGGAACTGACCCCGCTGTCCCTGTGCGTCTCCGGCCTGGGGGCGGTCTCGCCCGCCGGGTGGGGGGTGGATGCCTTGCGCGACGCGGTGCGGGCCGGCGTGCCGCTGCCGTATGAGGAGATCCGGCGCGCGCCCGGCGCGCCCCGGCAGCGCGTGTGCCGAGTACCGCGCCCGGCGGCTCCGCCGGAGCATGCGCGGATGCCGCGGCTGCGGCGCACCAGTCCGATCGCGGGATTCGCCGTGGCGGCTGCACGGGAGGCGCTGGGCCCGGGTCGGGAGGCGTCGATCCGCTCCGGTGCCCTCCGGGCGGGAGTGGTTTTTGTCATGCTCAATGGCTGCGTGAATTTCAGCCGCCGCTTCTATGGCGAGGTGCTGGCCAATCCGGCGATGGCCAGCCCGCTGATCTTTCCGGAAACGGTTTTCAACGCGCCCTCGAGCCATCTGGCCGCGCTGCTCGGCGCGGGTGAGGCAAACTACACGCTGGTCGGTGACACCGCGCAGTTTCCCGCCGCGCTGGACCTGGCGTCGCTCTGGCTGGAGGCGGACGAGGTCGACGGGGTCCTGCTGGTGGCGGCGGAGGAGGCCGACTGGCTGAGCGCCGAAGCGGCTGCGTTGTTTGACCGCGGGGCGGTAGTGGGGGAGGGGGCTGGCGCGTTGTATTTGGAAAAATCCGCCTGGCCGCGGGTGCTCGTGAATTCCCCTTTTGGCATCGGGCCGGACCGCTCGCGCGCCGCCGCCGCCACCGGGGTCCGGTCCGCCTGGCGCGCCGCGCTCACGCCGGATGAGGCCGGTATGCTGCTGTGCGACGGCCTAACCGGGGCGGTCCGGGCGGACCGGGCGGAGGCCGCCGCCTTTGCTGACTGGTCCGGACCGCGCCTCTCCCCGGGCCGGGTGCTCGGCGACGGGCTCGGGGTGCGCACGGCCTGGCAATGTGTGCTGGCCGCGGCGGCCGTCGGGGAGGGGGTGCCCTCGTTCGTTTCCGCCATCGGGACCAATCAACAGGCTCTGGGCGTGCTTTTTTCCGGCCCGACCGCGGTCGTAAACTGACGCCTGACCTGCGGCCAGCACGGCACCGCGCGTGAATTTCCAGGGTGGAAATGAGTTCAGTCGAGCCCGTTCGTGCGTAATGAATGAGTCATCCGCATGACCTCACGCACGATCCTCATCACCGGCGGCAATGGCGGCCTGGGCTTGGCCATCGCACGCGCGTTTCTTGGCGACCCCGCCGGCCACCGCGTTTTTCTCGGGGTGCGCTCGCGCCGGGAGGCCGCCGCAGCGCTGGCCGCGGAATTCCCGGGCCGCGCCGCCTGCGTGGAGCTTGAGGTCGCCTCCGCCGCCGCCTGGGCGTCGGCGGTGGACCAGGCTGGTCCGGTCGGCGTGCTCGTCAACAACGCCGGCAGCCACCAGGACGCGCTGCTCGCGACCATGCCGCTGGAGACGTGGCGCGGCGTCCTGTCCTCGAACCTGGACGGCACCTTCCTCGGCTGCCAGGCGGTGGTCCGCGGCATGATGGCCGCGCGCTGGGGACGCATCGTCAACGTGGCTTCCCTCTCCGCCCTGCTCGCCCCGGCCGGCCAGACGAATTACGCGGCCGCCAAGGCCGGCGTCGTCGCCCTGACCCAAAGCCTCGCCAAGGAGGTTGCCCGCGCCGGGATCACCGTGAATGCCGTCTGCCCGGGCTACATCGACACCGAGGCCCTTGCGGCGATGGACCCTGACACTCGCAAGGCCAGGGCCGCCCTGGTGCCGATGCGGCGGTTCGGCCGCCCGGACGAAGTGGCCGCCGCCGTTCACTTCCTCGCCAGCGAGCCCGCCAGCTACATCACCGGCTCCACCCTGCGCATTGACGGAGGCCTGGTCTAGCTGGTGCCGGCCGCGGGGCGGGGGAAGGCCCCCGGAGCCGGAGCGGCGGCAGGACCAATGACAGATGACAGATGACAAATGACAGGTAACCACTCATTCGTACTCCGTGCACTGTGTCCTTCCCACCCCCCATGCCCGCCACTGTTCTGCCAGACCGTTCATCGCCGCTGACCCGCGCCCTGGCGTGGTCGCTGGCGCTGCATGTGGTGGCGGTGGTGGTGGCGGCGCTGCCATTGGTGCGCGACTCGCTGGCGGCCTGGCAGGCCTCGGCTGAGGCGCCGTCGGCCGCGGTCGAGCCGCCGTCGCCGGTGGAGATCGAGGTGGTCGTGCCGGAGGTCACCGTGGTCCGTCCGCCGCCCCCGCCGGCTCAGTCCTTCATTCGCACCGATGGTCTGGCCGAGGCGAAACCGGAGCCGGGAAAAAGCCGGTTTATTTCGGACCGCGACACCCGGGCGGCCAGCCCCCTGCCGGCGGATCCGGCCGCCACCGTGGCCCAGCCCACGCAGGAGGGGGTGGATATTCCGGTGGTGGAGGTGATCCGGCGGGATCAATCCGATGGCGAGGACGAGGCGCTGCCACCGGCTCCCGAGCAGATGACGCGGGCTGCCGCCGAGAACCGTCCACCCGGTCCGGACCCGGTCCGGTCCGAGGCCGCGCCGCCGGCGCTGGCGGAAACCAAGCCGTCGCCGCCGCGTGCCGCCTCGGTGCCGCTCGCCGCCGCCGCTGCGCCCGGCCCGGAGGCCCCGCCCGCCCCGCTGCCCGAGCCGGTGGAGCAGCGCGTCGCGCTAACCTCCGACTCGGAGGTGGCGGTCACCGCGGACACGCTTCCGGCCCCGAAGCCCGCGGCGGGTCCGGATCCGCCGGTTTCGACGCGCGCGACCGCCCCCCGGCCGGCGTTGCGGGAGCCGGAGGTGGCTTCGCGGCCGCCGAGCCCGCCGCGCGCCGACCCGCCTTCCCGGCCGGCTGCCGCCACACCACCCGCCGGGTTCTCCGGGCTGCGTGCGCCGACGAAATTGCGCGGCACCATTTCCAACCAGGGGCCGGCCAGCGTGGACGCCGAAGACACCCCGACCGGCCGCTACATGAAGCAGGTCACCAGCGCGATCGAGCGTGAATGGCACCGCAAGCGCCGGCTCAACCGCGACTTCGTCACCTTCGGCACGATCAAGCTCGAGTTCCATGTCAACGCCCGCGGCGAAGTCCACAATCTCACCATCAAAAACCGCTCCGGAGCCAACGCCGTGATGCAGGACTTCACGCTCAACGCCGTGCTCGACGCCCCGATCCCCCCGCTGCCCCCGGGCCTCACCGAAATCCTCGATCGCGAACTTCTGCTCATCAGCTATGACATCATCGTGTATTAGCAGCAGCCGCGCCGAGCCCGCCGCCGGAGCACCCGTCCCTCCTCCCACCCGCAAGGTGCCGCCCGGTTTTCTGCCACGCCTCCATCCGATCGGCCCGTCCGCTGCCCCCGCTTTCCACTCACCGCTCTCCGATGCTTGATCCCCGCTTCTTCACCATGCTCCCCGCGCCCTTGCCGGCCAGTTTCTCCGAAGGCTTGAGTTCGGTCTGGCATTTTCTGGCCTCGGGAGGGGTCTTCATGGGACTCATCGTGGTCTGTTCCATCATGGCGGTGGCGGTCATCATCGCCAAGTTTTCGGAACTGCGGGAGCGCACCGTGATGCCCGGGGAGACCGTCGACGTCCTGACCCGGCTGGCCGCCGGGCGCGAGGTCAGCGATGCACAAATCCAGCGCACCCTGCAAAACGACGCCTCGCCGCTCGGCACCGTGGGTCGGGCCGCCCTGCTCGTGCCTCACCGCAGCAAGGAGGAGGCCATGTCCTCCGCCCAGACCGTGGCCCGGGAGGAAATCATCCGGCTGGAGCGCGGGGTGCCGCTCCTTGAATCCATCATCGCCGCCGGGCCGCTGCTCGGACTGCTGGGGGCGGTGGTCGGTCTGACCCGCGTCTTCAAGGCGCTGCGGCCGGATGTGACCGACCCTTCGCTGATCGCCGGCGGTATCGCCGAGGCCCTCAACACCACGATTGCGGGCCTCGTCGTCGCCATCCCCTGCGTGTTCTTTCACAGCCACTTCTCCCGCCGCATCGAACACCTCGCGGCCCGCATGGAAGTGCTGGTCGAGCAGGCGCTCTCCGCCTGCTTCGCCGCCCCCGCCAGCTCCGCTCCGCCCAAGTGACCGGCGGCCAGAACCCACTGTTGCCCGTGTCCTTCTACATCAAAAAGCGCCGCACGCCAGTCATCCCGATCGTGGCCTTGGTCGACATCCTCACGGTGTTGCTGATCTTCTTCGTGCTCACCACCACCTTCAAAAAAGAGAATCGCAACGCCCTGCTGAAGATCGCTCTGCCGCAGGCCAGTTCGCTGACCCCTGCCGTCGAAACCGCCTCGCGCACCGCGCTCAGCGTGACGGCGGAAAGCGAGGTGTTTCTCGACGAAACGCCGGTGGCCATCGAGGACCTGGCCGCCGCCGTGAGCGCGTTCCGCCAGGCCCGGCCCGCCGCGCGGCTCGAGCTCAAGGCCGATGAAAATGCGCCCCTCGGCATCCTGGTCAAGGTCTGGGACGCCCTCGCCGCCGCCGGGCTCAAGGTCAATACGGACGTTCCCACCAAGATCCTGCTCAAACCCGAATGACGAAAGACCCGCGTCCGGCCACTGCCGCTTTTTCCGGCCCGCCAGCCTGACCGTTCCAAACCAACTTGGAGAATCGCCGATTTCAGGCGAGAATTGCCATTGCTCCATTTTTCCACCATGATTCTGCCCATTGTTATTTACGGAGATCCCGTGCTCCGCGTGGATTGCCCGCCGGTCGCTCACGTGACCGAGGAAATTCGCGCCCTGGCCCGCGACATGATCGAGACCATGCACGATGCGGAGGGTGTCGGCCTGGCCGCTCCTCAGGTCGGCGTGGCCCTGCAGCTCGCGGTCATCGACGTGGCGCACGCGCCGGAATTGCAGTCGTACTGCCGGGTGGATGGCCGCGACGCCGTGCTCGAGGAATTGATGCCGCTCATCTTCATCAATCCGGAAATCACCTTCGGAAAGGCCCGCGAGGAGTCCAACGAAGGCTGCCTCAGCTTTCCCGGACTGCGCTACCAGATCAAACGGCCCGCCGACATCCGCGCGCGCCTCACCCTGCTCGACGGCCGCACCATCACCCTGGAAACCGACGGCCTGCTCAGCCGCGCCCTGCAGCACGAAACCGACCACCTGCACGGCCGCCTCTTCATCGACCGGATCAGCAGCGCCGACAAACTCACCCTCAAACGCCGACTCCGGGAAATGTACGAGGACCTCGAGGAAGAAGAACGGGAAGCCCGCCGCGCCGCCCGCGCCGCGGCCCGCGCCACCGCCACCGCCGAGCAACCCGGTTAGTCGTGAAACTGCTGAGGCGTGAAGGTGGAACACGTGACAAGCCGCGCACCGAGACCGGAAAAAGCACAATGACGACTTAGTTGATAGACAATAGGGTGATTGGGCTTGCGCCATGCGGGAGTGTTGTGTATGCACATTCACCCGGGCTGGCTGGACTGTGGCTGGCGGGTTTCCTGGTCTCCTGATTTCCGATATTTTTCTCCATGGATCTTCTTCGTTTCTCCACCTGCGGTTCCGTTGATGACGGCAAATCCACGCTGATTGGCCGGCTTTTGTACGATTCGAAATCGATTTTCGAGGATCAGCTGGCGGCGGTGGAGGTGGCGAGCCATCGGCGCGGTCATGCCGATGTGGATCTGGCGTTGTTGACGGACGGGTTGAAGGCGGAGCGGGAGCAGGGGATCACGATTGACGTGGCGTACCGGTATTTCGCCACGCCGAGGCGGAAGTTCATCATTGCCGACACGCCCGGGCACATTCAGTACACGCGCAACATGGTCACTGGGGCGTCCACGGCGCAGCTGGCGATCCTGCTGGTGGATGCGCGCCAGGGGGTGATCGAGCAGACGAAAAGGCATGCCTTCATCGCCAATCTTTTGCGCATCCAGCACGTGGTTCTGGCGGTCAACAAGATGGACTTGGTGGACTGGAACGAGGAGATTTACACGCAGATTGTCGCCGACTTCCGGACCTTTGCCTCGCGGCTCGACAACATCGTGGAGGTGACCGCCATTCCGATGGCGGCCAAGCATGGCGACAACATCGTGGACAAGTCGGCCAGGATGCCGTGGTACCAGGGGCCCACCCTGCTCTACCACCTGGAGAACGTTTATATCGGCGCGGCTGACAACCATGTGGACGCGCGTTTTCCGGTCCAGTGGGTGATCCGTCCGCAGAGCGATCAATGGCACGATTTCCGCGGATATGCCGGGCGGGTGGCTGGCGGAGTGTTCAAGCCGGGCGACGAAGTGCAGGTGCTGCCAAGCGGCTTCTCGACGCGGGTCCGGGCGATTCATGGCTGCGAGTCCGAGCTGACGGAGGCCTTTGCGCCGCTGTCGGTCTCCATGACGCTGGAGGATGACATCGACATTTCCCGCGGCGACATGCTCGTGAAGAAGAACAACCCGCCCCGGAGCGGGCAGGACCTGGAGGCGATGATCTGCTGGTTTTCGAGCGAGAAAAAACTGATCCCGCGCGGCAAGTACGTCCTGCGCCACACCACCCGGGAGGTTCAGGCGCTGGTCAGCGAGGTCAAGTACAAGGTGAACATCAACACTCTGCATAAGATCACCGACGACCTGGAGTTCTCCATGAACGACATCGGGCGCATCTCGCTGCGGACCAGCGCTCCGCTGTTTTTCGACGACTACCGCCGCAACCGCATCACCGGCAGCTTCATTCTCATCGACGCCCAATCCAATGAGACGGTCGCTGCCGGCATGATCCAGTGAGGTTCACGCCGGGTTCCGGCCATGTCTCGGGTGGGGGCTTGCCGGCTCAGGGCTTTTGCAGCCGGAAGATTCGCCCCGCCCAATCGAGCACGAGCAGCTCCCGTTTTTCATCCTCGGCGAACGCGGTGGGTTTGGCGTATCCGGGATTCGAAGGATCCGGGGAGATTAGCAGGGTGTTGGAGACGACCTTGTGGTCCGGGCCTTCGGTGCGCAGCGCCCAGATTTTGCCGCTGCCCCAGTCTCCGTAAATGTACGCCCCCCGCAGTTCCGGGAGGGCCTCGCCGCGAGACACAAAACCGCCGGTGATGCTGATGCCCTGGCTGCGTTCGTAGTCGAAAACGGGGTCGATAAGCGTCGCCTTCGGGGGCGGCGGGTCGGTGCGATGGGCGAACGGGAGAAACCCTTCGCGGTAGCTCCACCCGTAATTGCCGCCTTTGACGATGATGTTGATTTCCTCCCGTTGGTCCTGGCCGACGTCGGCGCACCAGAAGGCGCCGGTTTCTTGATCGAAGGCCAGGCCCCAAGGGTTGCGGAGCCCGAAGCTCCAGATTTCCGGCTGCGCGCCCTCGGTTTTGACAAAGGGATTGTCGGAAGGAATCCCGTACGGACGACGGCCGGTCCGGCTGTCCACGTCGATCCGGAGGATTTTGCCGTTCAGGACGAAGAGGTTTTGGGAGAGGCGGGCCACATCGTCGCGCTTTCCGCCGTCGCCCACCGAGAAGTACAGCATGCCGTCGGGCCCAAACAGCAGGGTGCCGGAATTGTGGTTCCAATAGGGGCGGGCCACCTCCAGGAGAATGCGCTCGGAGGCCGGGTCGGCCGCGCCGGGATCGGTCGCACTCACCCGCCACTCGCTGAGTCGGTTGATCTTGGGATTCTGCTGGGCGTAGCAGGTGAAGAAGCGGCCGTTTTCCTGGTAGTGCGGATGGAAGGCGAACCCGACCAGGCCCTCCTCGAAATTGTTCTCGACCGCCATGAGGCCGGACACATCCAGAAATGTCTTGGTGCCGGCGGCGCTGCGGTCCTGCGGAAGGATCACCACCGTGCCGGTCTGCTCGACGAGGAAGAGGCGCCCGGTGCCGTCCGGCGGAATCACCAGGGAAATTGGGCGCTCCAGCGCGCAGGCGGCAAACTCCTGTTTTAAGGTGAAGGGCGCGTCCTCCGCGAGGGCCGGGGTGGCGAGGGCGATGGACGCGGCGGCGAGATGGCGGAAAAGGCGTGTCATACAGCGTGATGCTGGGCGTGGCGCGACCGCGATCAACCGAAAACGGCCCGAGTCCATTCCGTGAACAGCGCGCGGCTCCACCCGCCACCGGAAGCTTGACCGCTGGGCGGAGCGCGTGAATCTTCGCCGCGGGCGGCACCGGCCCCTGCACGATATGAGCGACCGTCATGCCCCAGCCGATCCGCAACCACCGCCGGAGTCCGGTGAATGCCTCTGGTTCCTGAACACGCTCGTGCGGATTCGCATCTCGTTCACCGAGGGCCCGGACCGTCTCTCGGCGATCGAACACCGGGTGCCTTTTGGCGATTCGCCCCCGCTCCACAGCCATGCCTCGGAGGACGAGCTGTTTCACATTCTGGACGGGGAGTTTCGCTTCCAGCTCGGGGACACCGACCAGCGGGTGGGTGCGGGGGCGATGCTGCTCGTGCCCAAAGGGGCGATTCACAGCTATCGGGCGGAGTCGCCGGAGGGCGGTCGCTTCGTGACCGTCACCAGCGGTTCGGAGTTTGAGACGTTCGTCCGCGCGGCGGGCCGGCCCGCCGGGGGGCTTGAGTTGCCGCCGCCCTCCGGGCCACCCACCGCCGAAGCCATGGCCGCGCTCACCGAGATCGCCGCCGCTCATGGCATTGTCTTTCACGGGCCTCCTCTGCGCTGAGGCGGCGGCCGAGGTCGCCGGGCTTGAGCTTGCCCTTCGCGGCGGGGCTGGACATGCTGCGGCATGAATCGATGGCGAACGACCTGCTTGTGGACGATCCGAGTACGAGGGTGGCGGCACGGGGGTGGGCGGCGGGTGGGCGGCAGGTGGTTCCTGTTGTTGGGTGCCTGGCTGGTCGGGTGGGCGGGGGTTGGCCATGGGCGGTCGCCGGCCGAACCGCGCACCCGGGTGTCGATCGAGGGCGGCCGGTGGATGATCAACGGGGCGGTCACCTGTCCCGGCTCGCGGGCCGAGGGGCTGATGATGAACGTGCGCATGGTCAATGCCGTCTTCGAGGACGCGAATGACGCGACGCGGCCGGCGGGATTTGAGGCGCAGGCGCTGACCACGGCGTCGACGGCGACGCCTGCGCGCGCCGGGGCGTATTTCCCGCCGGCCGAATCCCGGGGCGGATGGCGCATGCTGGGAGAGCCGGATGAAGTCAGAAATTTAGGCGGCATGGATCCGGAAAAACTGGCGGCGTTCGGGCAGTGGCTGCTCGCTTCGGACCAGCGCGAGTTCGCCGCCGTGGTCGTCCGCCGCGGCCATGTGGTGCTGGATGTCGAGCGCGGAAACAGCGCGAAGACCGACGCCCGCCGCGTCTCCTCGGTGTCGAAGGCCGTCTGCGCCACGGTCCTGGCGATCGCCTCGGAGCGGAGCCGGCTCGGGCTCACTCCAAGGGCCATGAGCTTCGAGGACCCGGCCTTTCAGTTCATTCCCTGGGCGCAGCCGCTGAGCGATCCACGGAAGGCGTCGATCACGGTGAAACAACTTCTCAACCATACCTCCGGCCTCTGCCCCGAGGCCACCGGCGCGCCCAACGATGGCTCGTGGAACTACATTTTCGGGCACAGCGGCGACCCTCGGACGGCGGCGCTGGCCTTCGATCCGGGCAGTGCGTGCGGGTATTCGACTCATGCATCCCCGGGATGTTCGGCCAGCTCGGTGAACAACTCCATTTCCACCGCGCTGAGCAACGTTTTCGACGCCCAGAATGCCATGCCGGTCTGCAGAATGCGGTCGGGTGCCAGGCTCATGAGGGAGGATATGACGCCGGCCACCGATGACAACCGCGGGCTTGGCGGCGGGCGGGGCTGCGCCTGGCGCGGTTTGGCCCCATCCGGCCGACAGGCGAATCTGCGGTCTGTTTCCTTGCCAACGTGAATCCGACCTGAGAGAATGCCCGACCTCGAGGCCGCCTGTGCAGACGGCCCGTTCGACGAAACTCCACTCCTTCATCCCCGTGAAACGCCGATCCTTTCTCTCCACCTCCGCCGCCGCCACGTTTGGCTTTCAATTCGTTCCCGCGCATGTCGTCCGCGCCCAGGCCGGGGCCAAAACCCCCGGCAACAAGGTCCGCCTCGCCGTCATCGGCTGCGGCGGCCAGGGCGGGGCCGACCTTGGCGGCATGGCGGACGAGGACATCGTCGCATTGTGCGACGTCGATGACCGCCGCGCCGCCGACAGTTTCGGCAAATTCCCCAAGGCCAGGCAGTTCAAGGATTTCCGCAAGATGTTTGACGCCATGGCCAACGACATTGATGCGGTGCTGGTGGCGACCCCGGACCACACCCACGCGGTGGCGGCGCTGGCCGCCATCGGCCACGGCAAGCATGTCTATTGCGAAAAGCCCCTGGCGCATTCAGTCGCCGAGGTGCGGGCGATGCGGAAGGCGGCGCTGGAGCAAAAGGTGATCACCCAGGTCGGCAACCAGGGGCATTCGTCGGACAGCATCCGGGTGTTCTGCGAGATGGTCTGGTCCGGGGCGATCGGCAAGGTTTCCGAGATCCACGCCGGTTGCGACGCCTTCAAGGACGTCTACTGCCAGACGCGGAACCAGCAGATGCTGCAGACGGAGAAGCCGCCGGTGCCCGGCGAGCTGGACTGGGACCTCTGGCTGGGGCCATCGGCGGAGCGGGCGTACCACCCGGCCTACCTGCCCTTCAACTGGCGCGGGTTCTCGGCCTTTGGCAGCGGGTGCATTGGCGACTGGGTATGCCACGTCCTCGACCCATCCTTCTGGGCGCTCGATCTCGGCATGCCGACGGCGATCATGGCCGAGACCAAGGGGTACGATCCGGGGAAACACGCCGAATTCTACCCCCAGGGTGCCCGCATCACCTATGAATTCCCGGCCAAGGGCGACCGCGGACCGGTCAAGATCATCTGGCATGACGGCGACTTCACCATTCCGCAGCCCGAGGAACTCACCAAGGAGAACCGCAAAGTGGTCGGCATCGGCGCCGTGGTCATCGGCGACGAGGGCAAGATCATGCACGGATCCCATGGTGGGGCCGGCTGCCGCCTCATCCCCGAAGCCCGCATGAAGGAATACAAGATGCCGGACAAAAAGATCGCGCGCGTCAAGGGAGGCCACCACCAGAACGACTGGCTCGATGCCATCCGCGAAAACCGCCCCGCCGGATCGAGCTTCGAGTACGGCGGTGCGCTCAGCGAGATTGGGCTGCTCGGCATGATTGCCATCCGCCGCTCGGGCACCCGCCTGGAGTGGGATGACCAGCAGATGAAGTTCACCAATGACGAGGAGGCCAACCGCTTCGTCACCCCGGACTACCGGCAGGGCTGGAAGATCTGAGGGATTTCAGCCGCCCGGGCGGCCTCGGAGTGGGGGCGGGGTATTTCCCCGCCTCCAGGGGTTCCGCGTCATCGAAATATCCTGGCAGCCCCAGGACTCGGGCTGTAGAGGGATGGATGAAGTTGGAACAAGGACAGATTTGGAAGCAGCGGGATGAATATTTCCGCATCGTCAGGTGGGCCCGGATGGCCGTGGACTACAAGGCCCAGGCGAGTCCGGACGCCAGGGAGGGGGTGATCCACAAGGTCACCAAGAAGGAATTCTGCCGCCTGATCAAGGGGGCGGTGCTCTTCGTTCCGGAGACGGCACCGGGCGAGCCCGGCGAGCCTACGGTGCGTGCCTCGCAATAAACTCGACGATCGGGGCTGGGTCGTCGAGGCCGTGCGGGTGGTGGCCGACGCCCGGTTTGCGGATGAGGGTGATCGGGCCGCCGAGCGCCTCGTAGCGGGAGGCGACGAGGCCGGTGTTTTCCTCCCAGGGCACCACGTCATCGGCATCCCCGAAGACATGGAGCAGGGGGACGCGGTGCTGCGCGAGCGGGGCGAGGGAGTCCACGGGGTTGCCCTGGTAGGCGAGGGCGGCGGTCTCGTCGGGGAAGTTCCAGAGCTTGAGGACAAGCGCCCAGTTGCCGGGATCGCCCTTGCCTTTCCCCTTGCCGCCGGGCCAGCTTTTGAAGTCGCAGACGGCGGCATCGGCGTAAATGCACGACACCTTGCCGGGGTTGGCGATCGCCCAATTGTAGCAATACAGGCCGCCGCGGCTCAGGCCGACGAGGGCGGGTTTTGGATGCAGGCGGTGGCGGGTGGTCAGTTCGGCATGGCATTGATTCCAGATCGCCACGGCCGCCGGGCAGCCGAGCATGTCGTGGATCTGCAGGGAGACGATATGGAACCCGCGGCCGAGGAGGGCGATGTCGGGCGCGGGTTGGTGGCCGAAGAACTCGCCGTGCCAGACCCAGGGCCGCCCGGAGGCGGGGGCGGCGGGGGCGACCACGCTCACGGGGTGGCCGGCGATCTCGAAATCGTGGCGGCGGAAGCCGTTCCATTCGCTGGTTTTGCCAGGCCAGACGGCGGTTTTTTCCCTGGCTAGGCGGCGGGCTTCGGCATCGAATTCGGCGGCGGCGGCTTCGGCTTCGGGGAGGGGAAGGCCGGGGCCGATACCGGGGCGCTGGTGGCCGACGTGGCTGAGCCAGGCGGGCGCCAAGAGGGCCTGTTTCCGCTTGACGGCGGCGAGGATGGCCGGGCCGTTCGGATGATCGGGAGTGCCGTCATCCGCCACCTTGAGTCCCCAGGCCTCGAGCACCACGCGGGCCATGAGCAGATGGCCTTCCGCGCCGGCGTGCACGCCATCGCCGGAGAAGGTGAAGCCAGGATCCGTGAGGAGGCGCTCCGCGAGGGCGGCATTCATCGGCCCATGGATGTCGAGCACCTGCCAGCCGTGCTCGCGCTGGCCGAGCAGCCAGGCGCTGTAGGCGTCGAGCACCTCGTTGTAGCCTTGATAGGGCTGGGGATAGGCGTCGAGCCCGGCGGGCAGGACGTGTCCTTTGATCGGCAGGGGATCGAACACCGGCGGGGTCAGGTGGATGATCCGCGCCCCGGCGGCCACAACCTCGTCATGCAGCGTGCGCATGCCGTCCTGAAACGCCCGGCTGCGCTCGTCGCTCAAGGGATGGTAGATGCCGTCGTTCATGCCGTAACACGCCAGGACCAGCTGGGGCCGGGCCTTTGCGAGCACGCGGCCGAGCCGCTCATGCAGTCCGGGCCGGGGGAACTGGCCGCCGGCATGGCCCGGCTCGCTCAGGCCCGAGACGGTTTCACTGGCCAGGCCGAGCCGGATGACCTGGTGCCGGGCTTCCGGGTGCTGCGCGATCAAGGCGGCCTCGATGATTTCAATGTAGCCGCCGGCCTGGGTGATGCTGTCGCCCAGAAAAACGAGGCGTTCCTCCTTCGGCGGCTCCGCGGCCACGGTGGTGACGGCCAGCAGCGAGGAGAGCAGGGCGGCGCGCAGGGGTGATTTCGCAGGCATGGCGCAATCCTGATGAAGACGCGGGCGGGCACAAACGGATTTCCGGCGGGCTTTTCGCGACAGGCGTGCGACGCGCATTGACCACGCGCTCTCCCGGCTAGGGTCGGCCGATGCATTCTATTTACCATGGCCACCCCGGCCGAGCCGGGCGCGGAAACGGGCTGGCCCGCCGGCTGTTGCTCGTTCTGCCGCTCCTGCTCACGCCCCTGGCCATGGCGGTGCCGGCCACCCCGCCGGCTGATGAGCGCTACTCCGTGGAGGTGCTCGCCACCGGCATGCCCCAGCCGATGGAGTTGGAGCGCGCGCCCGACGGCCGCATCTTTTTCGTCGAGATTGGCGGCCGGCTCCGCCTCTGGAAACCAGAGACCCGCACCGTGGTCGAGGCCGGCACCATCGAGGTCACCACCGAGCAGGAGAACGGCTTGCTCGGGTTCGCCCTTGATCCGCAGTTTGCCCAGAACCAGTGGATCTACCTGTATTATTCACCGAAGGATTATATCGGCCAGCGCCTGAGCCGGTTCGTGATGAAGGGGGACGCCCTCGATCCGGCCAGCGAAAAAATCGTCCTGGCCTTTGGCACCCAGCGCCGCGAGTGCTGCCACCATGCGGGCAGCGTGGAGTTTGGGCCGGAGGGCACCCTCTTCATTTCCACCGGCGACAACACCCATCCGCATGGCGATTCCGACGGGTATGCGCCCATCGATGAACGACCGGGCCAGGAGCCGTGGGATGCCCAGAAATCGGCGGCCAACCCCGGCGATTTGCGCGGCAAGATTCTCCGGATTCGCCCGCTGCTGGACGGCACGTACGACATTCCGCCGGGCAACCTGTTTCCTGCCGGCACGCCCGGCACGCGGCCGGAAATCTACGCCATGGGCTGCCGCAATCCCTGGCGCATGAGCGTCGATCAGGCCACCGGCTTCGTCTATTGGGGCGAGGTGGGGCCGGACGCCGGTGGCGACGGCCCGCGCGGTCCGCGCGGCTATGACGAGATCAATCAGGCGCGCAAGGCGGGCAATTTCGGGTGGCCGTATTTCATCGGGAACAACTTCGCCTACCACGACTACGACTACGCCACCAAAAAGCCCGGGGCCGCGTTCGATCCCGCTCATCCCCGCAACGTCGGCCCCAACAACACCGGCGCCCAGGACCTGCCCCCCGCCGAGCCGGCGTTCATTTATTATCCGTACGGGGCGTCGACGGAGTTTCCGGAAGTGGGCCAGGGCGGGCGCACCGCCTGCGCCGGACCGGTCTTTCACTACCGTCCAGAGTTTGCGGACACCCACGGCTTCCCCGAGTACTACGACAATTGCCTGCTCTGGTGGGACTGGGAGCGCCGCATGATCAAATGGGCGCGGCTGGACCAGGATTCCCGCCTCGTCGCCATCGAGCCCTTCAGCCCCGCCGTGCCGGTCAGGCGGATGCTGGACGCGGTCTTTGGTCCGGATGGCTGCCTCTACTGCATCGACTACGGAGAGACGTGGGGGGCCAATGCGGATGCGAAGCTGCTGCGCGTGTCCTTCAACCATGGGAACCTGCCCCCGGTCGCAGTGGCCGGGGCCGCCCCCGCGGATGGCGCGGTGCCGCTCAAGGTCTCGCTCACGAGCAAGGGCAGCCGTGATCCGGACGGCGAGTCGGTCGGGCTGCATTACGAGTGGCGCGAGGGCGAGACCGTGCTCGCCACCGGGGCGGACGCCGACGTTGTACTGATGACTCCCGGCGATCATGTGATTGAGCTGCGCGTGACCGATGCCGGCGGGTCCACGGCCACCGCCTCGGTCCCGGTCATCGCGGGCAACACCCGGCCGGACGTGACCCTGGAGGCTCCGGCCGAGGGCGACTTTTTCACCCCCGGTCAGCCGCTCGCCTGGCGCGTCAGCGTGCGCGACGCCGAGGAGGGCGATTCGGCCGAACTGCCCGACAGCTTCGGTCCGCGTCTGCTGCTCAGCATGACCGCTGATCGCGGGGGCGTGGAAGCGCCGGGCCTCGTCCTGATGAAATCCGCCGATTGCTTCAACTGCCACGCGCCGGAACACCGCATCGTGGGCCCGTCCTTCCTGGAGATCGCTGACAAGTATCGCGGTGCCGCGGGGGCGCTGGAAGCGAGCGTGGAGCGGGTGCAAAAGGGCTCCAGCGGCGTCTGGGGCCCGGTGCCGATGCTGCCGCACGGGCACCACACCCGCGATCAGATCGCCGAGATGGTCTCCTGGGTCTTTTCCTTGAAGCCCGGCACCGACAAGCCGGTGCTGCACCGCGGCCTGAGTGGCGAAGTCGCCCCGCCCGCCGACGCCGCCGGCATTCGCGCGGTGATTATCGAGGCCATCTTCACCGACGCCGGCCAGGCACCGGCCAGTCCGCTCACCGGCCGGGCCACGGTCACTCTGCGCACCCGCCGCATCGAGGCGGAGCTGCATGACGGCAGCCACGGGACCCAGGCGCTGGGCGGCGGCAGCGCGAGCGGCGGACGTTTTGTCGGCGACACCAGCCACGGCCAGCACCTCCGCTTTGCCTCGCTGGGCCTCGCCACGTCCTCTACCATCACCTGTCGCGTGGCCTCCGGCGGCCAGGGCGGCTGGATCGAATTCCACGCGACCGCCCCGGACGGTCCGTTGCTCGCCAAACTGGAGGTTCCCGTCACTGGCGGCTGGGAGACGTGGCAGGAGATCACCGCGCCGCTCGCCCAGGTCGGCCCGCCCCGCGGGGATGTCTTCGCGGTGTTCGTCAATCCCGGCCAGTCCGGACTGATGAACCTCGACTGGATTCAGTTCGATCACTGAGGCGGCGCGGCTGACGCGGAGATCGATCGACGGGCCCGCGCCTGCGTCGGGCCGTCGGTGGTCGCTCCGGTAAAGCGACCGGCCCGGCCGCGGCCCGGCCGGCGGGGAGCTTGCGGCGGGCGGCCGCTTAATCCCATGCGCAGAGCGCATCAATCGCGTCGCGGGTGCCGTCGCGCAGCCAGGCGTCGAGCTGCGCCTGTTCTTTGAGCTGGGTGCCGCGGGAGCGCGGGACCGCCGCATAGGCGCAGGGGACTTCCGGCAGGGCGGACATGTCGCCCCAGATGCGTTCGAACTGGGCGACCGGAAACACGTCCTCCTGACCGTGGCCCCAGCGCTTTTTCACCTCTTTGAGCGTGACGTAGGTCGGCAGGCGCCGGGAGAAATCGCGCACTGCGGCGGCGACCCGCGGCGGGTCGTTGAGGGCCTCCCGGTCGAGGCCGAGGGTCACGAGCAGGGGGTCGATCTCGATCCAGCAGGTGAGGGTGTTGTAGTGACTGAGGGCGAATTCGTCCTCCTCGCGCGGCAGGGCCAGGCCCTCGACGAGGCGCAGCTGGTCATTGACGCGGGCCAGGCCGCCGCCCCGGTCGTCGAGGCGGCGGGGGATCACCTCGAAGCCCAGGGCCGCTCCGGTCGACCGGTGCCATCCGAGCATTCCGGCATCGGCATTGGCCCCGAGGGTGTCGATGTTGTGCAGCATCAGGGTGCGCAGGTCCGGGCGCTGGCGCAGCATGGCGGCGAGGGTGCCGTTGAGCAGGAGGTTCGGGATTTCGTACCAGTGGCCGACCGGGTGCAGGCACTGGAGCGGCTGGTTGTCGCGGTAATCGGTGCCCTCGCCGGTGGCCTTGGCCCAGCCGAGCAGGGCGGCCCGCAGGCTGGTGCGGACTTTTTCCTGCCGTTCGTCCAGCCGTTGCTGGGCGTTCTCCTCCCAGAGGAAGCGCAGGTCGCGCTGCATCGGGACCAGGCGCAGTCCGATGCTGCGGCCGCGGGAGAGGTGCACGGCGTCGCGCAGCCCGTGGAACCCCTCGGCCTCCAGCCGGTCCTGGATCGGTCCGTGGGTCAGGTAGCTGGTGGTGATGACGTGGAGCGGGGCCACCCCGTACTCCCGGGCCACCCGGCGCGTCTTGGCCAGATGGACTTCGAGGAAGGTGCGGTGGCGTCCGTCGAACTTGCAAAATGGATGGAGCGCCTTGACCACGCCGGCACCGCCGGTCCAGCGGCTGGCCGCTCCGGCGGCGAGCGTGACCACGGCCACCTCGCCCAGCCGCAGGGCGGTGGCGCCCGCCTGGCGGTGCGCGCTGGTCAGGCCGGTGGCCGCCGGAAAGACATCGCCTTCGCGCACGTCCTCAATGCGCGTGCTGGCGGGCAGGCGGTTGCGGGCCAGCCCGATGTGGCCGGCCTGGAGGTCGAGGCGAATGCGCTCATGCGCGAGTGGATCGAAGCCGTTCCCGGTGAGCAGCGCCTCCAGCTCGTCCTCGCGGCTGGTTTGGTTGGAGCGCGCGGACGGCAGCAGGGTGTCGACCAATCCCGTGAGGGTGGCCTGATAGGCGGGCGTTTCACGGGCGCGCTCGCGGAAGGCCTCGAGTTCCCGCCGGCGGGATTCGGGCAGGGTGCGCGGGTCGGTGCGCAGCAGGCCGGGCAGGGCCAGCGCGTAATAGCCGGGGGGCATCAGGGCGGCGACCCCGGCACCCAGCGCCGCGGTGGTCCCGTCCTCGTTGATCGCAAAATCATAGACGACCGGGTCCATGGCAAAGGGCAGGCTGTGCTCGAGCGCCTGCTTGTGGGCCACCAGGATGTCGGCGAGCCGCCGCGAGGCCTCGGCTTTTCGCTCCGGGGCAAACATGAAGCCCATGCCGCCGCCCGACATGCCTCCGAGCATCCAAAACCCCCAGAAATCCGCGCCGAACTCGGTCCGCACCTGATCGATCACCCGCTCGGTGAAATAGGTGGTGGCCCACGGAATGATGGTCTGCAGCGGTCCGAAAAAGTGCCGCATGGTCAGGCCGCCGAGGGTCCGCACATCGCCCGCCTTGAGCGCCTCGAGGATGGGGTCGAAGAGCGAAAGCGATTCGCGCCGGGCCACCCATTCCGGGCCGGAGCGGAGCAAATATTTTTCGGAAACCATCTCCAAGATGGGGCCGACATTCTGCGCCATGCCGCCATGGACCAGCACCAGCGAGTTCTCCAGGGCCTTGCGTTGGGCGGGTCCGACGATGTCCGGGCCGATGAGGGTGTGGCGCGGCAGCAGGCGGCCTCGGGAAATTCCGAACTCCGGGTCGTCGGGCGTGGCGGCCGCGCCTTCGATGACTTTGATGCCGGGCCAGACGCCGCCGCTGTCCTGCCAGCCGCCGCCCGATCCGCCGAGCCATTCGCCGAGGATGGCGCGGGCGGCCACGATGCGCCGCCCCTCCTCTTCGAGCGGGCCGGTGAGGGAGCGGGTCTGGCCGGTGGCCCGCATGCACACGGAGATGAGCGAGCCCAGCAGGTTGGTGGAGACGGCGAGGCGGCTTCCTTTGGGGATGCCGTTGACGCTGCTGACCAGCTCCAGCCCGAGCCCGGGGCCGAGCAGGGTTTCCAGTACGTGGTCCAGGCGCTGGCCGGACCCCTCCAGGCCCATCGGGACGAGGCCGGAGGCAATGACCGCGGCCTTGAGCAGGCCGAGATGGTCCTTGGCAAAATCGAACACCTCATCCAGGTCCGCCAGATCCGCGCTGGCCGCGAGGTCCACGCTGACTAGCCGGAGCACCGGCCGGTCGATCACCCGGAGAAAAGCCTCCACCGGCGGCTGGGGGCCGGCGTCGCGCCCCTGCACCGCGAGGTTGACCGAGATGTTCAGGACGCGCGCGCCCTCGGGGAAATCCATCCCCAGGAAGAAGATGTCGCTCCAAGCGCTGTGGGTCAGGTCCATGCGGACGGCGGTGCGCTCGTGCAGCAGCGGGAAGGCACCGTCGGTCAGCCGGGTCAGCTCCGGGCGCACCCGCAGCGGCACCTCGTCGGACGAGCCGCACCGGAACATCCACTGGTTGCCGCGCACCTGCCGGACCGAGGAGCGCACCTGATCGGCCAGGTTCTGCAGGGCCAGACGATGGTAGGCATGGGCCAGCGCGGAGCACAGCGCATCGCTCAGACCCTGTTCACGGACGGTCTTCAGCAGCACCTCCAGCGCCTCGCCAAAGCGGCGCTCGAGCAAGTGATGATGGGCCGCCGCCGGAATCAGTCCTGCGGTTTCCGCTCGCGCGGTCAGCAGCGGCGGCAGATGAAACCGATGCAGCGCATACAGGAAAAAACAGGCCCGGACCCGCTCGTACAAATTCGGCGCCTCCCGCCGGAAAGCATCCAGCGCGGCCGCCTCCACCTCCAGGACCGCGAGGGGCTTGCCGCCGACCGCGCGCTCCAGCGCCTGGTGGCGGATCAACGGGTCGGACGAGGTGATGAGGTCGGTCAGCGGCATGAGGGCGAAAGGGGGAAGGCGGAAGCAGGGAGGCGATGGGAGGCCGGGGGCGTGGGCTGACGGGGGCGGGCTCCGGCTGGTCCAGGCGTGAAAACCGCCGGCCGGAACCACCCGCAGTCACCGGCTTTGTGCGAGCAATTCAACCAGCCCGGCGAGCAGGTCGTCCCGGTATTCGCCATCCAGAGCGACGGCGAGCTGGGCCATCAGCACGCCATGGCGGTGGTCGAGGTCGTAGCGGCGGCCGGAGAGCGCGGCGGCCAGATAGCGGGTGCGGCCGGCCGCCGCGTGGAGGGAGGAGGAAAGATCGAGCGGTTGGCCGGCGGCGAGGCCGGCCTGCTTCTGCGCGAGCAGTTCGAGCACCAGCGGCGTGAGCACGTGCATGCCGAGGAAGCACATGTAATAGCCGTGGCGCAGGCCGGGAATGAGGAGCGACTGCTCGGCTTCGGTGGGGCTCGGTTTTTCCAGCACGCGCTGGACCTGGTAGAGGCGGCGGCGCGCGTCGAAGAGCGAGCCGCCGACCGCGCCGAAGCTGGCGAGCCGGCTTTCGTGAGTGGGCTGCACGGCGGAGACCAGGCCGTCGTGCTCGCTGGCAACCGCCGTCAGCTGCTGAGCGCACGTCTGGCCCTCGAGCGCGCTCACATATACGTGGTCACTGACCATGAGCAGGAAGGGCTCGTTCTTGATGAAGGGCGCGGCGCAGAGGATGGCGTGGCCATAGCCGAGGGGCTCGGGCTGCGCGATGAAGGTCACATCCGCCCGGGCCACATCCACGGCGTCGCGATAGAGCGGCTCGTCGCCGGGGCGGATGACCAGGCCGATGGATTCGATGCCGGTGGAGGTGATCTCGTCGAGGAGGAGTCCCAGGACTTTGCGGGTTCGCCCGGTCCGGTCGACCATCGTTTGCAGGGGGAGGAGCTGCTGTTTCCAGTCGGCGGCGGTGATGACGGCGTGGCGCGGGGTCATGGGCGGTGGCGGGGAAGGGCTGAGGGGCTGGGCCGGGCGGGGGCGCACCGACTCTTCGCGGCAGGGTGCGGCGGATTATTTCGATTCGGCTGCAAGGGGCAGCCGGCGGATGCCGCGCGCCACATTGATCAGGGTGATGAAGGAGGCGCCGCACATGAGCGAAATGAGGGTGGCGGAATAGGCCAGCTCAGGCTCCGGCCCCTGCGCGCGCTTGACGAATTTCTTCGCCGAGGTGAAAAAGCCGGCCACGGCGAGCAGGCAGATGAGCAGGCCGGTCCAGAGCGCGCCGCGCAGGCCGCTGCGGCCGAGTTTGCCGCAGACCAGGGCACCCAGGCCGAAGACCGAGGCAATGATACCTCCGGTCTGGGCTTTGGCGTAGAAGCCGATGGCTCCGGTGTGCGGGTTGTACATGACCAGGGCCAGCGCGAGCACGAGCAGGGCCAGCCCGAGGCCGGTCAACCATTTGGCAGGGTAAGAGAACATCGTGCGATGGTCCTGCATTCAGGCGGCAGGTCAACCGCTGGCCGCGGCTACTTCGCGGTTGGAACCGGAATCTGCGCGCCGGCGAGCTGGAAGGTCAGCGGACCCTCCGCCTGCGCCGGAGTCAGCCAGTATTCCATCCAGGAGGCGGCCGTGGTTCCCGGCGGCAGGGCCGGCGGAAAGGCCCCGGGGGCGAAAAATGGCGGCAGCTCCGCTCCGGAAGCGTCGAGCAGCCGGGCCGCCGGGGGGCGCACGTCCAGCGGCTCGGCCGCCCCATGGCGCGCCGTGAACTCGATCCGCAGCCGCCGGTGCGCGCCGTCGGGAACCATCGCCGTCCGGTAAAGACGCAGGTCCTGGACGCCCGCCCCCATGCCCGCGTCCGCCGCCTCGGAGCCGGAGTTGGAGCGCGCCTTGGGTCGCTGGTCCGCGGCCACCCAGACAAGCCCGGCCGCCACCAGGGCCAGCAGCACCCAGACTTCGGGGCGGCACCGCAGGGTCATTGGCCTGGAAATCGGCGGGTGCGGCCGAGGGTTGCGACCACCAGGGCGATCGCCACGCCCGCCGCCCAAAAGAGGTTCAGCCACGGCAGCGGCCCCCGTCCCGGAGCGAGATGCGAGGCGATGGCCGAGGCCACCGTGCCGCCGATGAAGCCGGTGGTGATGGCCAGGGTGTACACCACGTCGGCCGGCCGCGGCGGTGAGGTCAGAAAGTACCCCATCACCCCGTACAGGAAAAACCCGCCGACCACCATCAAGGCGAACCGCTGGTAGAGCACGATCCGGTCCATCGACACCGTGATCTCCAGGGAGCCGGGTTGGAGAAACGGGGAGATGCGGCTGCCGAAGACCTTGGGCCCCGGTGCCGCCGGCTTGCTGAAAAACGGCTCGTCCGGCAGCTGGGCGGTCAAATCCACGCCGTTGTAGCGCGTGTCGGCGCGCCAAGGGACATTCCAGGCCAGCCAGGAGGCGGCACCCAAGAGTGCGATGAGAAGCAACAAGCGGAGGATTGGCATACGGACAAAAGGCGGGGCTGGCGGGATCATGGCGTGCGGACCGCCCCGCACACCCACGTTTCCTCAGGCCCGGGCCTCATGCAATCCATGGACTGCGGCTCATCGCATTTCCTTCAGCAGCGGTTCCAGTCGTGCCCGCACCCCCTCCGGCGTGACCCCCTCCGCCCGCAGCGCGCGCAGGCTGGCGGCGTCGTCGCGTTTGGCCAGGCGGCGGCCGGCGGCGTCGCAGACCAGCGGATGGTGCGCCCAGACGGAGGCCGGGAGCCCGAGCAGATGCTGCAGCAGGCGGTGCCCATGGGTGCAGACCAGCAAATCTTCGCCGCGCGTGACCAGGGTCACTCCCTGCGCCGCATCGTCCACCACCACGGCCAGGTGGTAGCTGGTGGCAATGTCCCGGCGGGCCAGCACCACATCCCCCAGCAGCTCCGGCCGGGCCGTCATCGGCCCGAGCCGACGATCGCGCCACTCCAGCGGACCGGCCCAGGCGGACGCGCGCGCCACATCGAGACGCCAGGCATGATCGCGCCCCGCCGCCAGTTTTTCCGCCCGCTCCGCCTCCGCCATCGCCCGGCAGGTTCCCGGATACAGTGGGCCCTCGGGCCCGTGCGGGGCGCTGGCCATGGCGGCGACCTCCCGCTGAATCTCCGCGCGGGTGCAGAAGCACGGATACACCAGCCCCTGGTCCTTGAGGCGCTGCAAAGCCGACGCGTAGTCTGCCAAATGGCCACTCTGCCGCCGCACCGGCTCCGGCCACGACAACCCCAGCCAGGCCAGGTCTTCCATCAAGGCGGTTTCATATTTAGCCCGGCACCGAGTCTGGTCGATGTCCTCGATCCTCAGGAGCACGGTCCCACCCGCCCTCCGCGCCGCCTCCCACGCCACCAGCGCCGCCAGGGCATGCCCAAGGTGCAGCCAGCCGGTCGGGCTCGGCGCAAACCGGGTCACCACCGGGGCAGGGGCAGGGCGGGCGGAAGATGGGGCAGGGCTCATAGACCATAATGAAAGCGGAACGCCCCCCTGCCAAGCGTCGCCGAGAGGCACGCAAGGGACTTGCGGGACCGCCGCCGGTCCGCTCGCGGTTCGTCCCAACGAGGTTCGTCCCAAGAACGGTGGCTGAGTGGCTGAGTGGCTGAGGGCGGCCCCAATCCCTTTTTGACACCCGCCCCCGGGCCATTACGCTGTCGCTCTTTCATCCACCAACCAGCAGGGGCGCCGACCGACGGCTGAGACTCGTGGCTTCGTGCACGGGAACCCTTTGAACCTGATGCGGGTCATTCCGCCGAAGGGAGCAAAGCCAGTATTCTCATCCGCCACGTCGCCCGCCCTCGGGCCGCGTGGCTTTTTTGCGCCCGCCCGGGCTGGCCCCGCCGCCCACCACCAACTTTTTCCCATGATCGCCACCACCGAATCCTTCGAGCCTCATTCCAGCGAACAGCTCCCCGCCAGCTCCCGCGTGTACGTCGAGGGCACCCTTCATCCCGAGGTCCGCGTGCCGATGCGCGAGATCGCGCTCTCGCCGACGAAGGGGTTCAACGGCCGCATCGAAACCAACGATCCGGTCCGCGTGTATGACACCTCGGGCCCGTGGGGCGATCCGGCGTACCGCGGCACTGCCGAGCAGGGGCTGCCGGCGCTGCGGGCCGGGTGGATCGAAGCCCGCGGCGATGTCGAAGCCTACGACGGCCGCGCCGTCCGCCCCCAGGACAACGGCTACCTCAGCGCCACTCACGCGGAATACGCCAGCCAGGCGGAGCGCAACCGCCTCGTCGAATTCCCCGGCCTGCAGGGCGAGCGCAGCCGGCCGCGGCGCGCCTGTGTCGGCCACCCGGTCACCCAGCTCTGGTACGCCCGCCAGGGTCTGATCACGCCGGAAATGGAGTTCATCGCCATCCGCGAAAACATGCGCCGCGCGCAGATCGCCGATTTCAGGGACGACATCGTCCGCAGCGACCTCGACAAGCAGCACGCCGGCAGCAGCCAGCAGCCGGGAAGCGACTACACCCCGGGCATTTTCCGTCGTTTCCCCCAGCGCATCCCGGCCGAGATCACCCCCGAATTCGTCCGCAGCGAGGTTGCCGCCGGCCGCGCGATCATTCCGGCCAACATCAACCACCCGGAACTCGAGCCGATGATCATCGGGCGGAATTTTCTGGTCAAGATCAACGCCAACATCGGCAACAGCGCCGTTGCCTCGAGCATCGAGGAGGAGGTCGAAAAAATGCGCTGGGCCACGAAGTGGGGGGCCGACACGGTCATGGACCTGTCCACCGGCAAAAACATCCACGCCACCCGCGAATGGATCCTCCGGAACTCGCCGGTCCCCATCGGCACCGTGCCCATTTACCAGGCGCTCGAGAAGGTCAACGGCAAGGCCGAGGACCTCACCTGGGAAATCTTCCGCGACACCCTCATCGAACAGGCCGAGCAGGGGGTTGATTATTTCACCATCCACGCCGGCGTGCTTCTCCGCTTTGTGCCCATGACCGCCTCCCGCATGACCGGCATCGTCAGCCGCGGCGGCTCGATCATGGCCAAATGGTGCCTGTCCCACCACCAGGAAAGCTTCCTCTACACCCACTGGGACGACATCTGCGACATCATGGCCGCCTACGACGTCAGCTTCTCCATCGGCGATGGCCTCCGCCCCGGCTCGCTCGCCGACGCCAACGACCAGGCCCAGTTCGGAGAACTCGAAGTCCAGGGTGAACTCACCAAACGCGCTTGGGCGAAGGGCGTCCAGGTCATGAACGAAGGCCCCGGCCACGTGCCCATGCACATGATCGAGGAAAACATGGCCAAACAACTCGAGTGGTGCCACGAAGCCCCATTCTACACCCTCGGCCCGCTCACCACCGACATCGCCCCCGGCTACGACCACATCACCAGCGGCATCGGCGCCGCCATGATCGGCTGGTACGGCTGCGCCATGCTCTGCTACGTCACCCCCAAGGAACACCTCGGCCTGCCCAACAAGGACGACGTCAAAGTCGGCGTCATCACCTACAAACTCGCCGCCCACGCCGCCGACCTCGCCAAGGGCCACCCCGGCTCCCAGTACCGCGACAACGCCCTCAGCAAAGCGCGCTTCGAGTTCCGCTGGGAAGACCAGTTCAACCTCTCGCTCGACCCGGTCACCGCCCGCGCCTACCACGACGAAACCCTGCCTCAGGAAGGCGCGAAAAGCGCCCACTTCTGCTCGATGTGCGGCCCGCATTTCTGCTCGATGAAAATCACCGAGGACGTCCGCAAATACGCCGCCGAACAGGCGCTCTCCGAGGAGGAGGCACTCCAGCGCGGCCTGGAGGAGAAGTCGAAGGAGTTCGTGGAAGCCGGAGCCGAGGTTTACACCAAGGCCTGAACACAAACATCTACGGTGAACCACGCACTTTTCTTGAACGCGCGCCCTTCGATCCTGGTGACGCCGCCGCTTGGGCCATGGCTTTGCGCGGCGGTCGGGTTCGTGTTGCTTACGGTGGGCATGGCGCGCGCCGCGGTGACGGTGCGCTCGACCGCGGACGCTCTCGAGATGGAAAATGCGACTCAGCGGTTGGTGTGGAAGAAGGAGCCGGCGGGGCATTTTCTGCTGACGACGTGGGCGCGGCACGGAGACGGTTGGGTGCCGGTTTTCGATGGCGTTGCGCCGCTGGTCCAGGGGACGAATTTCGACCTGCACCCGACGGCGGTGAGCGTGGTGGAAAACACGGAGGCGCGCGTGGTTGGGGAGGTGCGGGGGCGTCACCCCCGGCTCGGTTATGAGTGGTCGGCGCGGTTCGAAGCGACGGCTGACACGTCGTGGATTCATGTCCGGGTCCGTTGCCAATTGCGAGAACCGATGATCCTGGCGGGGCTGGAGCCGCAGGTGGCGCTGTGGTCGCGCCGCACCGGCGAGGAGGTGTGCATCGATCAAGGTCCGGGCAGCATTTACCTGGGCACTCCGGAGGCGGAATGGGGGAACAGCTTCCCGGCGGCCTATCGCTGGCAGGAAGGAATCGAGGCGGCGGTGTTCTTTGATGGCGGGGCGATGACCTGGATGTCGCCGCGAAACATTTTCCGCTTCCGCGATTGTCGGGTGCAGTCGTGGCTGGAGCAGGGGCGGACGGGGTTCGGCCTGCGGGTGGTGAAGCGGAATTTCCATGAAATGCCCGCGGGGGAGGTGGCGTGGAGTTTTTGGCTGCATGCGGGGCCGCGTCCCGAGCGGCCGACGCGCATGCAGGCGCTGGACCGCTTGATGCGCCTGGCGGGTCCGCTGCATCCGGTCACGGCCGCGCCGATGCTGGATCACGTGGCCCGGGCGCCGGCGAACTGGACGACCATGGCTCGCGGAGTGAATGACAACCTCCAGTTGCGCGGGGTGGTCTGGGAGGATGTGGCGCTCCCTGCCGAAGCTCCGTGGCGGGACGGCCCGGGCTTCCCGGAACACACCGTGACCTCCGTGCGCGTGAGCACGGATTACGCCGTGGATTCGGCCTGTGATCCGGCGGCGGCGCGCCAGTCGGTCGGCGAGGGGTGGGATTTTTCGACGTGCCATAACTACCTGGCGGGCTGGCTGGCGCATGATCGGCTGCACCCGGATGCGGCGCGGCATCGGTTTCTGGCGGAGAAGCTTCGCTCGCTGCCGCTGTTCTTCGATCCCGAGGCGCAACTCTTTCGCCACGGCACCCGCCACCCGCGCGGGCTGGGGCCCAAGGAGATGAGCTGGCAGAATTTTGCCTTTGCCATCGAGGTGGATAAAACGCGCCGGGTGCTCCCTCCACGGGAGCGGGATCCGGCCCTGACGGGCAAGTTCCTGCGTGGGGCGGAGACGCTGGCGGAGTTTGCGCGGAGCGTGGATTACCTTTTCCCGCAATGGTTCGATCCGATCACCAAGACGCCCCTGGTCCAGGGGGATCTGCCGGAGTTGGGCTTCATTCAGGAACCGTGGCAGGCCGGCAGTTACGCGTGGATCCAATGTGCGGCCTATGAGGTCTCCGGCGAGGCGCGGCACCTCTCCGAGGCCCGGGCGGCGATCGACCGGTTGTTCGGCGGGATGCACTTCCGGGTCAAAAATGAGCGCTACGATGTGGCCTATGCCGATCCCGCGGATTTTCCCATCACCGAGATCTTCGGCCATGCATGGGGCGTCGCGGCGGGTGCCCGGCTGCATGCGCTCACCGGCGAGGCGCGCTATCAGCAGGCCAGCGATGATTTCCTCAACAGCCTGCTGCGGGTCACCTACTGGTATGAGAGCAACCTGCGCGACGATCCACGCGATCAGGCGGTGCGCACCGCCGGGCTCTTTCGCAATCACGGCGGCGCGTACACCGGATCACCGTGGGAAAATGGCGAGGCGTATCTGGCACTGACGGTGCGCCTCCGCGCGGACCTCCTGCGCGGCGCGGTACCGCGCGAACCCCTGCTGCGCCTGTTCCACCTTTTCCGGCTGAATAGTGCCACGTTCTTTCCGCCGACCTTTGCCGAGGCCGCGCAACCGTGCGCGCGCGTCATGGAGCATGCCGCCCACTATCTGCCGATCGAAGACACCTACACGCTGGAGCACGGCGGGCGCAACGGGGGCATGGGACGTGCGGCCTACATGTCCGGCATTGCCTTCTGGAATGAAGTCATGTTTGAAGCGCTCGCCCAGTCCGACGATGCCGAAATCACCGTCTTGAACCTCGATGCGCTCGACGGCTTTGCGGCTTCCATGGATTCCAGCGAACGCCATTTTGCGGTGTTCAACGCGGCGGATACCGCCAAGGCCGTGCGCCTCCGGCTGCACAAGTTGACGCCTGGTGACTACCGGATCACGACGCGCGCCGACGGGACTGCCGGCACCGACCAGACGCTCACTGCCACGGGAAACGAACTGGCCGTGAAGATCGCGCTTTCCAGGGGAGCCCACACCCTGCTGACGGTCCGGAGTGTGGATGCCGCATCTCGACTGGAAAAACTCCGGGCGCAGGAGGCTGCCGCCAACCAGTTCGCCCGGCGCTACCAGCAGCTGCAAACGAAGGCCGTACATGGACTCACCAAGCAGCAAGAACGCGAGAAGGCGGACTATTTGGAGGAGTTGCAAAAGTTCCGTGCCGGCACGGAATAGGAGGTGTGCTTTGTCGGTCCGATCAGATTTGGCGGCGAGGGGCCGGCACCGTGGGCGCGTTCGCGGGACATGCGGGGAGGGGAGGAACGCCGCTGCCATGAAACACACGCTCTGATTTCCCCAGAGTGCGCAGGGTTGACGCGAACGGGCGGAAGAGGCGAAGCGCTGGTCCGGCGATCGACCGCTGCGCAGCCACGCTTCCTCCATCGACTCAGACCACGTCCACCTAGCCATCAAACGCGTCCCTTGCGCTCACGCCAGTGACTACGGCAAGGTCACGGGCGCTGGGGGAAGAGGCTGGGACAAAAAATGGCCGAGGGGTGTGCCGTCACCGCTGCTGCTCCGGCGGAGAATATAAAAATCATGAGAACCTGCATCGATGCGGGCGTCGACCACATAGGACTGGGCATCATCCGCCAGGGATTCCAAATGATCTTCGTGGAGGACGATGTGGGTGGATGGCGGGAGCTGCGCGAGGCGGTCGGGAATCATGTCGACGTCCTTGACGACAGTGGCTTGGGGGTGCGCCCGAAAGTCGTCCAACGCTCGATGGTCAACGAGGAGCAGGTGCTCCGCATCGTCGCGCAGTTGGGCGTTCAGGACTTTAGCCACCGCGGCGTCGTGGTGGGTTTCCCAGACCAGGGGCACACTGGCCAGGGCGCAGGCGCTGGCGAGGCCGGCACCGGCCAGGGCCATCCGGGCCGGGTGCCGACGGTGATGCAGTCGTTGCGGGCTCCACGCGCCGGCCGCCGGATCGACCACCGCCGGCTTCCGGGCGCACAGACAGATCTCCGAACCCAGGGAAGGGAAGATCGCTCCCCAGAACTGATTGAGCCGGATCCAGGCGGCAGAATTTTCCAGAGGATTGCCGGTATGGCGCATGAGGTGGGAACCGGTCGCCCATTCCAAGTCCAGCCCGGAGTCCTCGAGCAGTGTCCGCCAGCGGGCGGGAGACAGGCTGTTGATGTGGCCGCCTCGGGCCAATGTTCCACGAGCCAGCTTCCGTCGGAAATAGGCCTGCCGCCACCGCGCGAAAAACGCTGGCGAAGTGGGCGATCCGGCCAGCAGGCAGCCGCCCGGGGCCAGCGATTCTCCAACATGGTGCAGGGAATAGGACGGCCTGGGCAGGTGCTCGAATACATGCAGGGCGGCCACGACATCCGCTTGACCGGCCACCAACGGCAGTTGAGCGTCGAAATTCGCCTCGTGGATTTCGTCGTAGCCAGCCTTTTTCAAAACTGCGGACTGCGGTTGCCAGTCGATCGCGATCCAATGCGCCGGCACGCCCTCCCCGACAAACCGCTTCAACCACCCGCGCCCGCTGCCATAGTCGACAATCACCAGCCGACGGCCGACCCGCGCCGCCTCTTCCCGGATGGCCTGGGCCGCCCACCAATAACGGAGCAGACGCACCGAATACCGGGCCTTGGCCAGATGCGCTTCGAGAACCGGATCTTCAGGTATGCGAACGACATCATCCCGCAGTGGGGCCAGGGGCCAGCGGAGAAAGGCGAAACAGGAAGACAGAGCAGGCATCGGCACTGCCAATAAGCATCAATGCGTTCGAGACAACCGCAATTGCCTCGATTTCCCCACGATAGATGCTACGGAAAAATCTGGTGGCCCTCAGGACCGCCTTCCGTCCGCCCGCTTCGCTGAGCGACGAAACGCTTGGTGGACGCCCCCGCTCCCGAACGGCCCCCAACCTCCAGCCGTCATCAAGGCGGGCGGTCGATCCGCCACGGGTTCAGGCTTGTTCGGCGGAGCTGGCTTCGGCGGTCTGGCCGGGCAGCAGCTTCGCCTTGTCGGCGAAGCGGTCGAAACGATTGGAGAGGATGAGCAGGGTGGGTGCCCACAGTCCGACAAAGATGCCGCATCGTTCGGCATGGGCTTTTTGGATCGGATCCTCGCTGTTCTGAAACCACCAGATAAAAATCGAGCCGACGATGGAGATCAGGCCGAGTTGGAAGCAGATCACACTGAAGAGGCGACACGTTTGAGGGTTCATGACACTATCACCCTAAGCGTTTTCATGTGCAGAGGCAAGACCGGTTGGGGGGGCTCACTCGCCATGCAAGTTGGAAGCGCCGGCGGCGGAGACGCATCCAGGGGAAGGGGGCGTGCCTGCGCCGCGTGGCGCTGGGCCCCATCCAACCTGCAAAATGTCTACGCTTCCATGCGCCAGACAAACCGTCCCAGGGCCGGGCTTTCCGCCACCAGGGTGTCGCCCGCCGACAGCGCGTCCACGCCGCTCGGCGTGCCGGTGAACACGAGGTCGCCCGGCAGCAGTTGCCAGACTTTTCCCAGTTCGACCAGCAGGCGGGGGATGGAAAAGATCAGGTCTTCGGTGTCGCCGGTTTGGCGCAGGGTTTCGGCGATGGTGCCAGTAAACTGGAACCGTTGGAGCGGCACTCTCACCAGCCCGCCGCACAGGGCTGAATGGTCGAAAGCCTTGGCCCGTTCCCAAGGCTGGCCGGCCTCCTTGAGCCGGCTTTGGAGGTCGCGCAGCGTCAGGTCAAAACCCAGGGTGAAACCGTCGATGAACGCCGGTGCCTCGGCTTCGCTGGCCGGCCGCCCCGCCCGACCGATGCCGACGACCAGTTCGGTCTCATAGTGCAGCGCGGTGTCGTGCGTGGGCCAGGGAACATCCTGTCCCGGCGGCACCAGCGAGGTGGATGGCTTCATGAAGACCACCGGTGGTTCGCCCGTTTCGACGGGGGCCTGGCCCATCTCCCGCGCATGCGCGGCGTAGTTTTGTCCGATGCAAAAAATTCTCATGAGGCAGCTGAATGAGGGAGCCCCGAGACCCCGCCGCGGCGGGGCGCGGGGTGGAGGAGGCGGGGGGTTCGTGGTGGTTTGGGGCGTCCGGGTGGGACCCGGGAAATGGCGGAGGAAAGGGGGGCGGGTCTCAGCCTGGCATTGGTTCGCGCAGGCTGGCGCGGGCTTCGGCGAGCGGAAGCGCGTGGCGGGTCCGGTTGATGAAATAGCTGACCTCAGCGTAGCCAGCGCGCTCGACGAGGTCGAGCGCGGTCTCGAAGCCGGCCGCCACGCGCCGGGCGACATGGGCATCGGACCCGATGACGACGGGGATGCCTCGTTCCTGCATGAGGTGGAGCATGGGCAGGCTGGGGTTCATTTCCGAGTAGCGTTTGTGCAGGCCGGAGGTGTTCAACTCCATGGCCACACCGGTTTTCGCGATGCGGTCGAGCGCGGCGGCGATGTCCTGCTCATGGGCCCGGAACGACCACTCCTCCGGCCGGAAGTTCTTCACCAAATCAGGGTGGGCCAGGGTGTCGAACAGACCGGTCTCGGCGCTTTCGGCGAGGCTGTCGAAATACTGGCGGTAAAAAGCGGGCACATCGCCGTGGAAGAATTTTTCCATGTAGGCGAGGCCGAAGAAGTGCACCGAACCCAGGACGTGGTGGAGCGGGACGCGCCGGTGGAGTTTTTCCAGCCATCCTTCCATGCCGGGAAACCAATCGCTTTCGATCCCCAGGCGCACGTCCAGCACGCCGCCGTAGGCCGCGGCGGCCCGGTCGACGAGGGCGGCGTAGGCTTCAAACTGCGCGTCGTCCATGCGCACCTGCGGCCACCAGCCGTCGGGCATGGGGCTGTGGCAGGTGAAGGTGATGGCGCGGAGCCCGCGCCGCCGCGCCGCCTCGGCGTATTCCTCGGGCTCGCCAAACGCATGCTTGCACAGCGGGGTGTGCATGTGGCCGTCAATCATTACGAGATATGCGGCGGTGCGGGCGTTTGGTCAATGGCCGGCACCGGAAGCCCCGGCCCGGAAGGCGACTCGCCGCGGGGGCCTCGTCCATTCGCGGCGGCGAATCCGCAGCAGCGTGGCGGGTGTGCCCGAGGGCGGCGCACAGGCAAGGATGGGCACGCCAATGGCTGGCCGGCCTAGTTGAAGGCACCGTCCTGGTCGTCCATTTCGATGGCGCGGACGCGTTTGCGATCGCGCACCGTTTCCACGGCTCCGCGGAGTTTTTCCGCGAAATCCTTGGCGTCCCGCAGCCATTGGTAGGTGAACTCCGGGGCGGTGCGGTCGGACGAAACGACGGTCACGCTGCCGTAGCCCAGCATGCGCTGGAGAAACGGCTCGGCGTGGGTCCAGTCCTTGACCCGGTAGAGCTCGATCTCCTCCATTTTTTTGTTGAACAGGCCGCTGCGGATCTTCAGGCGCTGGCTGGTCAGGGTGACGACCGTGGTCTTGAGGAGCAAATGCTTCCAGATGGCGACCGGGATCCCGATGATGGAGACCCACCACCAGAAGTTCTGCCAGGACGAGGGGGTTCCCTCCCAGAGGACGGTTTCGGGTGCGGCGCCGGCTGCGGCATTCTGATTTGGGGTGGCGGACTCGGGTGACATGGAAGCATGCTGGATGCGGGGGCTGCCGCCCGCGACTCGAAAATTTGACTTCGTTTGGAAGGGGGTGTCGAGCTGCCAGACGGCACCCGGTCCCGGGTGCCCGCCAAGGCGTCGCCCAAAACCGCGGTCGGCACCGCCGGGCTTTGGCATCATGGCTGGCGAAACCGCCGGCTCTACGGCTTGGCCGGAGCGTCGCCGGCCTCCACCACCGGACCTCCTGCCTTCTGCCAGGCGGTCATGCCGCCTTCGAGATGGAAAATGTTCTGGAAGCCCAGCGCCTTCATCAGATCCCGGGCTTTCGCGCTACGTCCGCCGGCGGCGCAATGGACCAGATACGGCTGGGACTTGTCGAGCTTGGCGATCATGTCCTTGAAGGCGTCGTCATGAAAATCGACGTTTTTCGCTCCGGCGAGGTGGCCTTTCGCATACTCCTCCGGAGTGCGGACATCGAGCACGGTGAGTGGTGCCTTTTTTGGATCGGCCTTGGCGGCCGCGGCTTCCTTTTTCACCAGTTCGATGGCCTGGGGGGCTTTGAGATCGACGACCTTGGCGGCCGGGTCTTCGGCGAAAACGGGGGTGGCGAGCAGGACGGCGCAGAGCAGGGTGAGTGGTTTCATGGCTGGGAATGTTGGGATGAACGAACCAAGGAAATCATACTCAACGCGGCCCCTCCCGTCGAGCGATGTTGCAGCGCCACCAGCAGACCGGATGCAGGACCAAAAAGTGGAGCCAGTGGGGTGGTGGAGACGGAAAAGGGATGCCGGCCAACGCCGTTGGGCCGGTGGCCGTGGAAGAGAGCTCCGCTGGTGAACCTTCGCCTTCCGCGGGGTGATTGCCTCCTGTTCCTTCCTTTCCCGTCGCCGCGTTCAGTGTTTTTTGGCGCGGGCGAAGCGCGTCTGCCGGCCGGCTTCATCGGTCGCAGCGGGGGGGGGCTCGGAGCCGGGCGGCGTGCGGAGATCCGGGGGAGGGCCAGGAGGAGAGGCGGTCGCCGGTGCGGTCGCCAGCTGCGCCTGATGGCTCCTGGCGGCGCGGCGGGCAGACGGGTCCGACACCGGGCTCCGCCGCGGCCGGGAGAGCCGCGGCAACCGCCACCCAGTCCGGGTGATGAGCGCATCGGCGAGCATGGCCAGCAGCGCGGCCACGAGCAGCCAATTGCGCACATCGGCGAACGGGCGCTGGGGAGGAGCGCGCCAGGCTTCCCGCAACTCGAGCAGTTCCTTTCCTCCGCTGGTGGCGGCCACGCTGCGCAATTCCTCCAGACGGGCCCCGTTGAACGCCCATTCGGCCCCGGTGCCCACGCTGAGCGGTCCGAAGGACAGGGCGTGGGGCCCGGCCTGCACGGCACCGCGCACCATCTCGCCGCCGCTCAGATCCACCGCGGCCTGGAAGTGCCCCGGAGCCAGCTTCCGCCAGGCCAGGTCGCGGCGCGTCTCGGCCCCCGTGCCGCTGGCGAGCAGGAGGCGTGGCGGCTTTTCTGCCAGCCGCGTCTCCCAGCTCTCGTCGCTCAGCAGGTCGAGCGTGAGCTCGGTGCCGTCGATCCGGTGGCGCAGGCCCAGGCCTGGCGGCAGTTCCTCGCCGAGCATCCAGCGCGTCAGGGTTTGCAGGAAATCGCCGTATTGCGGCCAGGCGCGGACCAGCGCCGAGTGGTCCCCCCCGAGCGGAAAACTGACCGCCGCGGTGCGTCCGAGGCCGCGCTGGCCGAAGGCCACGAGCGGCGCGGCGTATTCATCGGTGGTGACCAGCGCCTGGCTGTCGCGCTCGCGAAGGTAGCTCAGGTTGTACCCGTCCACGGCGGGCACCCACTCCATGGCGCTGCCCGCCAGCTCAAACCACCCCGGCGCGCCCCGGGCGGGCGTGGGTTCCTTGATGAAGGCCGACCGCGCCACCGCGATCGTCTCCTGGGAAAAAATGGACGGCAGCTCCGAGGGCTGGTCCGTGAAAAAGAGCCTCCCGCCGCCCTTCGTTGCGATGTCCTCAAGCAGCGCGGCGTCCGGATCCCCCCGCGTGCCTAACGCAATGACCGAGACGGTGCCGCCGTCCTTCCGAATGTCTTCCAGCAGCCGCACGTATTCGCCGGGCTCCTCGGAATCGGCGGCGTCGGAGAAGAGGATGAGGTGGCGCTGGCCGGCCTCGGTTTTTTTGACCGCCTCCCAGCCCGCCTTCAGCCCGTTGTACACGAAGATGCCGCCGCCCATGCTTTGAATGCGGCGCACGGCGCCGGCCATCTTTTCGCGGTTGGGCCCGATCTGCTGGAGCGGGACCATTTCGTGGGCGGTGTCGTCCACGGCGAAGACGGTGAGGTAGTCCTGGGTGCCGAGAAACTGGATGGCGTTGGCGGCACCCTCGTTGGCGAGGTCCATTTTGGTCGCCCCGCCGCCGCCGGCGGTCATGCTCATCGAGCCCGAGCGGTCCATGACGATGGCCATGGCCAGGCTGAGCTTCCGGTGCTCGGTTTTCAGCTCCATCGAGACCGGAAGCAGGGCGTCCACCGGCGATTGAAAGTAGCCGCCGGCGCCAAAACTCTGGCGGCCCCCCGCCATGAGCAGGCTGCCGCCCTGTTCGCGCACCTGGAAATCGAGTGATCGCAGGAACTCGTTCGGCAGTTCGTAGGCCGGAACATTATTGAGGATGACGGCTTTGGCACCTGCGAGCTGGCCGATCTGCGGCGCGGTGGGCAGGGTGACGGTCTGGACGGTGAAGCCTTGTTTTTCCAGGGTCGCAGCCACCGGGTCGTTCAGGTACTTGGTGACCAGGAGGACGACCGGCCCGCCGGTTACTTCGACCCAGGCCTCGTACCGGTTGTTCCCGAGCCGGTCGGGTGCGGGCGGCTCGATGACCGCCTCGTAGCGCCGGGCTCCAGCCTGCGGTGCCCGGTCGGTGAAGCGCCGCACGCCCGCCCCGCGCGTGAGGGTGATCACGTCCCGGGAGATTTCCCGGCCGTCGCGCCGGATGACCAGCGGGACCGCGCCGTCGCGCGTGCCGCGCACCGCGACTTCGATGAGGAACGGTTCGGCGACCTGGACTTTTTCCGGCAGGGAAAGCGAGGTCACGCGGAAATCGGAGGCGTCCGGCGGGCGGACCAGCCGGTAATCGAGCGCGATGTTCTGGGCGGCGAGTTTTTCGGCCAAGTCGCCCAGCGGCTCGGTGGCGAAGCCGTCGGTGAAGACGAGCACGCGGGCGGGCCTGGTCCGGCTGGCTTGGTTGAGCGCATGCTCCACGGCCAGGCGGGTCCGGGTGAGCGTGCGGTTGCGATCGTAGAGCTGTGCGCCGGTCTCTCCCTGGCGGGTGATTTCCGCGGCGTAGTCAAAATACAGCGCCCGGTCGTCCGCGCCCCGCCGTCCGCCTTCAATCAGCTGCCGCCATTCCGGCAGTCCCTTGTCCATCAGATCCTCGGTCGATTCCGACCGGTCGAGCAGCACGAAGAGGTCCAGTCCGTTCTCAAATTGCCGGAACTGCGGTCGCATCAGCAGCAGGGTGAGGAGGGCGAGGCAGAGCAGTCGCAGAGGCCGGAAGACGCTGAGCCGGGGGGCCAGCCACCCGGCCGCCAGCACGACCGGCAGGACGGCGAACCACTCGGGGCTGCGGAAGATCATGGGCGTGGGGAGGCGGTGAAGGAAGGACCCTCCAGGCGGGGCGGCAGGGCTCTTGGGACCACGGCGATCATGAGCGGGTGAAGAACCAGGAAAGGAGAAGGGTGGCGAGCAGGCCCAGCACCCAGACCCGCCAGCGGGTGTCGGCCTGGCTGTGCCGCTCGACGAGGGTGCCGGCGAGTCCGGTCAGGGTGTCCCCGGTGGTCGCGGCGGCGAAGTTGGATTCGTGGGGATCGGCGAAATGCGCCGCGGCGGTCAGGAGGGTCTCCGGGCCCTGGGTGATCTGGAAAAACGCCGGCTCCAGCGGAGCCCGCAGGGTGGCGGGGCCGCCGGCCCGCGGGGGCGCTGAGGCCCGGCCGGGGCCGGCCGCTGGTGGGCCTTCCGCGGCGGCGGGCGCAGCCAGCGGTTGCACCGCCATGGCCAACGGGGCGGCTCCGGGGCCGGTGTGCCGGGCCGGGGCCAGCTTCTGGCCGGTCTGGGTGATCGCCGCTTCCGGGGCGACCTTTTCGGCGCGCACCTGCTCGAGGAAGCGGTGCAGCAGGATGGCGAACGCGGGCAGTTTGCGGGCGTTGGACGTCTGGAGGTCGAAATTAAAGAGGAGCTGGTGCCGGCCACCCGGGCTGCGGCGCTCGGCGATGAGCGGTCGTTCATCCTGCCAGAGCAGCACCCGGTCCAGCGGGCTGCGGGGGATGGGCAGGGTGTCCCGGACGAGCAGCCCCTGCCAGTTGAGTCCGTCGAGCAGGGGATCGGGCTCGGCCAGGACCAGCCCCGCGACCGTGGTGGCACCGGGCTGCGGATCGGCGGCAAAGACGCAGGCCGGGCCGTCCGGCAGGGCCGGGGAGAGCGGATCGTAGCTGGTGACGACCAGATCGGCGGCGGCCGGGCTGGCGGCGGGTCGCGTGTGGGGAAAGGCGGCAAAGAGTTCGCGGAAGGCCTGGTCCGAGGGGGAGCCTCCATGCGGAAGTTGCAGGGCGAGGGATTTCGGCACCGGGCGCACCAGGGGCAGGCGGTCATCGGCGTCGAACGCATCGCCGGCCAGCACCAGGACCAGGCGGTCCTGGTTTTCGGGAAAGGCGGCTTTGAGGAGGCGCGACTGGCCGGGGGCGAGGTCCAGCACCGCGGGTGTGGAGGCCTGGCCGGAGGGCGATTCGATCCACCACTCGCGGCGCTGCGGGGAGGCACCGAAGTTCCGCACCAGCGCCTTGAAGGCGGGCCGGTCGGCCGCCTCCACGGTCACTCCCGTCCAGCCGATGTTCTCGATGGGGGCACCCACCAGCAGCTGGCGCGCGGCGTAGGGGAGCGCGCCGTCCGGGGCATGATCGCTGACCAGGATGACGACTCCCTCGCGCCCCGCCACGCTGCGGGCAGCCCGGAGGGCGGGGGTGGGGTCGTGGGACCCGAGCCATGGATTCCAGCGCGCCAGCGCCGCAATGGCTTCGCCGGCGTCGGGGCCGTGGTACAAGCGCGGTTCTTCGGGTGCGGTGGTCAGCACGGTGTATTCCGTGGTAGCGGCGAGCGGGCGGAGGGCGGTCAGGCGGCTGCGCACGGCCGCCACGGCCTTTTCCCGGAACGGCCGCAGCGAGGCACTGGCATCCAGCACCACGGCGAGGCGCTGCACGCTCTGCGCCCGCACCCATCGCGGCTCCACCAGCAGCCAGGTCAGGCCCGCCACCATCAGCAGCTGCAGCCAGAACGGGATCGATGTCCGCAGCCGTTGCCACCGGTGGCCGGTTTCGCTTTCCTGGAGCAGCGGATCGAGCAGGAAGAGCGTGGTGATGAGCTGGCGGCGGGCGCGGCGCTGGAGAAAATGGATCGCCGCCACGGCCGGAAGTCCGAGCAATGCCCAGAACCCGGCGGGATTGGCGAAGGAGAGGTCCATCGAGGTGGCGGGGCCTCCGAGCCGCCTCATTTCCCCGGCAGCGCCGGAATGGCGCGCCACCGGCCCTGGGTGAATTCGCGGGCGCTGAAGCACCAGACGACCAGGGAGCGGTTTTTCCAAAAATCCGGTGCGGCCGCGGCCTTGCGGGCGAGGAGGCCGCGCGCGCCATCCCCGCCGGAGGCGGCGGTGGTGACCACTGCCAGCGGGGTGCCCAGCCGGATCTGCAGATGATCGCGCAGCCCTGCGCCGGTGGTGTGGTTGCGGATGGTTCCGCCCGCCTCGCTGAAGACCACGGTGTGGCTGTCGCCGAGCAGGATGACCGGGCTGGTCTCATCCGGCGGCACCGGCTGGGCTGCGGCCTTGAAAACGGTCAGAGTCTCCTTGGGCGGCGCGGCCGAGCCCAGCCCCTCGACGAGGTCGCCAGTGATGCTGATTTCCTCGCCCGCGCGCGGAGCGAAGCTCTGCAGGGTCATTTTTTCCTGCACCGCGGGCAGGGCGCAGATGGTTTCGGCGGTCAGGCGGCAGGCCCACGGTGTCCAGTGCGAATCCTGCTCGCAGAACATCTTCTGGTCGGTCCGCTCGTTGCGAAAGACCGGCTCGAGATCGACCGCGGTCACGCCGGCGGCGGCGAGTTTTTCGAAGAATGGCGCGCTGGGAAACGCGGCATCGGCGGGCTGGCCGGCGACCAGTTGGTCCGGGTAGAGCGCGGCTTTGGCGGGCACGGGCACGACGATGAGAGTGACCCCGAGCTCCTTGAGCGACTCATGATAGGCGATGATGGCGGCCGCCGGATCCCCTCCCGGGGTGGCCTCCGGTCGCGTCCAGAATTCACCCGCTCCGACGTGTCTGAGTTCGGAAGTGAGAAAAAGCCAACCCGGGGCGTCGCCGGTCACAACCCGCTTGTTGCCTGCCGCCGCGTCGGCGGCGCGGGTGGCGGCGATCTGGGCGAAGCTGGCGGGATCGGCCCACAGGGTGGCGGCCAGCGCTGGCAGCAGCAGGGTGCTGAGCAGGCGGCGGAACGGGCGGCGGGAATCAGCGGGGCGCATGGTCGGCGGTGGGCGCAGGGACGGGTGCCAGGGTGGGCGGATTTTGAGGCGGGGCAACATCCAGATAACCGCTGTCCGGCAGTCCGGTCCGGCCCAGGTGTGTCTCCTCCAGTTCGGTCTGGCGTTGCCGCAGGAGGGTGGAGACCCGCAGATCGTAGGTGCGGCCGATTTCGGTGGGACGGGAGGGCACCGGCCGGCCATCGAGTTCCGCCCAATGCCAGACCGGGAGCGGGTTGGTCTTGAGTTGTCCGGACAGGACTTCGCGCACCTCGTACAGCTGCTGGACGAGCCGGCCCGGGCCGCTGGCACCGACCGGCAGTGGCGGGCTTTCGAGCAGGGTCGCCCGCACCCGCACCACCGACCCCGGTCGGCGCGCGGTGGCGGCGGCCGCGTTGGCGCGGTTGTCGCGCAGTTCGTCGAATGGCACGCTGCGGTTGAGAATGAGGATCTTTTCCATGCGCGCGCGCCAGCCGTTGTCGCTGCGCATGGTCTCGTCGCCAAAAACGAGGCGGGTCACCTCCGCCGGCCGCCAGCCAGCCAGCGAGGGCGGCCCGAGCGGCTGGGGATCGCCGATCTGCTGCCCGTCGATGGTCCAGGTGACGAGCCCTTGCTTGAGCTCGAGCAGGAGGTAAAAGGGCCGGGCCACGGCGATGGCCAGCGGAGCGATGTGGCTTTGGTATTCGCGCGGCGGGGTGCCGTCACCCGCATCGAGCAGGGCGCGAAAGACGAGCGACTGGTCCACTCGGGAGAGCGAAAAAGCGTCGCGGTTGCCAGTCAACTGGAGGGCGGCCAGGCGCGTGGAAAGGGGGCCTTCCTGGTCGGTGGACTCGGTGAGCAGCATCTGCAGGGTCAGCACGTTGGTGGCGCTGGCGGCGGCGGCCACGGCCCGGGCGGACTCCGTATCCGCTTCGAAGGTGCCGCCATCAAGCAGCAGATCCCCCCATTCTCCAAAGCGCGCCGTACCGCGCGGCGTGAGCCGGCAGGGGGCCTCGTGGTCGGGCAGGTGGTTGGCGGCCAGCCGGGTGTCCCAAAGAAAACTCGCCCCATCCAGCGAGCGCGGCCAGAGCCGGGGCAGGCCGTTGGCGTCGTGCGATTCGGGACGGAAGGTGGGCGGGGAGGCGGGCCACTCCTGCAGGGAGGCGGCCGAGCCACCCCCGACCCAGGCTTCGGCACCGCGAACTTCCGGACCCACGGCGGCCACCACCGCGAGCGCCTCGACCTGGCCGGCGGTGGGGGCCAAGCGGGCCAAGGCCAGTCGCGCCGCCTTGGCTCCGCCGGGTTCGGTCAGCACCATGAACCGTGGGTGGTTACTCCAGCGGAGGTCGGTATAACGGGACTCCGGTCCGGCCCACAGCGCCTCCGGCAGGGGGGCCTGCCAGCGCGCGGGCGGGTTCAAATCGTCCGATTGCAAGTCCCACGGCTCGCCCGCAGGATGAAAGAAGCGGAGCCGGCGCCCGGTGCCATCAAGCATGGCCGAGACGTGGGAGGCGTCCGGGGCGAGGGCGAGGGGGCGCAGGCTGGAGATTTTAGACCACTTTCGGTCAACCAGATCGGCCGCCCCGCCGTCCTGGCCGAAGAATTTTCCGATCAGACGGCGTCCGTCACGGGAAACCTGGGCGGAGCGGGGGTCGATCGGCGCGCCATCCCAGACCGGTTCGCGCTGGCTGGCGTCGTGCAACTGGAAGCGGAACGCCTTCTGGCCGTCGGGCGTCTCAGTGGCATACACCCAGTCCCGCCGGGATTCGGGTTCGCGGATGGCGGCCATGGCATGCCCCACGGTGAGAATCCGCTCCTCGCCCGCCGGCAGGGTCAGGGCAATGATCCGCCCGCCATCGGTGACCAGGACCGCCGCCCCATCGGGCGCGAGCACCGGCCTTTCCTGGCCGGCGGATTCCCGGAGCAGGCGCGGCGGCGCCGGCTGCACGCTGTCGAAATAATACAGCCGCGGTCCCTCCAGCCAGACCAGTCGCACCGGGGCCTTGTCGGTCAGCGCCTCCAGCGCGGCCGCCGATTCGGCGGGGCTGGGGCCGGCGGGCGGAAGCGGGGGCGGCGGCGCGGCGGGCGGGCGGCAGGCACCAAGGCCCAGGCAGGCCACCAAGACGGGAGGTCCGAGCCGGACTCCAGCCGCTCGGAACCGGGGTGAGTTAAATATAACCATGGGATGAAGATGTGCCGGACGTGCCATGATTCTCCCCGTCTCTGATCATCAATGCAAGCGCCGACGCGGGCTTGCGTCCTCGCGGCCGCGCCTCATGGTACCACCGGCAGCGGGGCCACCGCTGCCCCCCGCATGTCCCAAACCCGCCACTTCATCACCACGCTGGGCCGCCAGCTGGCCCCGCTCACCCTGGGCCTTGTTCTCGGCGTCCTCTGCCTCTACCAGGGGCATCGGGAGGAAAAATACAAGCACCGCAAGTTCCGCGAGGCCTTTCCCTTCTCGCATTATCCGATGTATTCGGGTTTCGACGATTTCGACTACGTCATGTTTCTGGCCAAGGCCGACGGCTCGCCGATCATGATTGAAACGGTGACCCAGGGGTACAAGGCGAATGCCCTCAAGAAAAAATTCGACGATCTGATCGACGACCTGAAGGATGAAAAGGGCAAGAGCATCCGCAACCGCAACGCCGCCGCCGAGCAGATGCGGCCGGCGGGCGAAAAAGTCCTGCAGTGGCTGGCCGAGTCCTTTCCCGGCGTGGCCAGCGAGGTCGAGGACGGTGGCATCCACCTGTACCAAGTGCGCATCGAAATGAACGACGGCGCGGTCGCTGAGTCCGCCCCGATCTTCATCGCCCAGCTCAATCCCAGCGCGCCCACGCCCGCCCCATGAAGTCCCCGCTTTTTCGTCCCCAGGAACATTCGAAAATCGAACTCACCGCCATGCGCGTCCTTTTCGCGCTGGTCCTGATCGACGTCATTCCCTCCGGAATCCAGGAGCAGCGGCTGACCATGCCGGTCGGGCTGGCCGGCATGGGGCTGGATCTATCCTGGCTGCCGGGCGCGATGCCGGTGCTCAAATGGATTTCCTGGCCGCTGCTGGTCCTCTACGCGGTGGGACGGCTGCCGGCGCTGACCACGACGCTGCTTTTCGCCCTCACCGTCCTGGTCGGCACCTACGCCAATTCCAACGGGGCCATCAAACACCACCACCAGGTCGTCTCGCTCATCCTGCTGGCCCAGGCGGCCTGGCAGTGGTGGTGGCTCGCGCGGCACCGCCGCCAGGACCTTTCCCACACGGGCGACAATTTGGTTCGCGACCGCTGGGCCGCGTTCGCCTCGCAGCAGGCGATCGTCGCCGCGTACGTGGTCACCGGCATCACCAAGGTCGCCACCTCGGGTTTTTTCGGATGGATCAAGGCCTCGGCCAACTACCCGGTGCAGCTCCGCAAAACCAACCTCCAGGCCGTCTACAGCCGCGCCGAGGTAAACACCGCGGCCGGCAGCGGACTGGAGACGTGGTTGGTGGCCCATCCGTCCGCCGGCCAGGCCATGCTCGGGGCCGGCCTCATGCTCGAACTCGGTGCCTTCCTCGCCCTGCTGGGGCGGCCGTGGTCCTTCACCTACGGGCTCCTCCTGATCGCCTTCCACGCCATGAACAGCCAGTTCATGAACCTCAACTTCCGCTGGCACAACTGGTGCCTGTTCATCTTCCTCATCCTGCCGCCGCTCATCGCCGCCACGCGCCGCGGGCTGGGGCGAAAATGAACCTCCACCTCCGCCGCCATCACCGCCAGCCATCTCCCGCCAACCAGTCCATCGTCTCCACCCCCACTCCTCATGAAAATACCATCACTCGCCCTCGCCGCGCTTTTCCTTTCAACCTCCTGCCTGCCCGCCGCGGAGCCGGTCAAACGCGCTGATCTGGGCGTGGGAGCTCGGCCGGTGGAGGGTGCCGAACTCGTGCTCGACGGCACCAAGGCGATGCTCGACGAAAAGTGGACTTACTGGCAGGGGCCCGGCTTCAAATCCTCGCTGCCGGTCAAATGGCAGGTGGTCCCCGATCCCCTCGATGGCGGCACCGCCATCATGACCGATGACCGCGCCGCCGACGGCGGCAAATACGGCGCGGCCGACATCGTGACCAAGGCGGCCTACGGCGACCATCGCCTGCACGTGGAGTTTTATGTCGCCAAACCCGGCGGCAACAGCGGCGTCTACATTCAGAACCGCTACGAGATCCAGGTGCTCGACGGCGACAAAACGTCGCACGGCATGGGAGCGGTCATCAACCAGAGCGAGTCGCCGTACCACGCGTACAACGGAACCGGCACATGGAACGCCTACGACATCGTCTTCCGCGCGGCCCGCTTCAAGGAGGGTAAGCTGGTCGAAAAACCGCTCGTCTCGATGTATTTCAACGGCCAGAAGGTCCACCGCAACGTGGCCATCGATCAAGTGCACGGCGGCCCGAACTCCGGCGTGGATGGCGGCAACGATGGCGGCAAGGGGATCACCGACTCGCCCCAGGGCCTCAAACTGCAATGCGAGGGCCACGACGTGCGCTACCGCAACATCTGGATCAAGAAGCTTGACCTGGCCACGCCGGACACCGATTTTTAAGGGGTCAGCGGCCGATTTATCGGGCAGTCTGATCGGATTTTGCCGCGTAGGTCCGGCGCTCTGGCCGGATCCGCGGGGCAAGTGAGGCGCGCCGGGGGCGTCGACTCGACTTTGGAAAGTCGAGCTACGAAGGTCGCGGCGCGTCTGAATCCTGCCGCGCATTCCCGATCCTGGTGCGCCGCGGCCTCAATAAAACACCACGCAGACCGGCTTGCCGACGGTGGCCGTGGAGCCGGCCGGCGTGAGGGCACCGGTAGACGGATCGATTTTGTGCACGACCACGGAGTTGCTCTCCTGGTGGGCGGCGAGCAGCCATTCCCCGGCCGGGTCGATGCCGAAGTTGCGCGGGACCTTGCCGCCGCTGGGCGCGGCTTCGGCAAAGCGGAGCCACCCGGTGGACGGGTCCACGATGAACCGGGCAATGCTGTCGTGACCGCGGTTGGAGCCGTAGACCCATTTTCCGGACGGATGCACGGCCACGTGGGCGGTGCTGTTGCGATCGGTGACCGCGGCGGGCAGTGTGCTCAGGGTCTGCACCGGCTTCAATTCCCCGTTTTGGGCGTTGAAGGCCAGGGTGGTCATGGTCGACGAGGTTTCGTTGATGACGTAGGCGGTGGGCAGGCTCGGATGGAAGGCGAAGTGCCGCGGCCCGCTGCCTCCTTTGACGGTGGCGTCGGGCACGGTGAGCGGCTCCAGGGCGGAGGTTTCGGCGATCACGCGGCGCCCGAAGATGCGGTCCAGTCCCAGGTCGCAGAAAAACGCGAAGCGCCCGTCCGGGGAGAAAGTGCCGCTATGGCCGTGGGGCTTGGACTGGCGGTCGAGCGAGCCCTGGCCTTTGTTCTGGACGAAGGTCACCGGGGCGCTAAGCACCCCGTCCGCCTCCAGGCGGTAGCTGGCGAAACTTCCGCCGCCGTAGTTGGCGATGATCACGGTCCGGGAGTCCGGGCTGACCGAGACGTGGCAGGGGGCACCCCCCTGCGACGGTTGCTCGCTGCGACGGGTCAGGCGGCCGGTCGCGGCGTCGATGCCCCAGCTGCTGATGGCACCGCCGGGCTGCGTCTCGGTGCCGTTTTCATTGACTGCGAGCAGGAATTTCCGGTCCGGGGTGAGCGCCAGAAAGCTCGGGCTGGCGGTCTCGCCGGCCAGTTCTGGCTCACCGAGGACCCCGGTCGCAGGATCCCAGGCCGCCATGTGGATGCCGCGGCTGGTCTCGCTCGCGTAGGTGCCAAGATAGACCCGCGTGGCCTTGGGGGCGGCCTCAGCGCCGATGGAGGACCAGAGAAGCGCCAGTCCGGTGGCGGCGGGCAGGAGTGATCGGAAAGGAGAAGCGTGCATCGGGGTGAGGGGGTGGAGTGGTCGGCGGTTCCGGCGGCGGGGTTGGGAAACCAGCATGGCACCATCAGGGGCGGACGCCAAGCCATGTCTTGCAGGGCGGAGCAGAAGGGGCATTTTGTTAAGGAATGTTGAGGAAAATTTCAATCTGTCTAGTGTTCGCCGCGGCCTCGGCTGGAGCCCGGGCGGCGGAGACGACGCCCGCCGCGCCAGTCCGGGCCGCGACCGCGGTGCCGGCTCCGGAGCCGAGCTGGGAGGAATTTGAAGCTCAGCTGCGCGTGCAGATTTTTCTCGATGGCGAGAGCTTCGGTCCGGGTGTGGTGGACGGCCGCAGCGGGGAGTTCACCCGCAAAGCCGTGGCCGCCTGGAATGTGGCCCATGACATTGCCGATGTGGACGACCTCACGGCCGTCACCGCGGCCGCCGCGCGCACGGTGACCACGCTGTACGCCGCGTATGCGCTCAAGGAGGGGGATCTGAAGCACGTCACGCCCGGCCTGCCGGCCAAGCCTGAGGAGCAGGCGAAGGTCAAATACATGGGTTATCGCTCGGCCGCCGAGTTTGTCGCAGAGCGGTTCCACACGACCGAAGCGGTGCTGGCCAAGCTGAATTCCGGGACCCGCCTGGGCACCCTGCGGCCGGGCGTGGTGCTGCGGGTACCGAACGTCACGCCCTTCGAGGTCGAGGCCATCCAGCCCCAGCGCGCCTGGAGGGAGGAGGCCGCCCTGAGCCGTCACAGCGTGCTGGTGAACGTCCGCCACAAGACCGCGGCCATTTACGATGGTGCTGGCGACCTGGTGGCGCTGTTTCCCATCACCCCCGGCCGGGAGAAATTCATTCCTTATGGCGAATGGACCATCAGCAACATGGTCAGCACTCCGGTCTTTCGCTGGGACAAGCAGCTGCTGGAGGAGGGGAGCCATGGCACGGTCGCCCACCAGATTCCGCCCGGACCGAACAGCCCGGTCGGCGTCCTCTGGGCGGGCACCAACCGCCGCGGCATCGGCCTCCACGGCACCTCCACGCCTGAAACCATCGGGCGCAGCCAAAGCGCTGGCTGCATCCGCTTTGCCAATTGGGATGCCGTGCGGCTGCCCTCCCTGCTGCGCCCGGGGTCCCGGGTCATCGTCAAGTGACCGGCCCGGCCGTGGCGGGGCGTTCCGCCGCATCGATCGGGCCGGGGCGGGCCCTGGGGACAGGAAATCGGGAACCGTGCGCGCTTGGCTTGCGTTATTCAGGCGCGTGCCCAGCTTGTCTGACCCGAGAGCCGGCCGCCCCGCTCCCTGACCTCATCGCACCGCCTTCCACTCATCCATCTCACCACTATGAACGCCCTGCCTCACATCCCCATCCTTCGCGCCGGCCTTTCCTACGCCAGTCTGGACGTGGCGGAAATCAAGGGCGTGGCCTCGGGTGATCCCGTGGTCCGCATTTCGCAGGCCAACGCCGGCCTGATCAAGCGCGACCTAGCCGCCATCAACCGCGCCGCCGTGGCCCTGCGCCGCCTGCGCGCCAGCGACCGCGTCGCCATGGTCAAAATGGCGGGCGAGATCTTTCTCCATGACACACTCCCGCTGGGCGACACCGGCGCGATGCAATCGCCGGAGGATTACTTGCACCAGCTCGCCGCCACCAGCGGCCTGCCGCACGCACTCATCCGGCGCAACATGCAGCGGCTCGGCATCGTCTTTGCCGAGATCGACGTGATCCTGCGCGGCCTCAGCCGCGGGCTGAACCTCGAGGTGCTCGATTACGGCTTCGGCGAGCAAAACGGAGTGCCGGTCAGCTTCGCGGTCCAGACCGACAGCCTCGGCGTCATTTTGCCCAGCAATTCCCCCGCAGTGAACGCGCTGTGGATCCCGGCGCTCGCTCTGGGCGTGCCCGTCGTGCTCAAGCCCGGTCGCGAAGAACCCTGGACGCCGTGGCGCATCATCCAATCGATGATCAAGGCCGGTCTGCCCGCCGAGGCTTTCTCCCTGTATCCCACCAGCCACGAAGGCTCGGCCACCATCATCAAGCGCTGCGGCCGGGTCCAGCTCTTCGGCGATGACAAAACCGTCGCCCAGTACGCCGCCGACCCGCGGGTCGAAGTGCACGGCTCCGGCCGGTCCAAGATCCTGCTCGGCGAAGACACGGTCGACCGCTGGCGGGAGTTTCTGCCGGTACTGGTCGACAGCGTCGCCCTCAATTCCGGGCGCTCGTGCATCAATACCAGCGCGATCATCGTCCCCCGCCACGGGGCCGCCATCGCCGAGGCCGTCGCCGCCGAACTGCTCGCCATGGTTCCGCGGTCGCCGGAGGATCCCGAGGCCAGGCTCAGCGGCTTCGCCAATCCCGCCATGGCCGAGATGATCGATGGTGCCATCACGGAGGGCCTCGCCGAGGCCGGAGCCGAGGACGTCTCGGCGCGCCTGCGGGCCGCGACCGGCGGAGACCCGGCCCGGCGGGTCAGCCGCGACGGCATGAACTACCTGCAGCCGACCATCGTGCGCTGCGATTCCTTCAACCACGCCCTGGCCAACCGGGAGTTTCTCTTTCCCTACGCCAGTGTGGTCGAGATTCCACAGGCGGAGATGCTCGATACCATCGGCCCAAGCCTGGTCGTCACCGCCATCACCGATGACGCCGCCTGGATCCCGCAACTCCTCGCCGCCCCGCACATCGACCGCCTCAACATCGGCCCGGTGGTCACGGCCCAGGTCGACTGGAGCCAGCCGCACGAGGGCAACCTGTTCGAATTCCTCTACAAGCGCCGCTCGATCAGCGTCGTCAATGCCCCGGTGGCGGGCTAGGGGCCGAGGCCGGCTTGCCGCCTCCCCGGGCCGCCGCTAGGATCCTCCGGCACGGCTTCACCTGTCATCGAGAAAGGAGCCTCCTGCCGATTCCCCTGACTCATGGTATCCACGCACATTCCATCCTGCCCGATCGCCCGCCTCGTCCGCGACCACGTTCCCGGCGGCGGTGCCCTGGTTCCCGACCACGTCTGGCGCTTCGCGCATGCCCCCGGCACCAAGGTCCATTTTGGCAGCGGCACCGTGCGCGAGACCGGGCCGCTCTGCCGGGAAATGGGCGTGACCCACGCCCTGGTGGTCACCGATCCCGGCATCGAATTGGCCGGGCATCTGGGCCGGGTGCTGGAAAGCCTGCGCGAGGCCGGGGTGCAGGCCAGTGTCTTTGACCGCGTGATTGAAAATCCCACGACCGAGACCGTGGACGCCTGCGTGGCCGCGGCCCGGACCGCGGGCGTGGACGGCCTCATCGGATTGGGCGGCGGCAGCAGCATGGACACCGCCAAGGGCTGTAATTTTATCCTCACCAACGGCGGCCAGATGAAGGACTACTGGGGCGTCGGCAAGGCCACCCGCGCGATGCTCCCGCTCCTGGTCATCCCGACGACCGCCGGCACCGGCAGCGAATGCCAGTCGTTCGCGCTCATCAGCGATGCCGTCACCCACGCAAAAATGGCCTGCGGCGACCGCAAGGCGGCGGCGCGCCACGCCATCCTGGATCCCGGCCTGACCCTGACCCAGCCCGCCCGCGTGACCGCGGTCACCGGCATCGACGCCATCGCCCATGCGGTCGAATCCGCCGTCTGCCGCAAGGCCACGGACGTTTCGCGGAGCTATTCACTCGCGGCCTTCCGTCTGCTTGGCGCGGGTTTTCCCATGGCCCTCCGCGAGCCTGGATCCGTGGCGGCCCGCTCGTTGATGCAGCTGGGGGCGGCCCTCGCCGGCGTGGCGATCGAGAACTCGATGCTGGGCTCGGCTCATTCGGCCGCCAATCCGCTGACCGCTCATTTTGACATCGTCCATGGCATCGCGGTTGGCGTCATGCTCCCGCATGTCGTGCGGCTCAATGCCGCCGACCCCACCGCCGCCGCGGTCTATCGCCGGCTTTCCCCGGACCCTGATCTCGCCGGCCAGATCGTCGGCTGGCTCGGGCTCGCGGGCCTGCCGTTGCGGCTGCGCGACTGCGGGGTCGCGGACGAGGCGGCCCTGGCACCGCTCGCTGCCGAAGCCGCCGCCCAGTGGACGGCGCAATTCAATCCGGTGGCGGTGGTCACTGGCGATTTCGCGCGTCTTTACCAGGCGGCCTGGTGAGTGGCCGCCAATGACGGCGGCACCGGGTGCGGCGACGGCGGACGACTCTTCTCACGCCATGGCGGGGCCCTCGCCCGTTGGACGGGCCCTGCGCCTTTCCCGGGCGCGCCGCGAGGTGTCGAACAGGGGTTGACGAATGACGGCGCATGACCTGAGCTGGCGGCAGCCACCACTGCCTATGAAAAATCCTGTCCTGCTTTTGATGACCGCCGTGACCGCAGCGGCGGTTTTGATCCACCCGGCGGCGGCGCGGCCGAACATCCTCTTCATCATGACCGACGACCATGCTTCGCATGCGATCTCAGCCTATGGATCAAAGGTGAACGTGACCCCGAACCTCGACCGGCTCGCCACCGAGGGCATGTTGTTCGAAAACTGCTTTGTCACGAATTCGATCTGCACGCCGAGCCGGGCGACCCTGCTGACCGGCAAATACAGCCACCTCAACGGCACCCCGGTGTTCAACACTTTTGACGGGTCGCAGCCGACCGTGGCCAAGCTGATGCAGGCCGCCGGGTATCACACCGGAATGATCGGGAAATGGCATCTCGGCAGCAATCCGACGGGTTTTGACGCGTGGGAAATCCTCCCGGGCCAGGGTGCCTACAACGACCCCGTGCTCTACACCGCCGCCGGCGAGAAAAAATACGAAGGCCGATACGCCACCCACGTGGTGACCGAGTTGGCCGCGGACTTCATCAAGGGGCGGCCGAAGGACAAGCCGTTCCTGCTGTTCTGTCACCACAAGGCGCCGCATCGCGAGTGGACGCCGGAGCCTAAATACGACCGCGAATTCAGAAGCCGGACTATCCCTGAACCCACCACCCTGCGCGATGACTACGCGACCCGCACCGACGCCCTGAAGGAAAACCGGCAGACGGTGTTTGGCGACCTGACCCGGCGCGATTTGAAGCTGACCCCGCCCAGCAGCCTGACGCGCGGCACCCCGGCCTGGCAGCAGTGGCTCGGCGCGGTGCCGAAGGAAGTGGTGATCGAACGCAACGGCCAGTCCGAAACTTTGGCCGGCGAGGCGCTGGAGGCGTGGCAATACCAGCGGTACATGCAGGACTATCTCGCCTGCGTGCAGTCGGTCGACGATTCAGTCGGCCACCTTCTGGACACCCTCAAGGCCGAGGGCATCGACGAACAGACGCTGGTCATATACACCAGCGACAACGGCTTTTTCCTGGGCGATCACGGGCTCTACGACAAGCGCTTCATGTATGAAGAGACCATCCGGATCCCGTTCCTGGTCCGCTGGCCGGGCACCGTGAAACCTGGCGGCCGGGAAAAGGCGATCGCCATCAATGTCGATTTTGCCCCGACCTTTCTCGACGCCGCCGGCGAGCCGGTCTCGCCGGGCATGCAGGGTCGCAGCCTGCTCCCGCTGCTGCGCGGCCAGCGGCCACCCGACTGGCGGACCAGCTTCTACTACCGCTATTATCACGATCCCGGGCACCACCACACCGCCCGCCACCTCGGCGTGCGCACCGAAACCCACAAGCTGATTCACTTTTGGAAAAAGGACCAGTGGGAGCTCTTCGATCTCGCGGCGGATCCCTCCGAACTCCACAATGTTTACGGCCAGCCCGGCACCGAAAGCCTCACCGCCGGCCTCAAGGACGAGCTGCTGCGCCTGAAAAAGGAAATGAAGGATGACGACCAGTTCGCCGAAACCCAGCCCCCGTCCGGGGTCGACGGGTCCGTGCAACAATTGCGAGGGAAATGACGGCCTCCCGGCGGGGGCCGCTCCGTTGCGGCACACCGCCGATCGGCGAATGCCTGTGGGACGGCCGGCTGGGCGGCACCCAAACCGGTCCGCCAGGCCATGCCTGATCGGTGCGGTCGATGGACTCTGCCCTCACCGGGCGGTTGCGGAGGGTGTGCCGCATGGGGAAATCTGCCTGGGTGAAGCTGCGGTGATCCCCGGGTTGGCGCTGCCTGCCACCCGGTGGCCCCGCTGCGGAAACCCTGCCGTGCTGGTTGCCGCTTCATCTGATGCCTGGCGGACTGGGGCATTGGGGAGTAAAATTATCCATGAATTTCCCCACTTTTCTTCTGGCCTGCGTCTTCAGCTTGATGCCGGGAGGAATGGTGCGGGCCGGCGGACCGCCGACCAAATGGGCAATGCCCAAGCCGAGCCGGACGGTGGTGGTCCACAAGACCATCATCATTCCTCCCGGTCAGTCAGTTGACTTCAACTACACCCGGTTCGTTCCAGCCCGCAACCTGGGGGATGGGAGCCAGAGGGAGGCGCAGAGCCCGGTCATTGCCCTGATGAAGGGCGCGAGCGTGCGGCGGGTGATCATCGGCCGGCCAGGGGCGGACGGGATCCATTGCCGTGGGCAAAATGTGCTCAGGGATGTGTGGTTTGAGGACGTCGGTGAGGACGCGGTGACTGTGGACGGTCCCAATGTCCAGTGGATCGGCGGCGGGGCCCGCAAGGCGGAGGACAAGATCGTCCAGTTGAATCACAAGGGCCCGTTCCTCGGGGAAAACCTGTTTTTCGAGGACTTCACCACCGGGGTGCGCGGGAATGGAAACGAAAAATTCAAACGCACCCCCTTCCGGGTGGTCCTTCGCAACATCGGGGCGAAAAATGGAATCTGTCTCCTGCGTTTCTCCAGCAAGGGCGCTCGCGGGGAAATCGAGGGGGTGTACATGAAAGCCCTCCTTCAACTCGGCCGGGCCGACGGGGGATCGAAGATCATCTGGCGGGACAAAAATAGGGCCATCCCTGAAAGGAATGGGTCCCGACGGGCTGGCAGACGGAAGGGACTGGCCGCAACGCTGCTCAACATGCCAATGCCGAGTCCGCGGAGTCGGCCGGACGGTGGCGGCGGCGGGCCGCATAAAAGCGGAAACCCAACCCGCCGGAAGCGCTGGCCCGTATGGACAGGGATTTCGGCCCGCCGATCCGCTGGTCCCCGAAAGCCCGGTGTCGGGCCCTTCGTCTGGCTCGCTCGTGGGCCTAGTCTTCGCCGAGCCGCCGCCGCCGCTGCGCGAGCGCCCAAAGCAAGCCGCTCACGACCAGCGCACTCCCCGGTTCGGGAATTAACCGGCCCGGGGCGGCCAGGGCAAAACTCGTCGACAACTCGGTCGTCAGAGAATCCACCGTCAATTCCAGGAGCAGGCCGGCCGTCGCGCCCGGCGGCAGGATGGTCGGCAACGGAAAGGGAAGGGAAGGAAGCTCGATCCCCAGCGCCGACTCGTTGGAAAACGCTAACGCCGACGACGCCGTGAGCATGGCCTCCTCTCCAGCCAAGCCAATCCGGCCGATCAGCGTGTACGGCACCGGTAGCGGCGGCAGAGCGATCGATCCCAGGGCGCTTTCAAATGATCCGCTCAGCAACAACACCGTCGAAATGCTGAAGTCGTACAACCCCGATCCGAGGCCGCTCAACGCCCCCGCCGCCGAACCGATTTGCGCCGCCGCCAGCGCGCTGAGTTCCGTGCCGCCCAATGGCAGGGTCAACGGAAAGCCGCCGATAAAAAGCGAGTCGGGCGTGCGCGTGCGGAACGAATCGTACGCCAAGGTCAGCTCCGAGGGCACGACCGCCGGGCCGGCCGGAAGAAAATTCACGCTCAGCCCGGACAGGATGACTCGACCCGTGGATTCATCGACCTCAAGCACCAGCGATCCAGTGGGCACTGATTCGATCGCCCCCTGCAGGCCGGGCGCAAGTTCAACAGGCACCGGTAGATTCTCCGCACCGCCAAATGGCCCGAACAACCCAGGCTTCGTCCGCGTGCCGGTCGGGTTGATTTCCGCCTCGTAGTCGCCCACAAGAAAGCCGGCCGTGCCCGCGGCCACTGTCACCGTGCCGCTCAGGCTGGTGCCGGCCGGAGCCAGCGTGAAGGAATACGTGGCCGCACCGGCCGTCATTGGCTGGAGCGCGCTTAGCATCACCAGCATCACAAAGTCCCATTTCATCCCCAATTCCTAGCCGCGACTATGCCGCCGCGGCAAGTCCATTCCTGACACTCGCCAGGGCGCATCTCCGAAAGTTGCAAAAAGGCTGGACTACAAGTTTTCTTGATGGCAAAGAGGGAGCATGCAATGGCCAATCGTGATTCAGGGACGTGAAGTGGACGAGGAAGAAGTGCAGTGGCTCTCATGTAGCGCGTCGGGATAATCACGGGAGATTTGATCTGGGTAAAGAGTGGGGATTTGGGGATGGTGGTCACGGAGAGGGCGGGGACCAGGCGTGGTCAGGCTTGGCGTGCAGGAGCCGGATGCCGAGGTTGGCGCAGACGATGCGCGCGTGGTGGTTGACGAAGGGCCTGCCCTGGTCGGGCAGCATCCCCGCAGGAATCACCCTCCAGGTCCGTCCGCACCGGGGGCAGAGGTACCGCGACACCTTCACCTTGTGATCGCCGTCCACCCTACGGCTCCAAGGCTTCCGCTCCGTCGGCCTGCCGTCCGCCCACACCCACACTCCGAGCGGGCCCCGACCAGCTCCTCCCACAGATCATCCCGAATCTTCCACCCCCCGATTACACGTCTTGATCCCGACGCGT
>Ga0209702_10000315_pt1 | contig 98958 bp, 81 predicted proteins | sample FRY01_FD_187210 | JGI IMG/M metagenome (GOLD analysis project Ga0209702, IMG submission 187210) | Freshwater microbial communities from Lake Fryxell liftoff mats and glacier meltwater in Antarctica - FRY-01 (SPAdes) (version 2) | ecosystem: Environmental > Aquatic > Freshwater > Ice > Glacier... | reverse complement strand
CCAGACGCCTCGCGACTGCGAGGACGGTGACCCCTGCACGGTCCACAGCTGCGAGAGCGGCCTGTGCCAAACCCGCGTGTCCCCCGATTGCCCCGAGCGCTGCACCAGCGACCGCGAATGCGAGGATGGCGTCGGGTGCACGCTCAATTTTTGCGCCGATGGCATCTGCATGAGCCTCGGCACGCCAGACTGTTGCACCTCAAACGATGACTGCCGCGACAACGATCCCTGTACGCGGGACTCCTGCGGCCCAGAAGGCATCTGCTCTTACGAGCCCGCTGGGCCTCAGTGCGCGTGCAGCGCTGAGCGGTGCGACGACCGAAACCGCTGCACCACCGACGGCTGCGACGCGGCCGGCCAGTGCGTCCACCGGGCGAATAATCTCCCGGGATGCGACCAGACCCAATGTAGCCGGGACGCCGATTGCCGCGACGACAGCGCGTGCACGGTCGATCGCTGCACGAACGGCGTCTGCCGCAACGAGCCTCGCGCTGACTGCTGCACGTCGAACGCGGCCTGTGATGACGGCAATAGTTGCACCACCGACCGCTGCGACGCGGCGACTGCGCGCTGCTCGAACGTACCGACCCCCAACTGTGGCTGCGGGGCCGTGGACTGCAATGACAACAATCCCTGCACGGTGGACGCGTGCACGGACGCCGGCTGCGTCTATCGCCCCGATCCGAACCTACCAGGATGCAGCGGCGACTGTCGTTCGGACAGCGACTGCAACGACGGACGGACCTGTACGACGGACCGGTGCGTTCAAGGCCAGTGCCGCAGCGCCGTCATCGACGGGTGTTGCGAGAACAACGCGGCCTGCAACGACCAAGACGCCTGCACCCGGGACCGCTGCGACAATAACCGCTGCGTCTATCAGACCGACCCGGACTGCGGGCCCTGTGCCACGGACGCGTGCGACGATGGCGACGACTGCACAATCGACGCCTGCCTCGCAGATGGCCGCTGCGAGCACTACCTCGATACGACCATACCCGTATGCCGGTGCCGTATCTTGAACTGCAATGACAACGACCCCTGCACCGCCGACTTCTGCGACGCAGGCCGCTGCCAGCACCGTCCAACGCCGAACGTGCCGGGCTGCGTGGATCCGGACTGCACGGCGAATGTCGACTGCGTGGACGGCGATGACTGCACGATCGATCTCTGCGACAGCAACGGTCAATGCCAACACGAGACCTATCCTGGCTGTGGCTGCACGGACGCCAGCTGCGATGATGGAGACCCTTGCACGAAGGACGGCTGCAGCGCCACGGGATGCACGCACGAGCGGAACCCGACCCTGCCGGGTTGCGATGTCCGGTGCACCACGAACGCGGACTGCGACGACCGCAATACTTGCACCATCAATGTCTGTGACGCCGACCTCGGGTGCCTCTCCCTCGACCGAAACGGCGCGACCTGCACGGATGGCGACGCCTGTACGCGCGGCGACAAGTGCGTCGGGTCCCGCTGCGCCCCCGGCGCCGTGGTGAGCTGCGACGACAACGATCCATGCACCGCCGATAGTTGCGATCGAAACAGCGGCGCCTGCGCCCACACGCCGATTGACGGCCCTGGTTGCGGTCCGCCCTGCGGTGGCACGTGCAACGACAATAACCGATGCACGACCGACACCTGCGACGCCGCCACCAACCAATGCGCCTTCGCCCGCATCGAGGGCTGCTGCCAGGCCGACGCCGAGTGCGTCGACGCCGACGCGTGCACGACAGATACGTGCACCAACAATCGCTGCCAGCACACACCGTCGACATCGCCGTCATGCAACCCGAACGCGTGCCGCAGCGACCGGGACTGCAATGACGGCATCCCCTGCACCACAGACCGCTGCGACACCGCGACGGGCGTCTGCAAGAACACCCGAACATCTGATTGCTGCTCAACCGACATGGATTGCAACGACAGCAGCGCCTGTACCGTCGACGTCTGTGTCGCGACCTTCGGGCTCTGCGTCAACGCGAATCTCCCATGCGACGATGGCGATCCCTGCACCCTCGACAGCTGCGACCCGGCGCGCGGCTGTAGGCACGCCCCCGACCCAGCGTGCGCCTGCCAGCCCGAGATCCTTTGGTCCCGCAACTTTAGCGCCTCCGAGACCTTAGACATGACCGTCGAAGGCGGTCTCACGGTCACCTGGCGGGTTGACGGCGTTCGCTATCAGAGCGCGCCGCGGGCCTGTCGCTTCGGCGACAGCGACGGCACAGACTACGCGACCGGTTTCCGCGTCTTCGGCCGCGCCACGGGGCCGACCATCAGCATACCGGCGGAGACCGTCACCGTGAATTTCAACGTCTGGCTCGATATCGACGCGACCCGAGGTGAGGACCTCTTCACCGTCAGGCTCATCTCCGGGAATGCCAACGCGCTGCTGTGGTCGCGGGACGCAATCCCAGCCACGTCCTACCGCCAGTGGGTCCCAGTCAGCCTGACCGTCCCGGCATCCTTCGCGGGCAGCGACGCCCAGGTCCGCTTCGTCTTCGACTCTGTGAACGGCAACGGCAATACAGGTCAAGGCGTCTTTATCGATGACATCGTCGTCAAGACGACATGCGCCCCCTGAGTTTAGGCAAAAAGGTCGCGGTCCTCGGCCTGGGGCTCGTCGCGTGCAGCGGGCCTCGACCCGATACGCCCCCGGCAGCGACGCCATTGGTGGCGCCGTCGGTCTCCCTCGCCCATAATAGCGAGGCGCGTCGTGCCCCGGAGGCTGAGGGCCGGCTCTCAGACGCGCCCGACCGACCGGCCGTCGACATCTTCGACCGCGAGATGCGCCTCGGCGACGCGGCGCTGTACTCAGGGCGCTTCGAGGCCGCGCGAGAGCACTTCCTGCACGCGATGGACATGCGCGTCGAGAGCATGTCCCCGGCCCTTGGCGCGCTCCGCAGCATGATTATCAATGGTTCCGCCGAGGCGAGACGCGACATCGCCGACCGCATCGAGAGGCGCGTCGAGGATCTCTTGGCCGAGGACGCGACCCGTGGTTCCGGGCACCTGCTAGCGGCCCGGCGCTCCCTCGCGCTAGGCGAGAACGGCGCCGCCCTCGACGCCGCGTACCTAGCCGTCATCGAGCTACCCGAGCTCGGGGCGGCGTGGCGCGTCCTCGGCGAGGCCGCGATGGCCGACGAGCACTGGGGCGACGCAATCCGCGCGCTGAGGCGGGCCCTCGCGCTCGGCCTGCAGGCTCAGGCTGGTACGTGGGAGAGGCTCGCGGACGCGCTGGACGAGACCGGCGATTACAGCGGGGCGGAAGACGCGGCGAACACCTCAGTCGGATTGACCGGGGACGACATCCACGCGCAACGCCGCCGACTCAACCTCTTGGCGGTCATCCTAAAGCACCGAGGCCAGCTCGACGCTGCCAAGGTCACCGCGAATCAGGCCCTGTCCCTCGGCCGCGTCGACCCCGCCGTCATCCACAACCTCGCGAGCATCGCGGAGGCGCGCGGCGACTTAGAGGAGGCCCTCGCGCTCTATCGTCAGGCTATCGACGAGGCGCCGGCGCCCATGACGCTGTGGCGCCTCGGTAAGTTGCAGCTCAAAATGGAGCGCCCCAGCGACGCGGTCCTCTCGTTCACGCGGGCGGCTGGCCAGCTTGACCGCTGGACTTGGCCGGCCTCCATGCGGTGGCTGCCTGCCTGGGAGGTCGGCAAGCTCTATGTGCGCGCCGGCCGCTTCGAGGACGCGATCGGGTGGTTTGAGGACTCCCTGCGCGAGTCGCGCGACGGCGAGAGCCAGCGTGAGGTCATGAGTTGGCTCACTTGGGCGCGCGCGCGCATGGAAGCGCCCGCGGAAGACGCAGGGCCCGACGAACCTTAAGAGTCTCCCGGTCCGGCTGACTTCCTACGCGGGGAGCGGGCGAGGACGCCCGCGGACCCATAGTTTTCCTAATGAATTCAGGTGGTCCGCGCATAGCCCCCCCCCCCCGCTACGGGTATAGGAATTAAGCCGGTCCGCGGACGTCCCCGTCCGCTACGAACGTAGGAATTCAACAGGTCCGCGAACGTCCCCGCCCGCTACAAACGCAGGAATTCAACAGGGCGCTGCGCCTGCCCGCCCAGCCGTAACTCCGGCTGGGCGGGGTCCCGCGGCCACAGCACCCCGGCGCGACGACCCGAGGCTATTTTCACGGTTTGATGCATCCCAGATACCCAAAGAGCAAAAGAGATCAAGGCAAAGGCCTCAGACAGCGGGTCCCGTAGCCCGCGCGACGTTGGGTCCACGCGTCATTAATGCGAAAGTCGGCCCGCAAGTAAGTGGCGGGGCGGAAGAAGCTACCGCCCCGTAGCACGCGACTGGAGTTGCTAGTACAGTTTGTGGTCCACGTGCTGCCGTCAATGGGGGCATTGGTGTAGTCATCGTGCCAACAGTCCTCGACCCACTCAAAGAGGTTGCCCGCCATGTCCAGCGCGCCCACGGCCGACAGGCCCTCAGCCTTCTCCCCGACCGGCCAGGTACCGCCGGTGCCACAGCCATAAACGGGCGTGGTGGTGCCGTCATTCATCACCGCCGTCCCGTTCGCGCACGTCGGCTCGGGCGTATCCCCCCACGGATACCTGCGGTGCGTCGTCGGACCCTTCGCGGCGTACTCCCACTCCGCCTCGGTCAATCGACGCCCACCCACCCACGCACACACCAACCCAGCCTGCGCCCAAGTCACCCCGTTCTGCGGGTGAGTCGCCCGCGTTGGAGTGCTGCTCGTTCGGTTCAAGTACCAACCGTTCCCGTTCCAGTCCGAGACCGATGCCAGCGTACAGCTCGCGGCCCCTTCGCAGGCCTCGTAGGTCCTCGTTGTTATTTCATACTTGCCGATGAAGAAACCTTGCGCGAAGGTCACCGTGTGGACCGGGCGCGCGTGATTCGGCGAGCCTACATCCGTCGTGGGGCCCCCCATCGGGAAGTTGCCAGCCGGAACGTAGATCCACACGTCGTCGGCATGCCACGTCGCTGTCGGGCTGGTCCGTGCGTACTCACAATGGGCGCTGCTGTTGCACGCCGCTGTGTAGTCCGTCAGCGTTGGACAGGTGACGCCATTGCAGACGACCCCAACGACGACGACACTCGTGAAAACACCAGAGAACCCAAGCGCGGCCTGGTAGGGGGGAAGTGTGGCGACATCGAAATAGCGCGCGACGACCCCAAGACCGCCGTGAAGCGCGGCCGTGTCGATGGAAAGGGGAGAGCTGTTCACGGCGACGACCCCGTCGCCGACCCCAGTACCGGCGCCGGTAAGCGGGTAACGCGAGCATAAGCCGCGCTTGACACTATTTACAGCACCATCGAAGTGGACGGCGGCCACATAGTTGAAAATCCCGTCGGTGCCGTCTGACGGCACGGGGGCTACAGCCGAATCCGATGGCACGATCGTCCACGACACGGAGCAAGTGTCGACGGCGGGAAGGACGAACGCGACGTTCGTGAAGACTTTGTTCATGTCGGGCAGCGACTCGTTGCCGAACCAGGTGCTGGCGATGAGCGTCTGGCTACCGTTGGCCGCCGCGAGCGTCGGGTTGGGTGCCACGAGGCTGCCCTCCTGCACGACAGCGCCGAGATCCAAGGTGTAGGTCGTCGCACCGCATATAACGGAAAAGGCGCTGAAATGCAGAAAGGTTGGAGCGTTTGCTCCGGGACCCGCCGAGCATGCGACCGCCGCGACGGCCGTGTGGGCGCGGACGCTGGCGGCGTCGTGCAACAGCATAATAGCCGAATTGTCGGAATAGCAGGTGTCGAGTTTCGCCGAGCAGAAGACGTCCTCAAAGTTGACGCCGATGTCGAAGAAGCCCTGGTCGGCCTGGGCCATGATGGTGAAGTTGAAGGTCACCGGCGTGTCGGCGTTCTCGGCGCAGGTCACGGCAAGTGTGCAGCCGGCCGAACCGCAAGGATTCACGTAGGACTGCAATTCGGGGCAGATGCCATTGGGTGTCTGCCAGTTCGCGGTGCCAGCGGTGCTCGTCACCGCCCCCGTGCAGAGGGCGTCAACCCACAGCCTCACCGTGTGAGCTGGTTGGTCGGCATCGCACGGCGCAAGATACGAGATATCGCCGCCAACGCCGTTACCGAACCGGTTCGCGCACAGCGAGTTTCTCGTCGTTCCGGCCATAAGGGGGTCATGGGTACTCACAGCGCCGGGGCCACGTCCCACGACGAGCTGGCCTGGGGTCGCACCGTTCACTACGGTGAAAGAGTAGCAAGCATCCACCAGCGTATCCAAGGTCAACGGCGATACTGCGAACGCGATACCGGTACCTTTGTAGCCAAAGTTATCGACGGTAGCAGGACCCTCGACGCAAGCGCCAAGAAAGAGGAACACGATCACGCCAATACCAAATATAAGTTTCCTCATTTTGTGCTCCAGCAAGAACGTTTTGAGCTTAGCCCCAAAGGGCAACCCATTCATGCGCAGTTGCGCGAGTTATCTGTGACGGTCAACACAGGGGCCGCCCGTGAATGGGCGCTTTCACTGATAGTTGTCTCATGGTTCGTCGTAAAAAAAATGGAGGAATGCAAAAAAAATCGAGGGGGGGGGAGAGTACTTGAATTTATAATCATAAAATTAAAAAAGAGTACAACAGAATGAAACGAAAAGTGGAGGCGCTAGAAGGAGGCCATAAGAGCCTCCCCTCTAGAAGGAGGTCATAAGGGCCTCCCCTATTAATAGGTGTGGGGGCAGGCTTTTTAGCCTGCTTCCCACATCCCACGTGCCTCAGTCGGCGAGCCCCACCTCGGCGAGCGCGGCGGCCATCCCGAGGGCGGAGGCGAGGACGCCCTTACCGATGCCGAGACGGAGCGGGCGAGGACGCCCGCGGACCCAAGGTTTCCGCAAGGAATTCAGCCGGTCCGCGGACGTCCCCGTCCGCTACGGGCATAGGAATTAAGCAGGTCCGCGGACGTCCCCGCCCGCCCGGTCCGCGGCCTCCCTTGCCGCGTCCCGCTGCCGTCTACGGCGTCGGCTCGACGCGGCGGATAATCATAAACTCGACCCGGCGGTTGAGCTCACGGCCCGCCGGTGTCTTGTTGTCGGCGATGGGCAGGTCCGGACCAAAGCCCTTCGCCGACAGGCGCGTCGGATCGACCTGCCCGACCATGATGAGCCGGCTCATCACGGAGGTCGCGCGCGCCTCGCTGAGCGCGACGTTGTGCGTCCGGCCGCCCTGGCTGTCCGTGTGGCCCTGGATTTCGATCAGCTGCACCTGCGGGTTCGCGTTCAAGACGGTCGCGATCTCTGCGATGAGCTCATAGCTCTTAGGCAAGATGGCGCTCTTGTTGGTGGCGAAGAAGATCTTCTCGGAGATGACGATCTTCTCTTTCGTGACGCAGACCTTCCCCTCCTCGGGGCAGCCGTCTTCATCCTGGCAGCCATCGAAATCTTCAGGCTGCATCGGGCACTTATCGACCGTGTCGGGGATACCGTCGCCGTCGTTGTCGAGCTCAGGACAGCCGTCCTCGTCCTGATAGCCGTCCTTATCCTCGGCCTCATTCGGGCACTTATCCTTGTCGTCCGGGATGCCGTCCGCGTCGTTATCGAGTTCGGGGCAGCCGTCATCGTCCTCGAACGAGTCGAAGTCCTCCGGCTGCATCGGGCACTTGTCGACCGTATCCAGGATCCCGTCGGCGTCATTGTCGAGGTCCGGGCAGCCATCGGCGTCTTCGAAGCCGTCTTTGTCTTCGGGATCATTCGGACATTTGTCGGACTCGTCCGGGATCCCGTCGCCGTCGGTGTCGCCGCGCACGTCCGGACACCCATCATCATCCTGGTAACCATCGAAATTCTCGGGCTCATTCGGGCAGCGGTCACGCGTGTCAGGGATCCCGTCGCGGTCATTGTCGGGGTCGGGGCAGCCATCCTCGTCTTGGAAGCCATCCTTATCTTCGGGGTCCGTCGGGCACTCGTCGTCGGGATCCATGATGCCATCGTCGTCGGTGTCCACGATGAGGGCCGCCTCGGGGATAAAGCGCGCGGGCTGATAGCCGACCTGCAAGAAGCCGCGCCAGTCGGGGTCGCCGTAGCCGTTGAGGAAGCCAAAGCTTGCACCACCACCGATCGCGAAGCCGTTCTCGGCGCGCCAGTGCAGACCCCAGGTCGCCTCAAGCTGCGTGTTCTCGGGCTCGAAGAAGCGACCAAGGCGGGACTCAAAGCGGCCCTCCATGATCATCCGGAAGTCGGGGGAACCCAAAAAGACCGCGAGCGCGACCTGCACGCCCGCCTCAGAGCCAATGGCGAGGTTCGGCCCAAACGCGAGAGGCGGTGCCGGGGCGGGCGTGAACTCGTTGGTCCTCAAAAGAAAAAAGATGTTGGTCATGAAGTGAACGCCGCGGGTCACCGCGTCAAGTAGGATTCGGGGCATGATAACGAGCCCCTGTTCGCGACCGTAGCCCCCAGCACCACCCGTGGGCGCGAAGATGTCGACGGCGAGCGCGATACCCCCACCTGTCCGGTAGGGCTTGATCGCGGCGGCTTTAAGCGAGATCCGCATGTCGCCCAAGCCGACCTGCGAGACGTCGCTACCGTCGAGGAAGCGCCCGCTGGCCAGCATATGGATCGGGATGTCGAGCGCGACCGAGAGGTGGTCCAAGAAGGCGGCGCTGACGACCAAATCATTGGTACCGAAAAGATCCACGACGTTGTCGCCGGCCTTGTCCTGCAGGAGAGGGCCGGCGATGTTGGTCATGAGGAACGCGTTCAGCGTAAACTCATGGCTGACACGCGCAGATTCGGTCGAAAAAGCGCCGTGCGTGTGAATCGCGGGACGGAACTTCTGAAGGGACCACTCGTCGTTATTCTGAGCCTGGGCCGCGCCACCCGCGAGGGCGGTCGTGGCGGCCATGAGGGCGACGGTGATTAGGTATCGGATCGGAGTCTTCATCTAGGACCTCGGGATAGCCGCGGCGAGAGGGGACGCGGGCGGCGATGGCCCGCGGCGTCGAGACGTTTTAGAACTGGTAGGCGAAGCCGATGCGGATGCCGCCATACATGCTGTCGCGAGTCTTGAGGCTGATCGACTCGGGGTGCGCGGTCGGATCGGACTCGCTCGGGATCGAGTTCGGGTCGACGTCGACGCGATCAAGATACTTCTTTGGCTGCGACATGTTGTATCCCCAGTGGATGTCGATTGGGACAATGAAGTCCCCGGCCATGATTTGTACACCAAAGACCACCGCCAGGTAGACGCTGTCCTGAAGGTTCGCGCCGACCGAGCGGAGCGCACCGCGGGAGCCGGGCAGGACGGTGTTGCCTTGGCCGTCGTCGACGCCGCCGGAGGTGATGTCGAAGGTCGACCGGCCCCAAGATGCGAGGGCGAACTCAGGACCGACACCGAGGCTGACGCGCGTATTGCCGGAAGGAACCACGGCCTTGATGAGGACCGGGATGTGGAGCGCGGTCCACTGCAGGTTCTGCTCAGACTTGGCGTTGTAGTTGTTGACGGTCGCCTGGCCCCCGACGATGTTGGTCTCGGTGTAGGTCCAGGTGATCGTCTCGAGCAGTTTGTGCTGCACGAAATTGAAGCCAATCTCGAGACCGAGATGCTCAAAGAAGACACCCTCGAGGAAAAAACCCGCGGACATGGTGTAGCCGCCGCGCGTCTCGTCGAAGATAGGGAGATGGAACTCGTTATTATTGACGTTCGCGAGGCGGGTCTCGTCAGGCTGGTCCCACAGGGTACCGCCCCCGCCGAACTTGACCCCCATAATGAAGCGCGCGGGGCGCGCGGTCGGGGTCGACGCCTCGGGGATGACCCGCCGGTCAGCGTGTGCGGGAAGGCTTGGCAGGATGAGGCCGAGGCCGACCGCCACGCCGACAATTAGAGTGCGGGACAAGAGCGTCATGGAAGCTTCTCCGAGAGGGTGTCACAGCAAGCTACACCGTTACCGTTGGTGCCGATCCATGTCAAGACGGGCTGCCTAGTCAGCGGTCAATCGGGACCGCGAGAGGCCCCGTCTATCGGTCACCGAGGTCGGCGCTCGCGACAAAGGAAGGACGCGAATGCGAAGCATGTGGAACAACGACGTACGTCTGATACGTTAGTCTCCCGCGCGGCCGGGGTCTTACTCTTCGACGGCCAGCCAATTAGCCTCAGAGCCCAGGGGGCGTCCACTTGGACGCGACCTCTGGACCCAGCACGGTGCCCCTCGCCCGCCGGTCAACGCCCACACGAGCATCCATGTCCCACCAAAACGCACCGAACCGAAGAGCCCGTCCAGATGACGCCGGCCGAGCGCGAAAGGGCCTGCCCCCACGCCGCCGCGGTGGACGTCTGGGTTTTTTCACCCGCCTCGGGATCGCGCTCCTCGGCCTCGGCGGGGGACTCGGGCTTATGACGGCCGGCGGCGTCTACGTCGGCTATGCGGCCGAGCTAGTCTCGCCTGAGTGGCGCGATCGCCTCCGCTCGTTCGATGACATGGTCGCGGTCGGCGTCACGCGCTTCGAGGCCGCAGATAGGTCCGTCGTCGGTGAGACCTTCTCAGAGAGGCGGCTCGCGGTCCCGTGGGAGGAGATCCCGCGCAACCTCATCCTCGCGGTCCTCGCGGTCGAGGACGCGCGCTATTTCGAACACGACGGCATCGATATCCGCGGCATCGCGCGGGCGATGATTATCAACCTGACCTCCGGCACGCTCAAAGAGGGCGCGTCAACTATCACCCAGCAGCTCGCGAAGACGCTGGTCGGCTCCAAACAGACCCTCTCGCGCAAGGTCTTAGAGGCCATCCTCGCCCGCCGAATGGAAGATAGGTATACCAAGGATCAGATCTTGGCTTGGTATCTCAACGTGAGCTACCTCGGCCACGGCAGCTATGGGATCAAGGCCGCCGCGCAGAACTATTTTCGCAAGAACCTCGGCGACTTAAACCTCGCCGAGGTCGCGACCATCGCTGGCAGCCTCCAATCGCCGGGCCGGGTGAACGCTTGGCTCAATATGAACGCGTCGCGCAAACGCACGGCCCATGTGCTCGACAAGATGGTCGAGAAGGGCTGGGTCACCGAGGCAGAAGCAGAGGCGGCCACGGCGACGCGCCTGGCGGTCTACCCCCTCCGCGCCCCCCTCTTCGACCAGGCCCCGCACTACACCGAGGCCGTGCGGCGGCGCGGAGAATACTACTTTGGCGAGGCCTGGCTGACCGAGGGGCTAACCATCACCCTCGGCCTCGACCCTGGCACCCAGCGGATGGGTGAAGAGGCGCTGGCCGATGGGCTCGAAGATGTCCAGCGCCGTCAAGGGCAGGCAGGCCCCCTCGGGCGTCTCGACGAGGCGACCTTCTTCGCGCGGAACGCGGCCTTCGCCAATGAGCGGCTGGCGGCTAGCCCCGGCAAGACCGAGCCCGCGGGCGTACGCGTCCTCGCGCGGGTGACGGGGGTCGAGCGCGAAGTCGCGCGGATCGCGATGAGCCCCGGACACGTCGGCACCCTCAGCCTCACGGACCACAAGTGGGCGGGGCGCCGCACCGAGCAGCCCGTGGGGACCGACGGCAGGCGGTTGAACAAGAGCAAGGTAAGCTTTGACTACAAACTGAAATCGATGGACGAAGCCTTCGCGGTAGGCGACGTCATCCTCGTCGAGATTATGGCGCCGCCTCCCCCGCCGAAACCCCCGAAGCCGAAACCCGCCAGGAAGAATCGACGGAAGAAGAAGCCCAGCGCGACCGACGAGCCAAAGGCCGAGCCGATCTTGGCCACCAAGAAGGGGGGGCCCGTGACACACATCGCGCGCCTCGTCCCAATCGCGATCGTCGAGGGGGCTCTGTTGTCCCTTCACCCCGACGGCAGAACGGTGGACACGATGGTCGGCGGGTACGACTACGATCGCAGCGAGGTCAACCGGGCCTTCGCCTTGCGCCAGCTCGGCTCGCTGATGAAGCCCTTCATCTATGGGTTCGCCTACGAGCTCGGCCTGCCTCCATCTGCGCTCCTGTCGGGCGCCCCCTTCCGCGAGGGGCGCTACAACCCGACGGGGCAGCGCGTCAAAGAGGATATGTTCGCCTGGGACGGGCTCGTCGCCTCAGAGAATAGCGTCAGCCTGCGCGTCCACCGCTTTGGGCAAGACCGGTCGGATCTTGAAGCATATCAAGCTTTTGGTAAGGCGCTTGGGCTCTCTCGCCCTCTCGAAGGGCACACCAGCGAGGTCCTCGGGATGGACCAGCTGATCTGGGACGCGTTCAAGGCCTACGCGACCCTCGCCCATGCGGGCCGGACGATGGGCCCAGACCTCATCTTGAAGGCGACCGACCGCGATGGCCACGTGGTCCGACGGGCTATCCACCCGTTGCAGGTCCACGCGACCGCGCACGACACCCTCATCGCCGTCCACGAGCGCGCGACGAGCCCGCCTCTCAGGATGATCCGCCACAGCACGGCATACCTTGTGGCGCGAAACCTGACAGAGGTAGTGCGCGCGGGCACCGCGACGGCGGCGCGAAAGATCGGATTTCCGGCGGCGGGAAAGACCGGGACCCTCCCCTATGACGTCTGGTTCGCTGGATTCTCGGACCGCCGCGTCGCGCTCGCGTGGATCGGCGAGGACCGCCGCACCCGCACCATCGGCCCCTCGGAGTCCGATAACCGGATCTATGGCTCTACAGGCCCTCTGCCCGTGTGGGTCGAGTTCATGTCGGCCGTCGACAAGCTGCCCAAGGGCGTCGACCGCTCGAGCCCGGCTGGCCCCATGCCCGACGACGTTGAAGAGCTCAGTATCGACCCGGAGACGAGCCTCCTCGCCAACCCCGACACGCCCGGCGCGCGCCTCCTGCCCCATCGGCGCGGCACAGGCCCCACGACCTTCGCGCCGCGCCGCGAGGACCTCAACGACGTCGGTAACCTCGAAACAGAGTTCTAAGCGATCGCGCTTGGAGATCCCGCTTGCCGCGCGATGAGACGAGGCATACATTCCGCGCGCAATGTTCGGTCTAGGCACATGGGAAGTCCTCTTAATCTTAGTGGTCGCGCTGATCTTTATCGGCCCCGACCAGCTGCCCAAGGTCGCGCGCAAATTGGGCGAAGGCATGCGCCAAGTGCGCGGCGCGATGACGCGGGTCGATGACGAGGTGCGCCGCACCATCCGCGAGGTGACCTCCGACGACGCCGAGGCTGAGGACAACGCTCTGCGTGCCGCGGCCGACGCGCGTGCGGCCGAGGCGGCTCGACTGCGGGCGCTGAACGCCGACCCTACCGCCCTGCCGAAGCTCGAGGTAGCCGCGGCTGAGAGCGAACCGACGCCTGACGAGGCAGTCGAGGCCGTGGCAGAATCGATACCCGAACCGGGTGTCGTAGCGCCCCGCAAAGCGCCGACTGGCGCCGTACCGCGAAAAGCGGTGGCGACCAAGCCCCCGACGCCGCCGGCGCCGCCCGTGGATACCGACGCATGAATGGCCTCTTTGGGCAGGCCGGCGACGGCGAGGGGATGTCCTTTAAGGAGCACCTCAAAGAGCTCCGGAACCGGCTCATGCGCATCATGCTGGCGCTGGTGGTCGGTTTCTTTATCTGCTGGGAGTTCCGCCTCCCGCTGTTCGACTTCCTGTCCGGGCCAATCGCGGGCGCCCTCGCCGACAACGGAATCTATCAATTCCGGGCACTTCAGCTAACCGAGAGCGTCGTCGTCTATCTCAAGACGGCTCTGTTGGCCGACTTCTTCTTATTGTCGCCCTATATCTTCTACGAGCTCTGGGGCTTCGTCTCGCCGGGGCTCTACTCTAAAGAGAAGAAGTTCGTCCTGCCGCTGACGGCTTTTTCGGTCTTCTTCTTCGTCGTCGGCGCGGGCTTCGCCTACCTCATCCTCTTGCCCTTTATCACCGACTGGCTCGTCGCCCTGACCCTTGAGGGCGGCCACGTCGACGTCCTCATCACGATCGCGAACACCTACTCCTTCGCGTTCATGTTCCTCTTGATGTTCGGGCTCGTCTTCGAGCTACCCCTCGTCATCTTCTTTCTCGCGCTGTGGGGGACCGTTGACGGTCGCGGCCTGCTCAAGTTCTGGCGATACTTTGTGGTCATATCATTTGTTCTCAGCGGTGTCCTGACGCCGCCTGACCCCCTGTCGCAGATCTTCATGGCGGTCCCCCTCAACGCCCTCTACGGTTTCGGCGTGATCATCGCCTTCGCTGTGTCACGGGCTCGCGCCAAGGACGCCGACAACGCGGGCAACCGCGCATTGAAGTCGATGGCCCTCGCCCTCTTTGTGGCCGTGGCCGTCATCGCCGGCGGCCTCGTGCTCATCCAAGGTTTGCCGCAGAAGTCGTTGTCAGACCTCGCCCCCACGGACACCGCGGTCGCGATCGGCTTCAACCCGCGCGTCCTCATGGAAGAGCGGTCGGTCGCTGGACTCCTGCGCAGCGATCCGAAGCTCGGCCCGGTCCTTGACGCGATGGACGCGGCGGGCTTTGACTTCACGCAGATGACCGACGGCCTCTGGGTCGGGACGGCCAAAGAGGCTGAAGGCGTGCTTCTACGTGGCCAGAATGCAACTGAGTTGGCCGCGGCGGTCAAGGCGAAGATGTCGCCGGCGTTCGCGAAGATATCGGTCGTGGCGCTGGACGACGACACGCTCGCGATTGGGGATCCGGCGTTCATCGCGGCGGTCTTGGACGGCGAGATCGATTCGTTAGACGGCGACTCCGACGAGGTCCGACTCCTGCGGCGCCTCACGCGCAGCGGCCCTGCGTGGGTCTGGCTGCCCGGCAAGAGCCCGCTGAGGCCGCTGCTGCTCGGCACGACAAGTGAAGAGGCCCTCGGCGCTGTGGGCGCGTCCCTCAGCCTGACGGCGCCGCGGCAGCTCCTTATCGATGTGCCCCTGTCGTCCGACATACGCTCCACCGGGACCGGGGACCGCGTCACGGCCCGCATCGAGGCCGCCCGCGTGATGTCCCTCGCCAACGCCAGCACGGACCGCGACGACGAGATCGTCGGGATCCTTAAGACCCTGACACAGGAGATGGCGACCCTCGCGCCTGCCTCACGGACCCCGGCGCTGACCGCACTCTCCAGCCGCCTCGAGGCGCTGGCGAAGCCGGCCCAGACGAGCGCCGACGGCTTCCCCCCTCTCGTCATGCTCGCGAGTCACCTCCGCGGCGTCTCTGTGCGCCTTGACGACAACCGCATCCACGTGACCTCAGAGATCGCCGACTCAGCCCTCGGGGCGTTTATCAAGGCCATCGTCAGTGGTCATCTGATCCGCGACATGGCACCGGTCGAAAAAACCGAATGACGTGAAAGTCATTGCTACACAACTGATTTAGCGCAGCAGCCCGACGGCCGTACTAGCGACGTTGGCGGTGAACGCCGTCAAAAAAGCCCAGCGCCAGCGCCCTCCCCACATCCACGCCAGGAGACTCGACTCGACGACGAAGACGAGGGTCTCAGCGATGATGAGGGCGGTCGTATACGAACCGACGGCGTCCATCAGGTCAAAGAAGGTCAGCCACAAGAGCGGGTGGGTCGTCATCTGCAAGATGAGGGACATCCCGAGTGAGCGCCGCACAGGCATGAAATCTTTGGCAAAGAGCGCCACAATCGGCGTCTCAATGATGATGGTCGAGGCGAAGGCGGCGAGCCACGTCGTAAGCATCTCCGCTGTCATGCGCCGCGCCCCCTGGAAGGCCTAAAGGCGCCCGCGCCGGCCAGGAGAGCCGCCAAGACCGCCAGCTCTAGCCAGCCGTGAAAGACGACGGTGATGAGGTAGGCGTTTCGCGCCCCCTCCGCGTCCCACAGCAGCGCGAGGGCCGGCACGGCGAGCGCGACACCGACGAGGCTCGCCAGCCCGAGACCTCCGAAGTCATCCCTCAAGCGTCGAAAGGCGCGCGCGAAGGTCGGCGGCGCCGGACGCGGATCCAGACTCTGGGGCACGAGGCGAAGCCAGATGGCATAATGAAAACTCTGGGCGAACGCGAAGAGCATCACCAGACGGATGCCGGTCTCGAAGTCGAAGCCGGGCGCCATGACGAAGACCATCGTCTCAATGCTAAAGCCTCCGACAGCCATGTCATTTGACCAGAAACCATCAAAAATGCCCGACATGATCAGCGCCCCGGCGGCGAAGTATCCAAGCGCCACGACGGCGACCCGCGACGGGCGCGCCTCCTTCGCGAAGAGCCAGAACCAGACCAGCGCCGCCACCAGGTTATGGCCGTGGGCGAAGACGAGCAGGAAGGTGTAGGCCGAAGGGGAGACGCCCACCCAGACAGCGCCTAGGACCGCGAGCGCGGCCAGGCGCCGGGGCACCGTGAGAGGGACGAGCAGCAACAAGGCGGCCGCGGTGCCAAATCCCAACGAGATCTCGAGCAGAGGCGTCCACGGCAACCCGGCCCAGGACAGGGCCCTCACCGCCACCATGACCAAGAGGGGGGCCACGAAGATGAAGCGCGACCGGATGACGAACGGTGGTTTCAGGACAAAGTATCGAATATCCGACGCGACGTGCGGGATCCCGAGCAGCAGCGGCCCGAGAAGCAGCAGCCACATCGGCGCGACGAGGGTCAGGACCAGTGACGAGGCGACGTGCCCGAGGGCTAGATATTGCAGACGATAGGCCGGCTCGCGAAGACAGCGCCGCCCGAACTCGGTGCGCGCGCTGAGCCGCCAGAACTCGCGCCGCACAGCGTCCAGTGGGCGGATAATCGCGTCAATAGCCGGGGTCATGTCCTAGGGGCTCCATACGGGCGTGGTTCGTGGTGGCACCCTCTCACGGATCAGCCCCGCCGCGCCACAGCGGGCCTGAGCCGCATCAGGAGCCATAGCAGCCCGGCGAGCGCCGCCCCTATTCCGGTGCTGTCCCCGCTGCCGCATCCCGGGTTGGAGGGCAGGATCGTCGCGCGCGCCTCGCGCTGGACGCCGAGGACCTTCGCCCCACCCACCGGCTCGGCCGACGCGGCGTCGTCGCCGGCTGCGTCGTCCGGGCCCACGTCAGATCCCACGTTCGTGTCGGTCGCGACAGCATCCGGGGGGCTCTCCGGCGCGACCTCCGGGCCTGGCTCGGGATTATTTTGACCACAACCATCGACTGGGACGCGATCAATCGCGACGTCGCCTAGAAGATTCACGAAGAAGGCGTCGCGGCCAGACGCCGGGCCGATCGCCTCGATCGGAATGCCAAAAGTGATGGCGACGAACCCCCTCGCCGGGGACTCATAGCGCACGCCGGCCGCGCGGTCCCCGCCGCCGCCATATCGCAAGACGACGGACGCGCCCGGCTGCGCCGCGAGGACATCCGGTGTGTTGACGTCAAACATCCCCCGCGTCCCATCATCAATGGTCAAGTTACCGACGCCCGGGACGACGAGGGTGTAGGTCTCGGCGTCGTCAGCGATGTAGGTCACGCCAAGGGCCTCGAAGAAGGCCTTATCTGTGGCGTCGCCGCGCGCCACGAGGTCCCAACCGAGCTCGGCGCCGCTGACGATGAGCGTACGACCCGCGCCAAGCCACGCAGAGACCAAGGTCTGCTCAGCACGCGAGAAGGTCTCGTCGACGGTCGACTCTTCGCCTAAGGCCCAATCGACCAAGGCATACCCGTCAAGCGCGACATCGCCCGCCTCGACGGCCGTCGCCTCCGCGGAATCAAAGATGATCCCAGCCGCCGCTAGCACCGCACCGTGCGCGCTCAAGATGTCGAGTCGGTTCATCTTGTCGGGGATGACATGCATCACCGTGCCAAGGCCGTATTCCGAGAGGTCTTCGACGGGGGCGAGGCCCTGATCATTGCGATAGAAACCATGTACCAGCAACGCGCGGGTCTCGCCGCCGCAGCCTGTGGACACGGCTACGACTGGGCCCGCGGGCGACTCCCCACCGGCGTTCGTCGCCGTGACCTTGAAATAGCTCGGCACACCCGGGGTCATGTCCTCGGCGATCCACGATGTGCCCGGTCCAACGTCGACGCCGTCGTCAAAGGCGCGGCCATCGTGGCTGCGATAGACGCGGTATCCCGTCGCCAGATCACCACCCGCGGTGTCGCGCGGCGTGGCCAGCCAGGACAGGCGCGCCCGGGTCGCGCCCAGTCCCTTCGCGACGAGGCGCAATGGAGGCTCAGGCGAGAACACGGCCGGGACGCCTGCTTTTTCCGCGAAGTACCGGACAATTCCCTGATAGTAGGACCGGGCGACCACCTGGCGGAACCGTGGGTTGCGAAGGAAGGCCGCGTCGGCCTCGGTGTCGTGGAAGGCGACCTCGACGAGGACGGCCGGCATCTCGGGGTTGTGGCTCTTGTTGACCTCGCCGAAATAGGCCGTCTTTACGCCGCGATCTTGCCAGTTGGGCTCGAACTCGGCCCGAATATCCGCGACGATCTCGTCGTGCATGAGGCGCGCGAGGCGGTCGCTACCTGCGACGCCGGTGAAGTCGTAGCCGCCATTGGGCGGATTGGGCCCGTAGATGTAGGTGACGGTCCCGCGCGCAGGGTTCGGCGCGTTGGTGTGCCAAGCGACATAGACCGAGTCCTCGCCCGTCTCGTTCTGCCAAGCGGCGTAGCGGGGCCGCGATCCCACGTCGTCATTGCGCTCGTCGGAGGTGTAGGCGTAGACGCTGCTGGGCGCACCGTTAAACTGCGAGTGATATCGGGCATTTTCCTCCCAACGAGGGCGCCCCGACGTGAGGCCCTTGGGACCGCTCGCGGCTGTCCCGCGACCAGCGTCACCGAGACCAGCACCGAAGCGGATGGCGTCGGCCGAGACCCACTGCCCACCTACGCCCGCCGTATCATTCATGAGGGTCACCGAGCCGGTCAGCTCATCTTGACCTGCATAGAAATACCACTGCCCTAGGGGATACCAGGTCGAGCCGTGGCGCTGCTGATTCACGCGGAGGTGGGTCTCGCCGCCGCCATGACGGATGACGTAATGGGCGTCCGTTGACCGCGGGGCTCCGGCGTCCGTCGACCACGACGCGTAGACTTGATAATAACCATCCTCCGGGATCTCAGGGATATAGACGGCCTCCGCGCTCGCGTTCTGGTTGACGGTCTGAATTATACGGTTCTTACCGAGAGAAAACGGGTTCGTCGTCCCGCGATAGGGCGTCTGGCCCGTCCCGAACCCGGCGATGGTGCTGTCCCTCCAGGCTCCCGACTCGCGGTATAGGCCGCCGCCCTGAACCCCACCATCGTCGACGATGACGAGGTTCGGGTTGAAGTCGCGCTCGCGGACCGTGAAGACGGTGGCGCCGGCGTTCTCGAGGTAGTGGACGAGGTACGCGTTGATCGTCTCGACCGACACGAAGTCCTCGACGATGCTGTTGGTGTTCCCGCGCTGGGTGGCCCACCGGGCCAGCGTCGGCGTCCACGTCCAGCCGTGACCGGCGGACACGTAGACGACCTTGCCCGACAGCAATCCCGGACGCCGCCCTGCGCGGGTCGGGCTATTTCCGATGAGGCTCTCGCTCGCCTTGGCGGGGGGCGGGGTGATCCGCGGCAAGAGCGCCGGCAGCGGGACCCAACCGCCGTCGCGGGTCGCGACCCAGGGGATCACGCCCTGGACTGGTTGGCCCCGATCGACCGCGTCCTCGAGAGCCGAGCGGACGACGCTCTCGACGAAGGTCTCATCGACCTCACGTTGCGCCGCCTCGGGCAGGCTCAGATAGAGGTCCATCCTGAGACCAAGCTCAAAGGGCTGGAGCGAGCGCGCCAAAATCTCCGCGTGCGGCGGCAGGACCCACTCAAGGGGCAGCAGCGGACCTGGGCCATCGGCGCGCGCAGCGGCCGCCGACATAGCGAGGACGGTGCCCACGCAAAACAAGAGGTGTCTCATCCCCATCAGTCCTCTCCTTGACCACGTCTCGCCGCGGCGCACCATTATCATCATGGTCGCCGCTCGGCCCGTGACAGTTCCACAAGACGGCCATCATCGCAAAGGCGAGTTACGTCGCGACGCATTTACCGAGCGCGTGTTCTGTTTCGCAGTGCGTAACGCGTTGCTGCGTAAAGTGATGACGCGCCGCGTCACAGCCACCTACCACCACACGTAAAAACAACAAGTTACGACAATCGAACGTCGTGGCACGGTCCTTGCTTACTATTTTCGTCAACGACACCCCCACTAGGAGGATTCAATATGACGACCCAGACCTCACCCTACGCTCGCCCCCTTCGCGGTACCCTCCGTCGCAGCGCCCTGATCGGCGCCATCGTCATCGCGCTCGACGTGCTGCTCCTCGGCGTCCTCGTCGAAGATGCCGGCCTGTCCCTCGCCGTCGCGAACATCCCCGCCCTCGGCATCGGCCTCATCGGCGCCTTCTTCGGCAACAAATACTTCGCCTTTCGGGACCACTCGCCCCGAGTCGGACGTCAGGGCGCCGCCTTCCTGCTGGTCGCGGCCGCAGCCATCGCGATGAATGCCGCGCTCTTCCACCTCTTTGGCCCCCTCGGTGGCCTCAGCTGGCCGGTGGCGCGAATCTTGAGCTCAACCTTGACCTACTTCGGGTTGACCTACCGCCTCGTCGGGCAGATCTTCCACGCGAACTCCGCCGCGCGCGCATAACGCATTGACCTAAACTAAAAAGCCGGCTCTCAAGTGAGGGTCGGCTTTTTAGTTTGAATACAATCAACTGGTGGGTGCCAAGGCTGAAGCACCACTGGAGAGACGAGCGCCTTCGCCTCAGTCCCCGACCTCCATCAAGGTCTTGCCCCCCTCGACGGAGTCCCCCTCGGCGACGTGAACGACCGTCACATGGCCATCGCGCCTGGCCTTCACCTCGTTTTCCATCTTCATCGCCTCGATGATGAGGACGGGCTGTCCCTTCTGGACCGCGTCACCAACCGCCGCGAGCACCTTCACGACGCGGCCAGGCATCGCGACCATGACCGCACCCGAGCCAGCGGCGTCATCTCCGCTGCCGAGCCAGGCGTCGAGCTCCGAGACGGTCCTGACGGGGAGCAAGGTCCGTCCCACGACCACGTCGCGCGTCCCATCGCCCTGCGGGAGGCCGACATGTGCGCGTTGCCCACGCCCCGCCTCGTCCTCATTGACGACCCAGCGTTGGCCGTTCGGGCGTGTCGCGTGAAGGGTCAACGTCACCTCGCGGACCGAATCACCCTCATGAATGGCTGCGCGGACGGTCTCAACGCCCCCGACGGTCTCTCTTGTCAGAAGTTCCACGGTCGCGTCGCGGCCGTCAATCCAAGTCACCCAACGCGTACCCATCACCAACCTCCAATGAGGGTGTCGCCACCATGACTGCGCCGCACCCCGTCTTGAGCCCACGGGCTACGCGTATTCGCGCTCTCTGTACCCGTAGAGCCCTTGCCCATGTCGGCTGTCGTAAGCGCCGCCAGCACGCGTGCGAGGTCCTCGTCTTCTTGGGCGACGGGCGGCGCGACATACGGAAATTCGGTAAGAAAGGCGGTCGTGTAGCGCCCCGCGATGAAGCTCGGAGCGTCACAGATCTGCCGCAAGAGGCCGAGGTTCGTCCGGATCCCCACGACGTCATATTCGTCAAGGACAACGCGGGCCCGGTCGAGCGCTGCGGCGCGGTCGGGCCCCGTCACGATGAGCTTGGCGACCATCGGATCGTAGAGGCTCGACACGACGTCTCCCTCCTCCACGCCATCGTCGACGCGCACGCCGGGGCCGCGAGGTGGGCGGTAGACGTGCAACGGACCCGGGGACGGCATGTAGTTCTGGCTAGGGTCCTCCGCATAGAGCCGGAACTCGAGCGCGGCCCGAGTCGCTTTGATGTCCGACTGTTTCCAGGGCAGGGGGCGCCCCGACGCCACGAGGAGCTGGGCCTTCACAAGATCCACCGCGAAGGCCTCCTCGGTGACGCAGTGCTCGACCTGGAGGCGGGTGTTCATCTCGAGAAAGTAGAAGTTCTCGTCCGCGTCCACGAGACACTCGACGGTCCCGGCCCCTTCGTACGCCACAGCCGCGGCCGCCTGGCAGGCCATCTCGCCCATCTTGGTCCGGGTCTCGAGCTTGAGGTTCGGGGCCGGTGACTCCTCGACGACCTTCTGATGACGCCGCTGCACGGAGCACTCACGGTCACCGACGTAGACGACATTTCCGAAGCGATCCGCGAAGATCTGGATCTCGATGTGCCTCGGACCGACGATGGCTTTTTCGATATAGACCGCGTCATCACCGAAGGAAGACCGCGCCTCACGCGTCGCGCCCTCGAAAGCGGCGACGAGATCGGCCTCTTGCCACACGACCCGTATACCCTTGCCGCCGCCGCCAGCGGCCGCCTTCAACATCACGGGGTAGCCCACGGACGCCGCTACCTCAAGAAGATCAGCCGTATCGCGAATGGGCTCGGTCGTGCCAGGCACCACCGGGACACCCGCGGCCTGCATGGTGCGGCGCGCGAGGGTCTTTTCGCCCATGAGATGCATCGCGTTCGCGGAGGGGCCGATAAAGACAATCCCGCGCTCATCGCACTCAGCACGGAAGACCGCATTCTCACTAAGAAAACCGTAGCCCGGGTGGATGGCCTGGGCGCCGGTGCGGGCGGCCACCGCGAGGATCTTCTCGCCGACGAGATAGCTCTCGCGGGACGGCGGTGGCCCGATACAGAAGGCCTCGTCGGCCATCTTCACGTGTAAGGCCGACGCGTCCGCCTCGCTGTAGACGGCGACGGTCTTGATACCAAGGGAGCGGCAAGCGCGAATGACGCGGCACGCGATCTCGCCGCGGTTGGCAATGAGGATCTTGTCGAAGAGTGCTGTCACGCGAAACCTCGGAGGTTTGAGAACCGCGGGCCGAGAGGACCGGTGGGGGCTTCGATAAACCGCCCCGCGCGCCGGCTGTCAAGGTCCATCATACGGCCCGCCCCGCTGCGACCGCCGTAGCACGCACGGCGGGATTGCCAACACGTCGCCAATCGGCTAGCGACGTTGGCCATGACCACATCAAAACCGCTCCGCAACTTCATCCTGCTCGCCATGACCTCCGCGGCCCTCACGGTCGCTGCCTGCGGTCAGGCTGAACACGCGGACGAGCCCCTCTCGTCTGAGGGATCGACCATCCCGACCATCGGCGCCGACGAGCCCCTCGTCGCGGTCACGGTCTTCTGCGACTACCAGTGCCCCGCCTGCCGGGCAGCGCACCGCACGCTGAGCAGCCTCGCCTCGCATTTCGGCGACACGGTGCAGCTGCGCTATCGGCAGTTCCCCCTGATTGGAAGCCACCATCTCGCCCGCGACGCCGCCGTCTACGCCCTCGCGGCGCACAGACAGGGTCATTTCAGCTGCATGAATACCCTCCTCTATCAGCAGCAGCCAGAGTGGGAAGAGCTGACACCGGAGGCCTTTCGCGAGGCCGCCATCGGCTACGCGGCGGCCTGCCATGTCGACGCCGAGCGCTACGCCATCGACATCGCCGACCCGTCTCTTGGGCAACAGGTCGACGACGACGCCGAGATCGCGCGCACCCTCGAACCTCGTGGGGGCACCCCGACGATCTACGTCAGCGGCCTGCAGCCCTCGCGGCCGCGCGCCGGGACGCCCCACAGTCGCCTCTTGATCCCGCGGATCCGCAGCGAGCTCCGCCAGGCGCGCGCCCTCATCGAGGGCGGCCTGCCCCGGTCTGAGGTCGCCCGCCAGAAGATCTTCGGCGACACCGGCGACGCTGAGCGCACACGGATGATCTACGGCGACTAGGCGCAGTTCATCCGGGCGCGCTCGAAGCGGGCGCCCCGAAGCCGGATACTTGCATGTCAAACCTTATTGCCGTCGGCCTCTGTCTCTTGGCGGGTCTTGGGCTGCAGCGCCTGAAGTCCTTCCCCGGAGAGGCGGCGGCGGCGGGCCTGAACGCGTTCGCCATCTACGTGGCCCTCCCCGCGCTGATCCTCACACAGGTCAGCCGCCTGATTTTTGACGCGACGGTCCTCATCCCGGCGCTCACCCCTTGGGCGCTGCTCCTCGTGTCGATTGGCCTGGTCTTCGGCCTCGCGCGTCTCTTTTCCTGGAGCCGCGCGACGACGGGGGCGCTGCTCCTCATCGTGCCCCTGGGTAACACCTCTTTCGCGGGGTTGCCGCTGGTAGAGGCCTGGCTTGGCCCCGAGGCCCTGCCCTTCGCGGTCCTCTACGACCAGCTCGGCAGCTTCCTTGCGCTAGCGACCTGGGGCTCATTTGTGGCCCTTCACTATGCACCCCAGACCGAGGGGCAGGTTCGGCCTACCGTCACGGGCGTCGCGCTGCGCGTCGCGACCTTTCCACCGTTCATCGCGCTCGTCGTCGCGATTGGCCTCAACCTCGTGTTTGCCGGTGCCCCACCCGAGATGGCGATCGAGAGCCTCTCGATCCTCGCCGCGAGCCTCGTCCCGACGGTCCTCGTCGCTGTCGGACTCAAATGGCGCCTGCGCCTGCCGACCGACGACTTCGGCCCCTTCATCGCCGCGCTGACGCTGAAACTCGCAGCCATGCCGGCCCTCGCGGCCCTCGCGCTGACGGGCGCCGGGCTCTCCGGGCTCGCCGTCGATACGACGATCCTTGAGGCCGGCATGGGTCCGATGATCACCGCGTCAGCGCTGGCGATCTCAGCCGGGATCCGCCCCGAGCTCGTCGCCTCGATCACCGGCTACGGGACGATGCTCTCACTTGCGACGACTGGCATCGTGACGGCGCTGCTGCTCCCGACCTAGGTTCAGCGCTGGAACGTGCTCCGAACATCAACGCGCACCTCGCCGGAACCCGAGACTTCGGCGACACCGACGAGCTCCGGCGCGCGGCTCGGATCGCGCAACGCGAAGAGCTGGGCGTCGCGATCGACCTTGATCGCCACGCGGTAGCTCCCGGGTTTTAGGCGCATCGCGACCGGCTTAGACAGAGGCGCGTCCCCGCCCCAGTGTTGTTCGATCGCGAACCTGCCGACCTCCGCGCCGTCGGAATCGATGAGGATCCCCGCGAGGTGCCCCATCTGGCCCCGGTCCATGCGGCCCTCGACGGTCTGGATAAATGATGGCAGCTCAAACCGCATCACCACGTCACTTGGCATGCGCCCGCCAAAAAACCAAATGCCGCCGCCGGCAAAGACCAGAAGAAATGCGACCGCCAGCTTGCGGCGATTCGCGTCAAACCATGCCTTCAAGATGAGCCTACCCGGTGAAGTTCCATAGGCGGCCCGTCTAACCCGAAGCGCCGCTCGACCCAAGGGAAGACCACATCGCGAGACTGGAAACGCCCCCCGCCGCATGATAGTTCGCGGACGGAACAAGGAGGGAAACGATGAGAATCGGAATTCTGGCGGGCGGCCCCGGTGGCGAGAGCGACATCTCCCTCGTGACAGCCGATGCGGTGACCAGCGCCACGCGCGAGCTCGGCTGGGTGGATTTTCGCGTCAACTTTGGCCGCCGCGGCGAAGCGTCGACTTGGCCGGACGGTACCGGGACGGCGCTAGCGGCGCTCGCGGCCCTTGAGGTTTGGGCCCCCGACCACGTCTTCATCGCCATGCACGGCGCGTGGGGCGAGGATGGACGTATCCAAGGTGCGCTTGAGGTCGCCGGGCTGACCTATCAAGGGTCGGGCGTGCTGAGCTCCGCCCTCGCGATGGACAAGATCCGGTCAAAAGACGTGTTCCGCGCCCGCGGCCTCCCTGTGGCGGCAGACTTGACGCTCTGCGGCCTAAGCAGCTCCGAGGCCTGCTGGGACGAGGTCGTCGCCGTCGCCATGAACACCCTCGGGCTACCGTTTGTATTGAAAACACCCGGGTCGGGCTCCAGCGTCGGGGTCGCGGTCGTGGACACGGCCCAAGCCGCGGTCGAGTTCCTGCGCGAGTTTGGCCCGCACAACGACGCCATCCTGGCCGAGGCCTTTATCGCCGGCCGCGAGTTCACCTGCCCGGTGGTGGACCGCCTCGACGGAGTCCCAGAGCCCTTTCCCGTGATCGAGATCCGCCCCCTCACCGCGCGCTTCTTCGACCGCCAGGCCAAGTACGACCCTGGCGCGACCGACGAGCTCTGCCCGGCGCCCATCGACGCGGCCCTTGAGCGGCGTCTGCGCGAGTTGGCCCTCGCCGCACACGTCGCGCTCGGTTGCCGCACATACAGCCGCACCGATTTTCGTGTGGACCACGACGGAAACCCCTTTGTGCTCGAAACGAATACCCTGCCGGGGTTGACGCCCGCGAGCCTCCTGCCCAAGTCAGCGGCGGTCGCGGGGCTGTCCTTTCCACAGCTGATCGCCCGTCTCGTGCTGGGCAGCCAAGGGCAAGCGGGCTAGCCAAAACGCCGGTCCAACGCCCATCTCGCCAGCCGCGGTCAGGGTGCCACGCCGCGTCGGCCGCGTGGTGGAGCCGTACGCTCCGGCGACCTCCGAGCCCCTCCCTGACCGGACCCGGCGCCTCCCCGCCCCCGGGGCTAACACGGCGGTCGACCGCGCTTTTGTCTTGAACTCACACCGACGACCGGTGATAATAGCACGTTACTTTTGGGCTCTGTGCAATTCAACAGACCCGTCTAAATCTCGGGAGAGAAAATGAAGCTAAGAAATACGATTCTGGCGACCTGTGTCGCCACCATGACGATGGGTTGGGGCTGCGGGGTCGACGACCCCAAACCGACCGATACGAGTATCCTCGAAGACGCCGCGGCCGACACCGTGACGCCTGACGTCGCGGAAGACGTCGCGGTCGCCGATACGGCGCCAGACGTGGTCAACGTCGACGTCCCCACGACCGAGGTCGCCGAAGACACGGCCACCGAAGAGGTCGCGGTCGAAGATGTCGCCGTGGAAGACACGACGGTCGAGGACACGACGGTCGAAGACATCGCCGAAGAGGTCGTCATCCCGACCAGCCCCGTCCTCAAGCGCGGCGACCGCTGTGACGAGCTGAGCACCCTCGGCGTCGACACCCTGCCCCTCATGGACACCGTCGCGGACACGTCGATCTTCACCGATCGCTACATCTACACCCTCGGCCCGGCCTGCGGCGGCACGGTCGCAACGGACAACTGGGGCGACTCGTCCCCCGACGTTGTGTACACGCTGACCCCGTCGATCGATGGTTTCTACACCATCAAGGCGACGCCGACGGCCACCTTCGACCTCGGCCTCATGGTCACCGAGGGCTGCCCGCCCCGCAACGAGAGCGATCTCGACGCCATCATCTGCCTGGGCGCCGCTGACAGTGGAGTCCCAGGCGAAGGCGTCGCCGAGGTCGTCGAGACCCATCTCACGGCTGGCGTAACCTACTTTATCGTCGTCGACGGCTTCGACAATGTGAACAGCGCCACCGGCGGCTTCACGCTGGACATCTCGCTGGGCGAAGACTGCGGCGACCGCATCGACAATGACGCCAATGGCGACACCGACTGCGCCGATGCGCAGTGCGCTGGCGCCCCCGCGTGCGATGAGTACAACACGGCGCTCTACGGCGCGACCGCCTGCTCCAACACGACAGACGACGATGGCGACAGCTTCACGGACTGCGCCGACGACGACTGCGCCTTAGCGCCGAACTGCATCGAGACCCTCTGCGATGACCTCGTCGACAACAACGACAACGGTTTCACGGACTGCGCCGACCCCGGCTGCGATGGCAGCCCGAGTTGCGCGCTCCTTGGCGACACTTGCTCTCGGCCCCTGACCCTAACGGCAGGCAATCTGAGCACCACCTTCAATACTTGTAATCTCGCCAATGACTACGCCATGAGCGGCAGCAACGGTTGCAAGACGATGGGTTCCGCCGGGGACGCAGTTGCAACCTTTACGGCGGCTGAGGCTGGTTCCTACGTGATTAAGCTGGGCGTACCAGCCGCCAGCCCCACCTTCGACCAGATCGTAAACGTGGTGAAGTCGGCGAGCTGTCCCGCGTCGGCACCATCCGCCTGTTTCGGTGGCGTTGATGCAATTGTCTCGGCACGGACCCCTGAGATTCTTCGCGTCGAGGCTCTTGCTGGCGAGACTTTTTGGGTCATCGCGGATTCGTATGATTCAACATGCGGGCTCGTCACGCTCGAAATCAAGAGGCTCTCCACGGAGGTTTGCGATGATTTAAGCGACAATGACGAAGACGGAAAGACGGACTGCGCGGATCCTGACTGCTATGGCGTCGGCACGTGCCCGCAAGCTCTACCGGGCGATAGCTGCGGTACCGCCTTCTCCGTTACCGACGGCCTTTTGGACATCAACTTCGACTCGTGCACGCTCAACAACGACTATGCTGCTTTTAGCAGCGGTCTTTGTAAGACGATGGGCACCGGTGGCGACGCCGTTGCAACGTTCACGGCGCAAGAAGCAGGTTCCTACATGGTCGAACTCGGCATTCAGACGGGTAGCACAGCCTTCAATCAGATCATCAACGTCGTGAAGTCCAACTCTTGCCCCGCCTCCGCGCCGCTCGTTTGCTCCGGTGGAGCCGACGCAGTCTTTTCGACGGGCGTCCCTGAGAAGATCCGCGTCAATGCTCTTGCAGGCGAGACGTTTTGGGTGGTCGCCGACTCGAACAGTACGACTTGTGGACTCTCCAACTTAAAGATCACAAAGCTCCCCGACGAGATCTGCGACGACCTCAGCGACAATGACCAAGATGGGATTTCCGACTGCGCGGATTCGGATTGCTTCGGCGTTGGCGCCTGCCCGACTGAACCTCTCGGCTACAGCTGTACGAGCCCGTTTGTCCTCGAAGCTGGTGTCCTTAACGCAACATTCAATTCATGCAGCTACGCCAACACCTTTGAGGCCTCGAGTGTGGGCGGTTGCCAGAAAATGGGCAACGGCGGCAATTCTATCGCCACCTTTACCGCGGAGGAAGCGGGTTCTTTTGTGGTCACCTATGGTTTGGCGCCAAATGGGGTCTACTTTGACCGCATTCTCAACGTGGTAAAATCGCCTACATGCCCAGCATCAGCGCCGACCTCGTGCGCGTATTCGACCGATACGGGTAGCGCCACGACCCCAGAGCGGGTTCGGATCAATGCCCAAGCAGGCGAGACCTTTTGGATTATCACTGATGGATGGTTCAATAGTCCGACCGCTAATTGTGGACTATCAAGGCTCACGATCAACAAAATCGGCCCGGAAGTTTGCGACGATGGCCTTGACAACGATGACAATAACTTCGCCGATTGCGCCGATATCGCTTGCGCAAGCTCACTTTTCTGCAACGAGTCCGCGACCGTGGGTGGCTGCTCGGATGGCGTGACCAACGACAACGATGCCCTCGTCGATTGCGCCGACCCCGACTGCAAAAATGACACTGCGGCCTGCCCGAATGGCCTCCTCGGTGACACCTGCGCGTCACCCATCGAGTTCCCGGCGGATATCAGCACGTCACTGGCGATCGATCTCTGCACCTACTCCGACAACTTCGTCTCGATCGCCGGCCTCGGAAATGCCGTCTGCAAGGCAGTCGACGCAAATGCAGGCGTTGTCACCAAAGACTTTGTCGTCTCGTATACTCCCACGGCCACGGGGCGTTTTGCGGCGACGGCTGTGACGACGGCTGCCAACGTCGTCTTGCACCGAGTCAACTTGGCTGATTGCACGACGTCAGCGAGTCGAAAGAGCTTGGAGAATTGCGTCGCGTCCGTGAACGCCGTGACAACCGCGGCCGGCACAGAGCGGATTGATTTCGACGGTGTATCGGGCGAGACGGTCTATTTCATCGTGGACGGTGCGACCGCCACATGCGGCAACGTCGCATTCAAAGTTCAGCCGATAACCAACGAGGCCTGCGACAACGGGACGGACGACGACGTCGACGGCAAGACTGACTGCTTCGACAGCGACTGTTTTGGTGTCGGGAGCTGTCCGGACGGGCTCCCGGGCGACACGTGTGCCAGCGCGAATGCGGTCAACACAGCCACCACTTACAGCGTCAACACATGCGGCAACACGAACGCAGTGACGACGACGTCCAGCGGCGGCTGTGAAAAAAATTCATCGACAACGTCGGATTCCAAGGACCACATCATCGCCTTCACAGCGCCCATAACCGGACGCTGGCGGGTCACCGTGACGTCCGGCTTCGACATCCTGCTGCACCGTCTCGCCACGCCGACCTGCGCCGACGGAGCTATCGCGACCTGTTCCAGCTCCGTCGACGTTGCGATCTCTTCGGGGTTCGAGACGTTTGATTTCGACGCGACGGCCGGTACCGCCCAGATGATTATCGTGGACGCGTATAGCACCAGCTGCGGTGACATCACGGTGAAGTTTGAATTCCTCACGGCGCCTGAGAACTGTTCGGACACTATCGACAACGACGGCGACACCCTCGTCGATTGTGATGATCCTGCTTGTTTTGGCGCGGTCCGCGCTGCCCCTCTCACCGACTGCCCGACCCCACCGGCGCCCGTGTGCACGACCGATCTAGCTATCAGCGCGTTGCCCTATACGGACACTGGTCGGGATCTGTGCAACTACGACACGGTTTACGACTACGATAGCAGCACCAACTGCGAGACAGGCATGGATCCCACGCTTGGCGGAGCGGTCTATACCTACACGGCGACCGTCGCTGAGACGGTTCGGGTGACGGCGACTCCAGTTGGCGAATACTATGACTTCTTCGATCAAGCGTCATACCCCATCGACTTGGTCCTCAACCTTACGAAGGGCTGTGGTGCCGATGGCAACTCCGTCCTGACTTGCGAGGATTCCAGCGATTTAATCACCACAGAAGTAGCGCAGGTGACGCTTGCTGCCGGCGAGACCGTCTTCATCCACGTCAATCTCTACGACGGCTCCTTTGGAAATGAATGCGGTACCATCAACCTCAACGTCACACCGGTAACACCGTAATAGCTGTGAGTTAGGACAGAAACGGGTAACCCTCGGGTTACCCATTTCTCGACATCTCTCAAAGAGAAGACATGAAAAGAGGCGACCGGTGGGTCGCCTCTTTTCTTCGTTACGCTAGGAACTTTGCTGTTTAGAACGCCGCCTGCCCCACCGCCCGTGGGAAGGGCACCACGTCGCGGATATTGACCATGCCGGTGCAGAACATCACCGCGCGCTCAAAGCCTAACCCGAAGCCTGCATGGGGCACGGCCCCAAACCGGTTGAGGTCCAAGTACCAGCTGTAGTCTTCGAGCTGCATGCCGACCTCGAGGATACGCGCCTCAAGGCGATCGAGACGGTGCTCACGCTGGCTGCCGCCGATGATCTCGCCGATGCGGGGCACGAGGACATCCATCGCGGCGACGGTCTTGTCGTCCTCGTTCTGGAACATGTAGAACGATTTGATCTCCTTAGGATATCCCGTGAGAATGACCGGCTGCTTGAAGTGCTTCTCGGCGAGGAAGCGCTCGTGCTCGCTCTGTAGGTCCCCGCCCCAAGATACTGGGAACTCAAAGGGATGGCCGCACTTGAGCAAGAGGTCGACGGCCTCCGTGTAGGTCATACGCACGAACTTCGAGTCGCGGGTGTTCTCAAGAGTCCGGATAAGCTCTTTGTCTACAAACTTATTGAGGAGCTCGACGTCGTCCCCCCGCTCATCTAGGACCGCCGATACGAGGTACTGCAAATAGCCCTCGGCCAGATCCATGTCGTCGTGAATATCGAAGAAGGCGGCCTCGGGCTCGACCATCCAGAACTCGGCCAAGTGCCTGTTCGTGTTCGAGTTCTCGGCACGGAAGGTCGGCCCAAACGTGTAGACCCGTCCCAAGCCGTAAGCCAACGCCTCGGCGTTCAACTGACCGGACACGGTCAGCATCGCCGGCTTCCCGAAGAAGTGGTCCTTGGTGGTCGCTTTGACCTCAAACATCGCCCCGGCGCCCTCGCAGTCGCTGGCGGTGATGATCGGGGTGTGCACGTAGTAGAAGTGGCGCTGCGCGAAGAACCGGTGCGTCGCCTGGGCGAGACACGCACGGATCCGGAACACCGCCCCAAAGACGTTCGACCGCGCGCGCAGGTGGGCAATCGACCGGAGAAACTCCATCGAATGTCCTTTCTTCTGCAACGGATAGGTCTCCGGGTCCGCTTTGCCCAGGACGACGAGGGTATCGGCACGAAGCTCAACCCGCTGGCCCTTCCCGGGGGACTCGACCAGCTCGCCGACGATCTCGACAGAGGCACCGGTCGTCAAATCCGCGAGGAAATCCGTATATCCGGGGACGGTCGCATCGACGACCACCTGAAGGGTCTGGATCGTCGAACCGTCGCTCAGGACCAAAAAGCTCAGCGCCTTGGAGTCACGGCGGCTCCGAACCCAACCGCCGACGGTCGCGCGCGTCCCGATGACTCCGCTCTCGAGGATCTCTGCAATACAGGGCCTAGCCATCATCCGTTCCTTTGCAAGTTGCGTCATGACCGCGCCGGCACACAGGGCGAGCGCAGTCGTGGCGCAGATATAGGGCAGCGTCCCCCTTGGCGCAACGATTACGCGCGGTCGTGACCGCCGCGCCACTTCCGCGGCCAGAGGACCGTGAAGGTCGCGCCAAGGCCGGGCTTTGAGCTGACCTTGATGGCACCGTCGTGTTCGTCGACGATGCGCTTTACGATCGCGAGGCCCAGCCCCGTCCCGCCATCACGCGTCGTGAAGTAGGGCGTGAAGAGCTTCGCGAGGACCGCCTCGTTCATGCCGCCGCCGTCATCTTGGACCTCAAGGAAGGCGGTCGTCTCGTCGGCGCGCACCCGCACGGACACCCGGCCCCGCGGTGGCCTGTCGCCGACACCCACGCCCGACGCCGCGGCCTCCACCGCGTTCTTGATGAGGTTGTGCGTGACCTGCCGGTATTGATCAGAGTCGAGTTCGGCCTCGACCAGGCCCTCGACGCTGACATCGACGTCGACTGGGCCCGCACCCAACTCGACGAGGCGGGCGACCTGCGTCGATAAGAGACCGATGTCCGTCAATCGTGGTTCGGGTGCCGCCATCCGCGCGAAGTTGGAGAACTCCGTGACGATCCGGTCCATGCGGGCGACCTCTTCGAGGATCGTCTCACTCGCCTCGTCGAAATATCTTTCAAACTCGGGATGTTGTCGCGCCTTAAGGCGAACCAGCGTCTCGATCGAGAGCTGGATCGGCGATAGAGGATTTTTGATCTCATGCGCGATGCGCCGGGCGAGGTCACGCCAGGCCGCGAGGCGCTCGCTCTGCTTGAGGCGCTCTTCGCTGCCCTTGAGCGCCTTGACCATCGCGTTGAACACCGACCCCAGGCGCTGCAGCTCCGTCGGACCGCTGACCGTGACGTCCCCGTCCCGCTCTCCACTGGCGATCGCGGCCGCCGCCGACGCTAGCGTATTGAGCCCCCGCGCCAAGACCCAAGACAAGAGGATCGCCAATAGCAAAGCGACGCCGCCGATCAACGCAGACGCGATCAGCGCTGACGACCAAAGGGCCTCGTTGCGTTCCTCAAGCTCGGTCCGCGGCAAATATACCCGCCAACGGCCCACGACCTCCGCGTCCTCGCCCTCACGACTCGGATTGAGGAGGACCTTCTCGGCCGCTGCGTACCCGCCCTTGACCGACGGGGGCAGCGCCTCATCGAAGGTCGACGCCACGCGCCTGCCCGCCGCGTCTTCGATCACGACATGGGCGCCCTGCCCAGCGAGAGTCCTGAGCTCGTCGGCTAGGCGGCGGTCGAGCTCGCGCCCGCCTGCGAAGGCGACCCGGACCCCCTTGCGCGTCACGACGTGCACCGTCTGGAGGGTCCAGATCGCGCGAATCCCACCGGTCGCGAGGTCCTCGACCCGCTCATAGCGGAAGAAGAGGCCGGGGTCGGGCACGTCGGACAAAAGATCCATCAACCAGGCGTCACGCGGGTCCAGCCCCGTGCGGTGGCCCATCGCGACGACGTGCCCGGCCCGCCCAAGGTCGACGATCCGCAGAGTATCAAGCACACCCGCGGCCATGAGACGCCGCGCCTCGAGGGCCATCGTCTTGGCGTGCCCAAATCGTTGGTCGTCATAGAATCGCCTCTTCGACAGCGGCTCAAGGAGCTGCTCGCTTACGACCCCATCGGCGGCAATACGCGTAAGAGCCCGGGCGACCTCGTCACCGATCCCTCTCAGCCTCTCTTGAATTGCGGCCTCGGTATCCCGCACCCGCGCCGCAAATCCCGCCTCAAAGCCCTCTTGGGATCCGGATGACACGTTGATGACGGCGAACACGACGGGCCCGATCGTGAGCAACAGCGAAAAGAGCGGGAGCCACAGCCGAAGGCTCATGGAAGCCACACGCGCGCCATAGGCCGCATGACCAGAGATCGCACGCCGGAAGGGTTCACTCGATCACCAAGAAGCGCACCCGACCCACCAGCTGATCATCGGTGGTCATTGTATCAACGATCCACTCGCCCACAGGATTTGAAGGGAGGCGGTCGCGGCCCAGCGCCGAGGTCACCCTTAAGCTGCCTTCGGCGTCGAGCCCAATCCGCGTGGCGTCAGTGGACACCTTAAATCCCGCCCCTTTGTGGCGCCAGACATGGCGAAAGGCGTCGCCCTCGCCGCCCGGCAGCGCGATCTCACTGATCGCGACGAGATCCGTGAGCAGACTCCGGTGCACGCGCGTCACCTCGAGGCTAAGGCGCCCATCCGGGAGGGGCTGGGACCCAACGCCCGCGTGGGTAATATAGAGAGGCACAGGCGGCAGCGCTCCACGCCCAAAATAGACGGTCCCGACGGCGAACGCGACCGCGAGGCTGAGCGTAATCCAGGTCCCCTTCTGTTTGAACACCCGAAGCGGGTAGTGCAAGAGCCAGAACCCGATGACCGACAGCGACGCCGAAAGCAGCAGCGCCACTAGGGCCGGCACGTTGCGCAAGAACGCCGGGATCACGAGGTTCGCGCAGGCGAAGAGGGTGACCCCGAAGAAGACCGCCGCGACGGGCTTATAACGCATGAGGAGGTTATCGAAGACGAGGTCCATCGTCGAAAGGAACGCCAAGAGCCCCAGCAAAAAGACGAACCAAGCGTTGATCGAGTCAAGGGACGATGACTGCCAATAGAAAGGCAGCAAAAAGAAGAGCATCCCCTGATAGAAATTCTTGAGCACGTAAGTCATGCCTAAGAACTGTAGCTTTTTCAGGGCCTTGCCGGCGACCCTCTCCTTCTGTTGGCGGCCCTCACCGAAGACCCGGAAGAGGACGACCATCACGAGGAAGGCGCCGCCTAGAACCGCCGCGAGGATCCGCGCGTGGTCGAAGCCCTTGGCGGCGAACATGATGACCATGAACCCGAGGAAGAGCGCGTAGAACGAGTGCATCCACCACAGGATCGCCTTATTGCGCTTGGCCCACCCTCGAAAACGCGTCCACGGCCCGCCTGATGGCGGCCCGCCTTGCGGATCGATAGGGTCGTCCGCCCCCGGTGGCGCGTCAGGTTGTTCAGATCCCATGATTCGGGCGCGCCTCCCCGCGCGGGCTAGCGGTCGTTTAGGGGCTAGCCGACTCGACGCACTGAAGCAGGACGGTGGTCGTCGCGGCAGCCTCATCACAACGCTCGGTCAGCGGTCCCCAGATCCATTCGCCGCCGCGGACGGCTATCTGCGAGCTCCCGCGCCACGGGATGCGGCTGCAGGTCCGCAAGGCCTGCCCCGGCGAAACTAGGCTGGCCTCGACGTGACCGTCCACCCACACCTCAGCGGCGTCGACCTGCCCCACGCAGGGCGCGTCGAACACGACCTCCACGAAGCAATCATTGGGTGCGCAACCCTCAACCTCACAGCGACAGGGCGCCAATTCGGCTTGAAAAGGTTCTTCGGCGCAGGCGCCTGAAGCGAGGGCCATCGCGACTAGGATTGGAATGCGATACATCGCTGTAAGGTTCCATCGGGTGGCACGCAATTGTCAACCGTGGTCTGCTTTGCTACAATCTCGCAGCCAACCAGTCTAAATGCAGTTCCAATGATTATGGCCTGCCCCGCTCTTAAGAGGAGATCTTTCATGAGGCTTACTCGCCAACTTCGCCGCCCCCTCCCCCTAGTACTCTGTACACTCACCGCGCTGGCCCTCAGCGCCGGCACCGCGTCGGCCGACGCCGGCTGGGACAAGAATAAGGGCGACTGCGAAGAGACCGCCTTCGCCGACCCCGACAACGTCGAGGTGAAGAAGCTCGTCACGTGCATCTATCGTTGGGAGACCCACCGCAAAGACATCAAAGGCGCGACAGGCGCCTTCCGTGCGCGGGTTATTTCAGCAGCCAAGCGCCTCTACATCCTCGGCGACGACGAGGACGCCGCGGTGTCCTCGCGCGCGCTTGAGCGGCTCGGTGTCACGACCCTACCCGTCCGAGGCAAGGCCGCCGCGGCGGCCGCGACGAAGCCCAAGGAGCCCAAGCGCAAGGCCTTCTCGGCGCCGGAACCCGATAAAAAAGAGAAGGCCTCCGCGGATAAATACTTCAAGAAGGGCTACGGGTTAGCTGCCAAGAAGAAGTACGACGACGCCCTCGGCCAGTACCTCAAGATGGTAGACGCCGCCCCAGGCTACGCGAAGGGCCACTACAACGTGGCTTGCATGTACGCGTTGCTTGAGGATGAGGGAAAGATGGTGGAATACCTCCGGAACCTCAACGACCTCGCCGGGGCCGGCAACACAGACGCCGCCCCGATGGTCCGCCTGACCTGGACCGACACGGACTTCGATGGGATCCGCAATGGCTCGGTGCGTTATAAAGATGTGACTGGCTACGCGTTGATTCGGATCGTCAACGAGATCCCGGACCTAGACGAGGACAACCCGTTCAACCTCGAACTGAGCTTGAAGAAGCTCGGCTACAAGCCCGAGATCATGGACGCAGACAAGCAGTCCTACAAGCACCCGGTGATCTACTACGCGCCGCACGCGCGTTCCGCCGCGTATGTCGTCAAGACCCTGATAAAGCACCCGAAGACACAGGTCGAGATGCACGCCGCAGACGATCTCGGCGGCTTCGATGTCATCGTACGCTGGAGCGACGACATCAAGAAAGAGCAGAATAAGAGCTACGTGAAAGACCCGGCCGACGCCGAAAAAGAGCTCGACAGTCTGGCGCGGAAACAAGACGAGCTGCTGCGACAGCCCGAGGACGCCGTCGACGAGATGAACGACGTGCTCGGTAAGCCCGCCGAGACCCAAGAAAACATCGAGGAGAACCTCGAGCGCCCTGGCAAGGCCATCGACCGCGCCGAGAAGACCCTCGACAAGCTCAAAAACCCATTCAAGTAAGATTGGGGCGAACGGGGGCCCAAGTGCGGGCGCTCCGAGGCGGGGCGCCCCGGGGGATCGCCAAAGCACGTCGGCAGGACTCGACTCTTGTCGCGTCAAGATCGTTACGCTATAGCGGCGCCACCGACCTAATTCCATCGGTTCGGTAGGCCTAGGAAAAGACATGCATCAGCCACAGACAGTCCTTAAAGCCATTGGCGGCCTCGGAGCCACTGAGCTCATCCTCATCCTCCTCATCGCCGTCTTGATTTTTGGCGCCGGCAAGCTCCCGCAGCTAGGCGACGCCCTCGGCAAGGGCATCCGCAACTTCAAGAAGGCGACCTCCGGCAAGGATGATGATCCGGTCGACGTCACGCCAAAGGCCAAGGCCATCGAGGATAAAGAGGACAAAGAAGCCAAGGCCCGCAAGGTCGAGGTCGAAGAGCCGAACAAGTCCAAGGTCTAAGGTCCGCGACGGGCTACGTTCGGGCCGCGCGGTCCGGACATGACAATAGTCAGTCGGCGACGTCTTTGCCTCATGCCATTGGCGTGCGACAAGGAAGCCCCGACTGAATTTTGAGTCCCTGTGAATCAAATAGCGGGGACGGCCGTCAGAGACCTCTTGTAGACGCCGTGGCTTACTTTGTCGCGGCGAGGCACAATCCAACCTTGGTTGCGCCGCCGACGCTGGAGGTTTTCGATGTCACTGAAGCAATCCGTTCTAATTTCCGGGGTTGTCGCGATGTTCGCGGCGGGGTGCGGGCCGATGCCAGGCTTCCGCGGACCCAACTCGAATCCCGACGATGAGTCCGCGACCACACCCCGTGGAGCACCTGCGCCCGCGCCTGAGGATGACTCGGTCGACGGGCCTTGGTCCGACACCGACGAGGGCCCCACGGAAGACCCTAACTGGGAGACACCTCCGTCGGAGCGGCCACCGGCACCGGTCTACCGCCCGCCTGTGGCGGAAGCTCCGGTCGCACAGCCGGCGCCACAGCCCACGCCTAGCCCCGCGTCGGGCGTCCGAATCATCGAGCTAAACGCGGACAGCGCTTACGTCATCGACGACACTCGCGGGCTGTGCTTCTTCCGCTTTAAGGGCACCTTGGCGACCATCGACTGCGCGAAGCTCACCCAGGCCGCGCCTGTGACGCCTCCAGTGGCACCTGTAGCCCCGCAACCCGCCCCGCAGCCCGTGGCACCCGCTCCGGCGCCCGTGACGCGCGATTCGGGGGTGCCTGTGGCGCCTGGGGCCTTCACGACGGTGGACCTTCGCCGGTTCCAGGACGCGTTCTCGGCGATCTACTGCGACCGCCAGTCGGGACAGAAGGTCCAGGCCGAGCAACGCATCGCCGAGGCCGGTCTTGCCGTCGTTCAATACGGCGAGATTGAGACCTGGATGGCCGACGACGATGCCCGTTGGCAGGCGGCGACCGACAAAGCCCGCGCGAGCTGCCGACGCTGACGCTCGGGTTGGCCCGTCGCTGGGGAGTCCCATAGGCGTTTGTATGAACGTCCCGGCGCAGGCGACAGGGCCGCCACCGCGTAGGCGACAGGCCCACCTCCTCGCAGGCGGGCCGGGCCACCACCTCGCAGGCGATAGAAACGAAAGAGCCCCGAGGTTTCCCTCGGGGCTCTTTCGTTTGGCGGGGCGGACGGGACTCGAACCCGCGGCCTCCGGCGTGACAGGCCGGCGTTATAACCGACTTAACTACCGCCCCAAAAACGACATTTCGGACTATGTCAAACAACGTAGAAAGGAAAAGGTGGCGGGGCGGACGGGACTCGAACCCGCGGCCTCCGGCGTGACAGGCCGGCGTTATAACCGACTTAACTACCGCCCCACACTTTTTCTTTTCAAAGCACCCTGGTGGGCGAAGCAGGGATCGAACCTGCGACATCCTGCGTGTAAAGCAGGAGCTCTACCGCTGAGCTATTCGCCCATCGCCCGAACGCCGGGAGGTTGTAAGCGTCACGGTGCCTCGTGTCAAAGGGAAAGATGCGCCTAAAGCCTCTTTTTTCCATCGCTCCCCCTGCCCGGAAAAAGCAGGCCGCCAGCACAGCACCAAGAGACCTCCGGCCGGCGTCGAAGACGGGCCCTCGGCGACTCTGCGGAGCTCTCGGGCCACGACAACGACGACGACGACGTCACCTACCATCTAGCCTTTGGCGTGCGTAGGACGTCGACTACGAAGCCTGCGCGGGCCTCGCCGATTTCTGGGCGCGAGCCACGGCAATTTCCAGGCGCGAGCAGCCCCGGCCTTCCGCACACCGCCGCGGCCTTCGTGCGGGGTCCGTGCCCTAGCTGCAAGCACGCGGTCCGTGCCCTAGCCGCAAGCACGCGGTCCGTGCCCTAGCCGCAAGCACGCGGTCCGCCGCCCTGACCCCCGAGCGCCTCCCGAGTCCCGACGCCCTCCAGACCCGCGATCTCCAATGCGTCCTAGCTCTCGCGCTGGATGACCACAGTGAACAAAACAGCGCCCCGACGCGCCCGGACGGCACGCCTCCGGCACCGAACAATAGACGCAAAGAAGCCCCGGAGGATGAACCTCCGAGGCCTCTTTGGGTCTCTTACTGCAAAGCGTTACTGCTTACAGTTTTCCTGGCTCGGGTCGAGGATGATGAACTGCACGCGGCGGTTCTTCGCACGGCCGGCCGGAGTCTTATTGCTCTCAAGCGGCTTGCCCTCGCCATAGCCCTTCGGCGCCATGCGAGCCACTTCAACGCCAGCCTTCTCGTTCAGGTACTTGACGACCTGCTGGGCGCGGCGCTGCGAGAGGTCGAGGTTGTAATCATCCGGACCATCGCTGTCCGTGTGACCCTGGACCTCGATGAGGTTGATCCAAGTGTTCTTGACCAAGACTTCACCGACGGCGTTCAAGATCGGAGCCGATTTGCGCTCGTCGATTTCGTCCTTGTCGTACTTGAAGAAGACCTCGTTGAGGATCTGGATCTCGCAGCGGCCGACGACGCGGACGATGCAGCCGTCCATGCCGGCCTTGTCCGGGCAGTTGTCGTCGACGTCAAGGATGCCGTCGCCGTCATTGTCGGGGTCGGGGCAACCGTCCTCGTCCTGCCAGCCGTCAACGTCCTCGGGCTCGTTCGGGCATTCGTCGAGGCCAATGCACACCGCGGCGTACTTGCCACTGACGCCCTTCTCGGAGACCCACGGGTCACAGATGCCGTCGCCATCGTTGTCGGCCTCAGGGCAGCCGTCTTCGTCGAGGTGGCCGTCCATGTCCTCAGGATCGTTCGGGCACTCGTCGGAGGCGACGCACACATCAGCGTACTTGTCCTGGAGTCCCTGGTTGGCAACCCACGGGTCGCAGATGCGATCGCCGTCGTTGTCGGGCTCGGGGCAGCCGTCGGCGTCCTCGAAGTCGTCGACGTCTTCAGGGACCATCGGGCACTTGTCGCGCACGTCGAGGATGCCGTCCTTGTCGTTGTCACGGTCGGGGCAACCGTCCTCGTCCTCGAACTGGTCGAAGTCCTCGGGATCGTCGGGGCAAAGGTCGTCGTCGCCCTTGAGGCCGTCGTTGTCCGGATCGTCGTCGCCGAGGGGCGTGTACGTGTAGCCCGCGAAGATGCGGAAGTCAGGCGAACCGTAGCCCTGCGTGACACCGCGAGAGACGCCAAGGGTCACCGCGTGGTGATCGACGGGCCACCAACGCCCTGCGAGCGCGACCTCAACGGGGCGCTCTTCGGCTTGGGTGTCGGACTCCATCGAGAACCGGCCCCAACCCTCGGCCAAGATGGCGAACTCGCCGGCGCTGGTCTTCTCGAAGCGATATTCGAGACCGAGGCCGGCCGTAAGCTCGTTTCCGACGTTGATGTTGTAGAGGGTCTGGTTTTCCGGGCGGATATTGAAACCAGCGTTCAAGGCCAAGCGGAAGTTATCGCTGAAGATGTACTGCGCGATGAGGCGAGGCTCGATCGTCACCGACTTGTTGCCCTGAAGGTTCTCTGTCGAACCGGTCGGCAGGGTCAGTGGGACAGCGACCGCGAGGCCGAAGCCGTGGTCCTCGCCGAGGAGCTTGAACTTCGGCACGAGCCGAATGTCGCCCATCGTAAAGGAGTCGACCGGCTTCGTCCGGAGCGTGTCGGAGTTGGAGCCCGACGCTTGGTAGACCGTCAGCGGGATCGCGAGACCAATCTCGAAGAAGTCCCCCACGCCGAGGGCGGCCATCAGATCCATCTGCACGTGGTGCTGAAGGAGCGAGACCTGCTCGTTGGTGAAGACGCGGCGCAGAATCAACGGATCATGCGCGTAGTTGAGGTAGAGCCCGACGGACGGCTTCAGGTGGGGCATAATGCCTGCACCGTGGACGTTGACGTAGTTGTTGTCGCCGCCCGGTGCCGGTGCGAATTGCTGCACCGGCACGGAGCCATCCTGAGCGGACGCCTGGGCTGTCAAAAGACACAGCGCCAATGCTGTTATGACCCGTAATTTCACGATTAGTTCTCCCTGGTCGCTTTTGAAGAGCTTGGCGGCCTAAGTGGCCGTCGCTGCGATGCAGCTGTTTCTAGCTTAAGTAGCATGGGCGACCCGAGTGGGTCGCGAGACAGTAAGCCAATCCCCTTGGGGGCGGGATTGCAGACGCGCTGTGACAAACAATGCGCATCGAAATGGTATTGGGACCCCCGAAGGATCCTATCCGGAACTTCTTGGGTATACCCTAGGTCGATAATGCTGGCAAGTTCACCGTTGGCGAGTGTTTGATGGTTACGAAGCTTGTACTACTAAGCTCATTCCCGAGCATGTTCATCCTTGAATCCAGTTCGATGAGGGTGCGGCGGATGGGTGTCGGCAGAAGTGCTTTGACGGCGCCACCACTGCGCGCTAGCTTTCGGCGCCCTGAAATCGCGGAGAGCATCATGTCGCAGTTCCTTTCGCAGCACAAACGCACCCATGATTGCGGCGCCCTTCGCCGGACCGATATCGGCCAAGAGGTCGTCGTGATGGGTTGGGTCCAGACCTACCGCGATCACGGCGGCTGTATCTTCGTCGACCTTCGTGACCGCTTTGGCGTGACGCAAGTGAAGTTCGACCCCGCGGTGTCGACCGAGGTGCACGGCGCGGCGGACCGCCTCCGAGCGGAATGGGTCGTGGGCGTGAGGGGCCGGGTCGTTGACCGCGGTTCGAACGCGAACGGGAACATGCCGACCGGAGAGATCGAGGTCGAGGCCATCGCGCTTGAGGTCTTCAATAGCTCCAAGACGCCTCCGTTTCCCATCACCGACCGCTCGGACGCCAACGAGATGTTGCGATTGAAATATCGCTACCTCGATCTTCGCCGTCGGACGATCCAAGAAAAGATCATCTTGCGGCATGAGGTCGCGATGATGACGCGCCGCTATCTGGCCGAAGAACACGGTTTCCTCGAGATCGAGACGCCGATTCTGTCGAAGTCGACGCCCGAGGGCGCGCGCGACTATCTCGTGCCCAGCCGCGTTCATCCGGGCGAGTTCTACGCGCTCCCGCAGTCGCCACAGACCTTTAAGCAGATCCTCATGGTCGCCGGCTACGACCGCTACATGCAGATCTGTCGCTGCTTCCGCGATGAAGATTTGCGGGCGGACCGGCAGCCCGAGTTCACGCAGATCGACCTCGAGCTGTCGTTTATCGACCGCGATGACGTCTTTCGTATCGTCGGTGGCCTCGTGCGAAAGCTCTGGTCGCACACGAAGGGCATCGATATTGGCGAGACTATTCCGCAAATGACCTACGAGGAGGCCGTGGGCCGCTTCGGCATCGACAAGCCCGATCTCCGCTTTGGGCTCGAGCTCGTGGACGTCGGGGACATCGCGGGGCGCTCTGGGTTCAAGGTCTTCGAGGGGGTCCTTGAAAATGGCGGCCTCGTGAAGGCGATCAACGCGAAGGGCGCCGGCGGCGTCCTCTCTCGCACCGACATCGACAAGGTGGGCGAGGTCGCGCAGCGCTATGGTGCGCGCGGGATGGCATGGGTGAAGCTCACGCCGGATGGCTGGCAGGGACCCGCCGCGAAGTTCTTCAGCCCGGAGATCAAGGCCGAGCTCGTCGAGCGCCTCGGGGCCGAGACGAACGACATCCTGTGCTTCGTGGCGGACAGCTTTACCGTCTGCAACGACGCCCTAGCCCACGTCCGCTTGGACCTCGGCCGCCGTCTATCCCTCATCAACGAGGACGCCCTCGCGTTCGTGTGGGTCACCGACTTCCCTCTCTTTGAAGAGATCATGGAGAAGGGCCGGTACTTCTCGAAGCACCACCCCTTCACCAGCCCTCACCCCGAGGATCTCGACAAGATCTGGACCGATCCGACCGCGGTTCGCTCCCTCGCCTATGACCTCGTGCTCAACGGCACCGAGCTCGGCGGTGGCTCAATCCGGATCCACGATCAGCGGGTTCAGCAACGGATCTTCGAGCTCCTTGGCCTGTCGGAGGAAGAGACGAATTCAAAGTTCGGTTTCCTCTTGGACGCGCTGGGCTTCGGCACGCCCCCACACGGCGGCCTGGCGCTCGGGCTAGATCGCCTGGTCATGCTCCTCGCCGGGACCGACTCTATCCGCGAGGTCATCGCCTTCCCGAAGACCCAAAAAGCCAGCGATCTCATGTCGGGCTCTCCATCCGCGGTGGATCACGCGCAGCTGCTCGAGCTCCATATCCGCACCGCGGTGGCCGAGGACAAAGCCTGAGCGCGCCTCGGACCCTTAGGTTGCGCGGCAGCGCGCCCTTTACACTGGTGCGTGCGGGTGCCAGCATTCGCCAATGGTGACTACCCCCACGCCTCCGACGCTCGCTCGTGATAGCAGTCCGCGCCCCGACCCGGCGGCGCGGGATGCCGTCGCGAGCGGTTTTGGTGCCCACGACGGGCCAGAGCGCATCGGCAAGTACCGGATCGTCGGCCAGCTCGGCGAGGGCGGGATGAGCGTGGTCTATCGCGGTCGAGACGACACGTTGGACCGTTTCGTCGCGATCAAGTTGCTGCACCGACATCTCGCCCGCGACCCAGAGGCGCGGGCGAGGCTCTCTCGGGAGGCCCGCGCTTGCGCTCGCCTCACCCACCCCCACATCCCTGAAATTCATGACTTCTCGGGTGCGGACGGGACAGACGACGGGCGCGCCTTTATCGTCTCCGAGCTGGTCGACGGCCCCTCCCTCGCCGAGCTGTTGCGACACAGCCCGCCCCGCCTCCCAGAGGTCGGCGTGATGCTGGTGATGGGGATCGCCGAGGCCCTGGACCACGCGCACCGCGGCGGGGTTGTCCATCGTGACGTCAAGCCCGAGAATGTCCTAGTCGGCCGCGACGGTGTCGTGAAGCTCACGGACTTCGGGATCGCGCATGTCATTGGGCTCGAGTCGGTGACGATGACGGGCACCCTGATAGGTTCACCTCAACACATGGCGCCAGAACAGATCGATGGCACGCGAGACCTCGACCACCGCGCGGACATCTGGGGCTTCGGGACGGTCCTCTTCATGGTGCTCTCTGGCGGGCAGCCGCCATTTGAGGGTAGCAACCCGCACAACCTCCTGCGCAAGATCGTCGCAGGTGAACGAGAGGACGTCCGCCGATCGAATCCACACGTCGACGCCGAGCTGGCCGCGATCGTGAATCGATGCATGGCGCTCAAACGAGAGGCTCGGTTCGCGACCATGCGCGACGTGCACACGGCGCTTGAGGCGTGGCTCGTGCCGAGGGATCTGGGCCCCGCACAGCAGGAGCTCAAAGGATTTCTGCAAGACCCAGCCGGCTACGAACGGTTGCTAGAGCAACGACTTGTCGAGCCACTCTTTCAGGCCGCGCTGACGCTAGAGGCGCGCCGAAACACACACGGAGCGCTCGAATTATTGGGGCGCACGCTGCTCCTGTCGCCGGACCACGCGCCCGCCGCCGCTCGGCTGCGACGAATCGAGAGGCGGCTCGCGCGCCGGCGCGGAGCTGTGTGGGCTGCGGGAATCGCCGCGACCCTCCTAGCCGCCAGCACCGGGGCTTGGGCCCTCTGGCCTTCGACTGTGGAGTCCGTTGGGGTCGCGCGTCTCTTCGACAACGGGCCAGGGACAACGATCGCTGCGCGCGCTGCCGACGATCGCCCAGACGTCTCGGGGTCGCCGCCCGACACCTCAGGCGAAGCGAGCACAGAGGCGGTCGCAGCGGCGTTTGTCGACGGCACCAGACCTGGGCCGGACGCGGCGACCGAGATTGACGACGTCGGGGCGACGGCTGAGCCTAAGCCGGAGATCGTCGAGGGCGACGAACCGAGCGACGTGGCCGCCCCCGACGCGTCGATGGTCGCCGGCACCCCGATCCGCGATTCCGCGCGCACCCAGCCGCGCATTCCCACAGCGAACACGATCTCCGCGCAATTCACCGTGTTCCCGCCCGCCATCAAGATGAAGCTCGACGGAAAGCCCGTCGGCGCCGGCAAGGCCATCTCCATAGAGACGGGGCGCCACACGGTCCTCCTCAGCCACCCGGGTTGCCCGGAGTGCGGGGAGGACGTACAGACCTTCACGATCCCGGACGACCAGGCGGGAGAGTTCCGGCGACACTTCGTCTTCGAACGACAGCCCGGAGCCTACGAGCCGGTCACCCTCCTCGTGACCTGCGAGAGCGGCGGGTGGGCCCAGAGTCGCGACGGCGAACGTTTCTCGTGCAATCAGGAACACAAGCTGCCCGTCACCTCGCCCCGTCCAGCGCTGCTGGAGCTCACCGTTTTTTCACGTGAGGGCGTAAAGCTTGAGTCTCGACGTTTCACGATTCGCCCGAATGCGCCTATTCTCTGGCGCCTGTGACGTCTCCCTCCCATCGAGCGATCTCCACGGCCGCCTCTCTCTTGATCGCGGCCGTCATGGCGTTCATCCCGACCGAGACCCGGGCGGCGACCCTCGAACCGCTCTCGGCCACAATCGCAGAGCGTATCACCGCCACCGAGCGCGCCTTCGCGGTCCAAGACTATCCGCGCGTCATCGTGCTCGCCGACGGGCTCATGGGGCACCCGGACCTCGCGGGAAGAAGTGAGCATGTAAAGCTGCTCGAGTGGCTTGGCAGCGCGCATTGGTTCAGCGGGGCACGCGACGCAAGCCGGCTCGTGTTCGGCGCGCTCTTGCGCGAGAGTCCCTTTCATCGCCTCGATGAGTTCATCTATCCACAGGAACTTATTGACTTCTTCGAGGAGAGACGCGCTGAGCTGGTCAACGCTCGCATCATCCCATCGCGCCCGGACGAGCCCCTCCCTGATCAGGTCGGTCCTCAACGCATCTTGACCCGCAACTTCCACCTACCGACGACGCCGGTCGTCGCGTATTTGGCCCCCTTCGGCGTCGGCCAGTTCGCGAACGACGAACCCGGGAAAGGAGCTCTGATGGCCGTGCTCCAGGGGATCGGCGCCGCGACGATGGCGGCGACTTGGCTCGGCATCGAGGCCCTCAAGACCCCGGGTTCCAACCAGATCTCGCGCGAGGATGGCGGCTCTGCTCGGCTGTTAAACGGCCTCTGGTACGCCGGTTTTAGCCTCTTCACCGCGACGTGGGCCTACAGCATCATCGATGGACTCGTGGTCCGCGAAACCGAACCGACAGTGGAAGAACGTTTTGAGTTCATCGACCCCGCCGAGCTTCCGCCCACGACGCGTCTAGTGCCCGGCCCAGGCGGGTTCGGGCTGGGTCTAGACGTCCGCTGGTAGGTACCGGCGCGCGCGAACCCTCCCGCCCGGATCGTCGCGAACGGGCTTCCGCTTCGGCGCCCCATGGTGGTAACCTCCGCGCATGGCTTGCCTTGTGATTCACCCTCGGGACCTATCCCCGCCCTTCGTCGTACCGTTTGACAGACGCGTGATTCGCATTGGCGCCGCGGCGGACAATGAGGTCCTGCTGAGCGGCGGTCATGTCGAAAAACACCACGCGTTTGCGAGCTTCGACCAGAAGACCTTCGCCCTGCATTCCGCCGAGGGTGGCGGAACCTTCTTCGTCGCCGGTAAACACCGCAAGACCCACAAGCTCGTCGACGGCGACCTCGTGGTGATCGGCGAGCATATCATCCGATTCAGCCTCATGGACGTCGCCCCCCCCGCCCGCGCTGGTGGGCCGCGCGACGAGAGCGGGCGGGAACACTTCCGAGCCCTCCACCGCTTTGCCGAAAAGCTGATGGCGCACAGCGACTTAGAGAAATTGCTCGGCGCACTGCTCGACGAGCTGATCGCGCTCAGTCGGGCCGACAAGGCCTTCCTCATGTTGGCCCTCGACGGCCCCCCCCGTATCATCGCGTCGCGCAACATCGATAAAAACGCGGTCGACCCTCAGGATATGGCGGTCTCGGACTCCATCGTCCAGCAGGTCCTCGCATCCGGGACCCCGCTCATCGTCGCCGACGCCCTGTCGGACGCGGCTTTTCGCGACGCGAAGAGCGTGATGCGTCTCAAGCTCAGCTCGGTGATGGGGATCCCCTTGACGATCCGGGGTCAGACCCTCGGGCTCATCTACCTCGGAAATGACAACGCGATCGCTCACTTCACTCAGGACCTGCTTGAGATCATCGCCATCTTCGCCGCCGAGGCCGGCCTCATCCTGGAAGGCGCGCTGGCGCGACGCGAGCTCCAATCGCAGGTCGACGATCTCACGACTGAGGTCAAACTAAAGCGCTTCGGCGAGATCATCGGCGCCTGCACCGCGATGCAGGAGATCTACAAGAAGATCAGTAAGATCGCGTCAACCGATATCTCGGTCCTCATCGAAGGCGAGACCGGGACAGGGAAAGAGCTGGTCGCGCGCGCGATTCACCAGCGCTCGAACCGCGCTGAGGGCCCCTTCATCGTGATCAACTGCGGCGCGATCCCCGAAAACCTCCTAGAATCCGAGTTATTTGGCCATGTGCGCGGGGCCTTTACCGGCGCGGTCGCGACCACGCAGGGCAAGTTTCAGGCGGCCCATAAGGGCACCCTCTTCCTCGACGAGATCGGCGAGATGCCACTTCAGTTGCAGGTCAAACTGTTACGCGTGCTCCAAGAGAGGGTCGTGACTAAGGTCGGGGATACCAAGGCGGAGGCCGTCGATATCCGCGTCGTCGCCGCGACCAACCAACGAATGAGCGAGGGCGTCAAAGAGGGCCGGTTCCGCGAGGACCTCTACTATCGCCTGAACGTCGTCAACCTCACCCTGCCCCCCCTTCGCGAACGGGGTGAGGACATCGTCGTCATCGCTCGCTACCTCATCACGCGCTACGCCGGAGAGATCCTTGGGGGTGACGCCCGCGAGCATCCGCCGACTCTGAGCCGAGAGGCGACGATCGCGCTCAAGTTCTGGCGATGGCCAGGAAATATCCGCGAGCTCGAGAACCGCATCAAGAAGGCCCTCGTCTTCTGTGAGGGCGCCGTCCTGAACGCGACAGACCTAGATCTCCCCGAGGACGGCGACGACGGCATTCTCCCGCTCGCCGAGGCCCGCGAGCGCTGGCAGCGCGACTATATCAACGAAGTGTTGGCGCTCAATGACGGCAACCGCAGCAAGACTGCGCGCGATCTCGATGTCGATCCGCGCACGATCTTCCGCCATCTCGAAAAGGAACGCGGAGACGGTGAGCTATGATCGCAAACGCGACGGGGTGACACGCGTGCCATACCCCCCGACGATGGCCGGCGGTCCGAGCCTCTCTCGGTCCGGCGCGTGGACGGCTCTGGCGCGCGGCCCGGAGGCCGTTCCGGTCCACTGCGCCCGGGTGGCCATCAAAGTGGCATCCATCTTGCTTGTGTTATTCGGCATGTTGAGCTGCTTACCCCCAGATTTCGAGATCGCCACCGACGAGAACAAGCCCGTGCGGATCGAGAGGCCGCTGCTGACGGTCTCGCCCGACGTCGTGCACCGCCTCTCGGGTTGCCCTCCCCCTGCCCTCGAGTTGGACGTCGGCACGGCCCTCATCAACGAGGACGCCGACCGCATCTTTTCGGCCTGGCTCGTGAACTATACGGTTGGCCAAGGCGGCCGCCCTGACGCGACCTCCACGACGGGCCCTAGAACCTTTGTATTCAACCCGTGCACAAACCCGAAGGTGCTCACCGGTTCGGCCATCAACACGGTCGAGCTAGTCGTTTTGGACCGGGCGCCTGCGTCATTCGACACGGCCGACGACGTGAAGGTGATCGTCGATCCAGACACGACCACCGCGAACGTCGTGTGGTTCATCGCGGTGGAAGACCTCAGCTGCTGCGGGGGCCAGCAATGATCGGCCTCATCGATGGGCGCCCTCTCACCCTCTTGGCACGACTGCTCGGTCTCGCGGTGCTCCTTTCAAGCGCGGTCTCCTGCGACGCCGCGATGCTCTCCTCAGAGCCCCTCCCCTGTCGAGACGATGGTGATTGCCGGAGCTCGCTGCGCTGCGAGCTCAATTACTGCACCACCCCCTCGACAAATCAGCTGCAGCTCCAGGCCCGCATCACGCCGCGTGGCGACGCCGGACTCGTGCAGCAGCAGGTGCCCGCCCTCAGGCTCGATGGCGGGCCCGCCATCACCGTGACCTTGCTCGCGCCGACGGAGTTGCGGGGTACCGTCCGCCCCGCTGACGACCCATTTACGCTCAACGTCGCTGGGGAGATCGAGCTCCGGGCGGATGGGCCCATCACCGGGCTTGAGTACCGCTACACCGCGCGCTCGCTCAGCGGACTCGACAATCGGGGGGATGGCTTCGCGATGACCGTCCTGCCGGGTCAAAACTACCGGGGTGTCTTCCGCCCCGACGACAACCAGTGGCCCCGGGTCTTTTTTCAAACGACGGCTGAGACGATCGCCCAAGGTCGCCTCGATATCGTGCTCCCGGCCAAGGAAGCCATCGCCACCGTCTCCGGCCGTGTGCGCCTCGCCGATTACACCCCAATCAACGGCGCTCGGATCGTCATCCTGTCCGCCGCTGGAGAGGTCCTCGGCCGGACCGTGACCGACACAGAGCGCGGTCGATTCTCACTCGCCGTCGTCGCGTCATTTTCGACGGTCGACGCTCGCATCGAACCACCGGAGAATTCAAACGATTTTCCAGAGTTCAGGGTGTCGGGCCTCATCGTCGCGGCGGATCTGGACCTCGTCGCCCCGACCCCCGCCGCAGACGCAGGGCTCTTCGACGCCGCCATTGAGGTCGTGTCCATCGCCGGGGAGGTCAAGACGCCGGCCCCAGGAGTACCGGTCACGATCGTCGGCGTGCTCGCCGGCGGAACCGTGCGCCTCTCGACAACCACGGACAGCGACGGCGTCGCGCGCTTTCGAACCTTTCCCGGTGCGTATGAGTGCCTAGTGTCGTCTCCAGCCGAGCTGCCGACCGCGTCGTGGCATGGCTACATCACCCTCACCCCACCGCCGCCGGGCATCACACAGGAAAACCCCATGATCCGTCTCGCAGCACGTCCGGTCGTGCGATTAAACCTCTTCGATTTCGAGGGGCTCCCGGTCACTGCCGGGGCGGTGGTATTCGAGAGGGTGCCCTCACGGGGCGCGGACGACGAGCTCGTGATCGCACCCGAGCCGTTCTTTGCGGAGTTGAACGGCGACGGCCAGGTCGAGCTGCGCGTCGACCCCGGGACCTACGACGTACGGATCGCGCCCGACACCCTGACCGGCGCCCCATTGACGAACGTCGACGGCATCACGGTCGACTCGGCGGGGGTGGATTTGGCCTGGACGCTGCCGTCCCCGGGTCTATTGCACCTGACCGTCGCGGGGCCCGACGGGACTTGGCTGCCGGATGCGACGGTCGAGCTCTGGACGCCGTCGGCCGAGCGAGGGCCGCGCCTGCTCGGACGCGGCAAGACAAACGCCAACGGCTTCTGGGACGTGCTCGTCCCGCACGTGTCCGCACCATGAGCGGCCAAGAGCTCTCAAAATCTCGACGGTGGGCGGCGCGGATCGCGGTGGCCCTTGGATTGGCCGCGGGCCTGTCGACGGTCACCGGGCTCGAATCGCTGACCGCGCCGCTTGTCGCGTTGACGGTGGCCGCGGTGGGTTGGTTGGCTTGGCAGATCTGGGACGATGGCCGCGGTCCAAGCCATCGCGTGAGAGAGATGCTCGCCCTGTGGCGAGATGCGCTCGGCGGCGCGGACGACCGCGACTCGCTCTATCTGCGGGAACCCGACGGTCGCGGGCTGCAGGCGAGGTTCGCCGTGACCCGAGCCGGTGTGGCGTCGGTCGCGATCATGACGGCCTTTCCGGTGACGACTTTTAGCTTCCGCGCGTGGCCCAGCGACGTCGCCCGGCCGGGATTCGACGGACAAGAGCCGGCTGTCGGTGGGCCGCGCCTAGACCCGCTGCCGGGGCTCGAGACGATTGTCCGCGAGATCATGCGCGGACCGCCGCTCCCGATGGCGATGACGCTAAAACTCGAAGGCAACGCGCCCGAGCGCACCCTTCAACTCTTCACGCCTCGCTTTCTCGCGGCCCTGTCCTCGATCGATGCCATCCCTAGCGGCTCCTTTCGGGGGCTCTCTTTTGACGGAAACCTCCTGGCGGTCCACTGGCTGGACCCCGTCGCCCTCGACCCGCTGGTCGCGATGCACTACACCCGCCTGACCCTCGCTGCGCTCCTGCCCCCCCTACCGAGTCCGGCGCCTCCGCCGGAGACTCTGCACTGATAGACTTACATTGAGGTCAACATGACAGATATTTTGAACACCATCATCATCGGCTCGGGCCCTGCCGGGCTCACCGCGGCGATCTACGCGGCGCGGGCCAACCTCAGCCCCCTGGTCTTCGAGGGGCTCCAGCCCGGCGGACAGCTGACCATCACGACCGAGGTCGAGAATTTCCCGGGCTTTGAACACGGGATCCAGGGCCCGGAGCTCATGGACGTCATGCGCAAACAGGCCGAACGATTCGGCGCTCAACACCGGTTCGAGTATGTGGACAGCGTCGATCTGTCCAAGCGCCCCTTTGAGGTCGTCGTCGGCGATGAGGTCCACCTGGCCCACTCTGTGATTCTGGCCACCGGCGCGACCGCGCGCTGGCTTGGCATCGAGGGCGAGGCCGAGCTCGCGGGGCGCGGCATCTCCACCTGCGCGACCTGTGACGGCTTCTTCTTCCGGGGCAAAGAGATCATCGTCGTCGGTGGCGGAGACTCGGCCATGGAAGAGGCCCACTTCCTGACGCGCTTCGCATCCAAGGTCTACCTCGTCCACCGCCGCGACAGCTTCCGGGCGTCGAAGATCATGCAGGACCGCGTCTTGGGGAATCCCAAGATCGAGATCATCTGGAACTCCGGGATCACCGAGTATATCTCCGCCGACGGCAAGTCTCTGAGCGGCGTAAAGCTGACGGACACTGTCACCGACGCGGTCACCGAGATGCCCATCGACGGCGTCTTCATCGCGATCGGCCACACGCCGAATACGACCTTCCTCAACGGCCAGGTCGCGACCGACGACAGTGGCTACATCTTGCTGACCGACTTCACTCGGACCTCGATTGACGGTGTGTTCGCGTGCGGCGACGTCGCAGACACCCGCTACCGGCAGGCGGTCACGGCGGCTGGGAACGGTTGCCAGGCCGCGATGGACGCCGAGAAGTGGCTGGAGGATCACGCACTTGGCCATGGCTGAGTTCGATTCAGACCCAACAGCCGACCTCGACGCCGTGCGATTGGATCTACGCGCCGTTCCGCCCTTGGGGACGGCCTTCTTCGAGGCCGAAGTTGCAGGTGAGAGGGTCAGCGCCTTCGTCATCCGCACGGCCGAAGGAATGGCTCGCTGCTACGTCAACGTGTGCCCGCACGTGCCCATGTACGGGCTCGATTTTGGTGACGAGCGGATCGTCGACGACCGTGACGGGCTCATCGTGTGTGCCAATCATGGCGCCCGCTTCTCGCCAGAGAGCGGGATGTGCGTGGCCGGCCCGTGCGTGGGGTCGGCCCTGCAATCCTGGCCTTGCCGCGAGGACGCCACGACTGGATTCGTGACCGTGAACCCGCGCCCTGCGCCGCTAGGATGGCCGGACGACATCTAGCGACTAGGGAGCAGCCTCAGGCTCGGCGCCGGTGCCCTTGGCGAGGGCCGCCGCCACGGCCGCGCGGCTCTCACCGTCGTAATTGTAGACGTCGGGGTGAAAGCGCACGACGTTAAGCCCATCGACGGGCCCGACGCTCGCTGTATAGTACTCAAAGTATACGGGGATGTGCGCATTCAACCGAAACCCATGGGTCCGCTTGGTGTTGATGTACGACTTCAGCAGCCACTCGTCGAAGAGTCGACGCTCGTTCTCGGGATTCGTCTCCCGGTCAAAGTTGAGCAGCGCGATGCCGAGCTCCTGGATCTTTTCCACGCGCACGCACCCGTGCGAGGCCGCCCGGACAGGCAACTGAAACTTACCCTTCGACGGGGTGTCATGCAGATAGACCCCCTCATCGTTCGGGAAGAGGACCTTGAGTCGCCCGAGGGCGTTATGTGCCCCAGGCATCTGTATGTAGATTTTGCCCCCCGAGCTCGTCTCGACGACGCGGAAGTGGTTCTTCTCAAGGTAATCCGGATCTTTTTCGATGGCGGGCTCGATCTCATCGCGCGCGATCCGCGACGGCACGTTCCAGTCGGGGTTGATGACGACCGACTCAATGCTCTCGGTCAGGATAGGGGTCGCGTTCTTAAAGATGCGGCGCTTCGTGTCGCGCGTGAAATAGCTGCGCGATGACCCGACGACGACCCTAGACGACACTCGCTCTTCGTCGCCCACCACGAAGGAGAGCTCCTGCGAGGCGAGGTTCACAAAGACGCTGGCCTTGTCGTCTGACCGAATCGCGGTGTGCCGCCACCGTTTCACGTTCATCCGCAGGGTCGCGAGCCGCTCGGAGCAAGGGATATTGAGGTCCTCGATGAGGTCCTCGTCGATGTAACGACGTACAGCCGACATCTGACGTGCGTGGCGATAGCGCGTCACGGATTCAGTGAGTGGCTCGTCCCCAAGGATGAAACCCTCTATCGCCAGGCGCGCTCGGACGGTGTCCTCCATGGGTCCCTTCACACGCTGTTTTTTCTCCCACGCGATCTCGGTCCAAGGGGAGTCCTGGCAGAGCTTCGCGTACCGCTGTGCGGCCGCGACGAGCTGTCTATATTGAGGATGCTGCGGTTCGAGGGAGGCGAGGAGGGTCGACAGCCCGGGAGCGTCCCCAGCCCGGGCCAATTCTAACGCCTTCGTCACCTCCGCCGAGGGCGGCGCGGAAGGATCTGGGACCTTGTCCAGCCAGAAGCCATCGGGAGAGTGATAGGTCCCGTCGTCGTTGACGAGCACCGCGGTCTCACGTGGAGTCGCACGTACGGCGTCGACGAAACCCGAGAGCGCGGCCTCAAAGAGGGCGTCGGGCGACCCGGACAGCGCGCCACGCAAGGTCGTCGAAGAGAAGGCAGCCGCGACGCGATCAAGCGCGTGGTCAGGCGCGCTATCGATCGCGTCCAGCATCACGGTCGCGACCTCAGTCGCCTCATCCTTGACCCGCCATGGACTTGGCGCCTCGACAGGCGCGGCGACGGGAACGGCAGCAAGCGGCGTCTTGGGCGGCGTGGCGGTCGAAGGAGGCACCGGCGACTCGACGACCTCGGCCGACGGTTGAGGGCCACGCGGGGGGTCCACGTCATTCTTCGTGCCGCAACCCGCGACAAACGCCAGCGTGATCAAGGATATCCGCGCGCTCTGTCGGTCAAACTGTAATGGATGTTTCATGATTTGTGGTGCTTAACAAAGTCCGAGCCGTTCAGCAAGAACCGCCACGAGCCGCGATCGCCCTGAGCCGCGATTCTTGCCATGTGGCACGGCGGCTGTCATCGTCCGCCTCATGATGCCCCGTGTCAGTATTCGCGCCACCAGCGCCCTCGCCGTCCTCGTCGCCGTCGTCGCCCTTAGTGGACAGACGGCCCGGGCACAACCCGACATCGATAGCCCCGACCTCGACCCGCGGAACTGGCCGACGGCGTCCCGGCTGATCATGGACCGGCACGAGCTCGGTGGGCGGATCTTTACGTTGCGCGTTCACGCCCGCCGTGTAAACTATTTCAACTGCAACTATCGAGGCACCGAGGACCGCTTTGGTGCGTTCACGCTCCTGGCCGGCCCGTGGGAGACGTTGACCGGCTATGTACCGCGAGAGACGGCGGCGGTCCTCGACCGCGTGTTGGCGCAGGACCCTTGGGCCCCGATCACCGTCCAGGTGACCTTCGACCCCAATCGCCTCTCCGACCTCTGCCCGGACCAGGTCGAGGTCGTGAAGTGGTCGCGCGGTTGGCAGTATCCGACTGAGTCCCTGAGTCCGGCGCGGCCCGACTCGGCGCTACATCCGTCACCTGTGCAGCTTGAGTTCCTAGCCAATGGGGCGGTCTGGAAAGAGCTCAGCGATCACGAGACCGCCCTCGTCGGAAAGAGCTTGGAGGTCGGCGGCGGCGCTCGACTATCGACGGTCTATCATTGTGCGTTCCGCCACGCGTGGCGCACACACTGGGCCGTGCAGCTCTTCGACGGACGGGGCCGAACCATTCAGGCCTACTTTCCACGCACCGAACAAAATCGGGCACTTATTGACCACATCGCGCTTCACCGCGAGGCACCATTGCAGGTGAACGCGCGCGTCGTGCAGCTAGCGATGTCGACCTATTGTCCGCCGCAGCTCGACATCGAGAGCTGGACCCTGCCGGCCCCATTTTTGGGTGCCGGCCCCGGACAATAGATCGACACAAACCGACGCGGCCCTGGGTTGTTGGACGCCTCTGTGATGGGCCCCCGATGGGGCATTGGCGCGCCGCGGCGACACGACGCTCCGCGAAGATCGGGCGGGGTTAAGCGCTGAAAGGCGTTGCCACGCCTCGAAGCTGTGCGTATTGTACGCCCCGACTCAAGGGTTGCAGGCATCGCCCACCGATACGCGGCGATGACGTCCTCCGGCTGAAAAGCCAAGCTTTTCGAAGGACGTCCGGGCGCCGTGCGACCCAACCGGCCAGCCTTAACCCTAGGAGATCATCATGACGTCCACCCCCGAGCTCGCACCCGGTCTCGCCGGCGTGCCCTGCGCCGAATCGAAAATCGCTGAAATCAAAGGAGACATCGGTAAACTCTTTTACCGCGGTTACTCCATTGAGGACCTCGCCGAGCACACCACGTTCGAAGAGACGTCATACCTGCTCCTCTACGGCGAGCTCCCGACGGCCGCGCAGTTGGCCGAGTTTGACGGCAAGCTGCGCGCGCATCGCCGCATCAAGTACAAGATCGTCGACATGCTCAAGCTCCTGCCTGAGCACGGGCACCCGATGAACGCGCTCCAGGCCGGCGTCGCCGCGATGGGCATGTTCTACCCCGCCCGTGATGTGATGGACGCGACGACCCAGGAAGAGAGCATCATTCGCCTCATCGCGAAGATCCCGACCCTCGTCGCCGCCTTCCACCGTGTGCGCCACGGCGACGAGGCGATCGCCCCGCGCGACGACCTCAACCACGCCGCCAACTTCCTCTACATGGTCACGGGCGAAGAGCCGGACCCGGTCGCGGCCCGCACCCTCGACGTGTGTTTTGTCCTTCACGCCGAGCACTCGATGAACGCCTCGACCTTCGCGGCGCGCGTCGTCGGCTCGACGATGGCCGACCCCTACACGGTCATCTCGTCCGCGGTCGGCGCCCTCTCGGGCCCTCTGCATGGCGGCGCGAACGAAGAGGTCCTCGTCATGCTCGACGAGATCGGCTCGATCGAGAAGACCGACGCCTACATCGAGTCCAAGATCGAGCGCAAAGACAAGATCATGGGCCTCGGACACCGCGTCTACAAGGCGAAGGACCCACGCGCGACCATCATGCAAGAGCTCGCCGTCAAGCTCTTCGGCGCCCTCGGATCGGACCTCCGTTACGACATCGCACGTCGTATCGAGACGATCGCGTTCGACCGCCTCGCGGCCAAGGGCATCTACCCGAACGTCGACTTCTACTCGGGTATTTTGTACTCCAAGCTTAACATCGAGCCGGATCTCTTCACGCCGATCTTCGCGGTCGCCCGCGTCGCCGGCTGGCTGGCCCACTGGAAAGAGCAGATGGAGAACAATCGCATCTTCCGCCCAAGCCAGATCTACGTCGGATCCGAGCCCCGCGCGTTCGTCGCGGCTGACAAGCGCGGCTAATCGCTGACACGACTCACGAGAGAGCGGGCGCATCGTCAATGATGCGCCCGCTCTTTTGTGTCTCGAGCAGGCCGGCCCAGCTGCTAGCCTCTCGCAGAGCGCTAGCGGCTCAGGGACCGATGACCGGCACGCCCTCGGCGCGGTAAGCCCGGAAAAAGCCCCGCCACAGCGCGATCGCCGCCGGGTCGGTCAGGGCGACGAAGTGGTCGGCGCCAGGGTACTGACGGAGGCCGCCGGTGACGGCGGTCCCATTGCCCGCGAGGAGGTTGCTCGACAGAGGGAGCGGAAGAGGGAAGAGCCCGCGCAGGGTATGGGCCAAGCTCTCGTGGTCGATGGGCAGGACGAGAGGCACGCCGGCCGCAGCCGCGACCGCATCGGCACCGACGGCCGGGCTCGCGTCGTCGAGGGCGCCTGAGGTCATCAGGACGTCCTTGGCCCGCCCTTCGCCCAAGGGATTGAGCCAGTAGGGCGCGTAGTTCACAGGGTCCGTCGCATCGACGAGCATCTGCGCCAAGTTGACGACGGGATGAAAGGTGTCCAGTTGGTCGACCTCGAGCCCGGCCACGAGCGCGATCGCCGCCTGAATGTCCAGCGGGGCCTTGCGGCGCAGGATCGTCTCGATGAGCACCCCAGAGCTACCCGAGAGCACGGCGCCACGGACGCGTGGGTCGACCGCCATCATGATGGCCCCGGCCAACCCACCATGGCTGTGCCCAAAGAAGAGGATATTATTCGGGTCCATCTTCGAGGCACGCCCCCAGCTCGTATCGCCCACGGCGAGATCGAAGACCCCAGAGGCCACGAGGCGGCTCTGCCAGATGACATCGATGGCGGACTGACGGAAGCTGGTCCGACCCGACGCCGGGTTAATAAAGTTAAACACGTCGAATTCTTGGACTTCCCCCCCCGTCCCGCGCGGCCCATGCAGTGGCTGGTCGATACAGAGCATCGCGAGCCCCTCTTGCAGGACCTGGGCCTCGGCCCCGTTCAGGCAAGTCCTCCAGTCGCCGCCGGTCCCGTGCCCATAGAGGACGACCGGCCAACCAGCCTCGGGCTGCGGGAAGTTGCGCGGGATGAGGATCTGGACGCGGAGGTTCTCCATCTCGGCGATGAGCGGCTGCCCGTCCTCATTGAACTTGATGTCGCCGCCTTCCGAGCTATAGGGCTTCGTCCCGGACTGAAAGTTGGGGCTGCGATATTTGGCAGTGAAACTAAAGAAATGCGTGGTGTTGCCCTCGAACTTGAGCTCGGTCAGGCCGGTGACTGGATCGCTATCCAGCTTCTCGGCGACGACCCGAAGCTCGCGAGTGGCGTCTTGAGCCTGAAAACATGTCGCAATTGCAATATCTTCGGCGATGAGGCCCGACTGGGGTAGCCAGGTGCGGAGGGGGGCCAGCGAGTCCTCATTGGCGAGCGCGCCGGCGAAGGCCGCCGGCTGGGCTAGGTAGCGGCCTTCCGTGTCAGTCACGAGGCGCGTGACGATGACGCAATAGGTCCCGCCGTCGACTAGGGGAAACCCGAAGACCGGGCGGACGGCGAGGGTCGGCCCGAGGTAGTAGCCGTCGGTCGGGTCGTCGACCATCCGAAAGACGAGGGGCAAGCGCGTGCCGCCCTCGGGGGCGCCTTGGCCGACGTGAACCCACTGCACGGAGGCGGTGGGATCGCGCATGGCGACATCGGGCGTCGGCAAGGACTCTGTATCGACCGAGCGATCGAGCTGAAAATAGGCCGTGCCGTTGCGACCCCAGCCGTCGAGCGCCGCCTCGCCGTATTCGATATAGCCGCTGATGAGATCGGAGTCTTCAGGGTTCGGAAAGCGCGCGAGGCCCAGCAAACCATCGGCCACCTTATACCTATCGGTCGGCCACGGCGTCGCGGTGAACTCAAAGGCGGCCGGATCGAAGCGGGGGACGGGTCCGCCGGGGTGCGCTGTGTAGTCGACGCCGAGACCGGCGCTGCTATCGGCGCCCGTCGTGTCGGCAGACAGGTTAGGACCGGCCGCGTCGTCGCAGGCGCTCGATGAGGCTAGGATGGCGAGGGCCGAAAAGGCGAGGATCTGGTGTTTGGACATCGTTGACAGTCTCCGTGCTTTGGTAGAGGGGTAGCAGGCTGCGGGCATTCATGTCCAAGTCAATCAGGAGCCCCCCATGGTCACACTCAATCGGATCTACACGAAAACGGGCGACAGAGGCACGACGCGCCTCGTCGGGGGCCAAGAGGTCCCCAAAGACGACCTCCGTATTGACGCCTACGGGACCGTCGACGAGCTAAACGCGGTCATGGGGCTGGTCCGGGCCGAGCTCCTGGCGTGCTCCGACGGGCATCCGCTGCCGGCTGAGGCCATCGGCGCGCTCGACGCATGGATCCTTGAAGTTCAACAGAACCTCTTCAATCTCGGCAGTGATCTGGCGACCCTCATGGCCGACCGTTGGCCAGGGCAGCCACTCATCACGGCGGCCGACACCACCGCGATGGAGAAATTCATTGATACTCAAAATGATGGGCTCGGCGTCCTGAAGAGCTTCGTCTTGCCGGGCGGTACTCGTTTAAACGCCCTCCTACACCTCGCGCGCACCGTCTGCCGCCGCGCCGAGCGACGCACCATCACGCTGGCCCGCGAGGCGGACGTCGGTCCCGAGGTCATTCCTTGGATCAACCGCCTCTCCGACGCGCTCTTCGTGCTCTCCCGACGGGTGTCGAACCTCGCCAATGTGGCGGAGGTCCTGTGGCAAAAGTGAAGACAGCGCCTCCAGACCCGACGACGGACTGGGCCCTCGGTGCGTCCCTTCCCCTCGTGGGGGCGTGCCTGTCCGGCATCGCGCTTGGATGGCTGGCGGGCACGCGCTCGGTAGGCGGCCTCTACATCACCTTCCTGATGCCGCTGCTCATCGGCTCGCTGATCGGGTGGGCCACGGCTTTTCCCGCGCGCAAGATGAACTTCGGGCACACCCGGCCCCTCGTCGCGGCCGCGCTGCTCGGGGCCCTCGTCTGTTTCGTCGGCCAACAGGTCTTCGCCTTCCTGAACTTCGCCGAGTTGCTCGCGACTCAGAACGCCGAGGGCATCCTCGCCAACAACCTCGGGGACCCCATCGACGCGGCTCTTATCCATATAGAGAACGCGACGGGCGAGACCGGCTACTTCGCCTACCTGGCGTTCACGGCCAAGATGCCGGCCGCCCTAGCCAGCCCCGTAGGCCTCATCGGCAGGCTCGAGCTCGGGGTCGGCGGGACCATCGCGGTCGGTGTCATCGAGTTCGTGCTCCTCGGGGCCGCAGCGGCGGCATCGACGCTCTGGCGGACGCGTGACCTCCGCGAGCCTGCTGTGCCCGCGGCGCTTTGTGACGACGCGCAGCTCCTCGCCCTAGCCAAGGCGCTGGAGTCCAACGACGCCACTGAGGCGGCGGCGATCCTAGGGCGCACCCCAACGGCACCGAGCCATGCTATCTTCTGGCTCCCACAGGACGCTGGCATCGCGGTGTGGGCCCTCGACAGCCACGCGCGCCCAGCGCGTCGGCGCAGCACGCGGCAGGTCGCAGCGGCCACGACGCGGGCAATTCGTGACCAACTCGAGACCTCGCTCGAGACCTTGAAGGAATGGGACGACGATGGACTATCATGATCTCTTGGCGATGTTTCAGCAGCTCCGCGCGGACTTACCGCCCTCTGGGGTGGCGCTCACGCGCTTCACGGCCGGCCACAACGACCTTGAGCTGATCTTCCTCGATACCGACCGTTTCTGGGAGGAGCGTGAGGGGGGCGGCTTCTCATTGCTCGTGCTCGACGGGATCGCGTCACTGCAGGTCGACGACTGGCGCAGCAGCCTCTCCGGGGGTCACCTCATCCCGGTCGCCGAAGGTGCACGGGTCCGGGTGACCGCCGACGCCGGCATGCCCGTCGCGATGCTCGCGTTGCGGCCCAAGGACGCTGGACGCCTCATCGTCATCGGGCTTGGCGAGACCGGGCGAAACGCCGCCGCGACGGATGCGGATTGAAAATTGAGCGCTTGCGGCCCACGGCGCGGCGCCGCTGGCACAAACCGACACGCCGGTGGTTTTTTCATGTTGCGCGCGGCCAAAACCTCTGTTAGCAAACGCCTCGCCATTGCGACGGGGTCGTAGCTCAGTTGGTAGAGCGCGTGAATGGCATTCACGAGGTCAGGGGTTCGACCCCCCTCGGCTCCACTAGAAAGGCGGACCTTAAGGTCCGCCTTTTTTTTTGTCCGACGCGTGGGTTCGGCCTCACCGGCTGAGCCGCAGTCTGGGCTTGTCGTCACCCTCGCCAGGGGATAGGTTCACCGCCGATGACCACACGCCGCCCGCCCATGAATCTCGGTCAGGAGCTCAAGCAGCTCCCGAACCTCCTGACGCTGTCGCGAGTCTTTATGATTCCGCCGGTCATGTACTTCATGACCCTGCAGACGGCCCTCGGTAACTTTATCGCGTGCATCATTTTTTCGGTCGCCGCGATCACCGACTGGCTCGACGGATGGCTCGCGCGCAAGCGCGGTCTCGAGTCCATCATCGGCAAGTTCCTCGACCCCCTCGCGGACAAGCTCATCGTCCAGGCCGTCCTCATCATGGCGGCCGAGCTGGGCCGCATCCCCGCTTGGTTTGTGGTGCTCCTCTTATCGCGCGAGATCTCCATCACCGGGCTGCGCGCGATCGCATCCTCTGAGGGGCTGTCCGTGGATGTCGGCCAGGCCGGCAAGTTCAAGACCGCGCTGCAGCTCGTAGGCCTCGTCGCGCTGCTGCTGCACGAGACAATCCGCGTGGACTACCTCGTGACCGTCGTCGACGTGAATTTCAACGTCCTCGGTATCTGGCTGCTTGGGATCTCGATGTTCTTCTCCCTCGGCTCGGCCTTCAGCTACTTCCGCGGCTTCGCGGTCGCGGTCGCGGCCCGCAACCGCGCCGACTAGCCTAGGCTAGGCCGCCGCGAGACGCGTAGAGCCCAGCTACCGCCCCAAAACCCGCCGCGTCGTGCATAGACCGCCGGTGCCGGGCCGAGAGGTGCCGGGCCGAGAAGCGCCTCGCAGGGCCTCGTCTCGGCGTGAGACCGCTTAGAGCCCCCGCCTGACCCCGGGCACAGCCGAGCGCCCCAAGACTCGCGCGAGGCACGAAAAAGGGGCCCCTAGAGGCCCCTTTTCGTTGCAGATCTATCCGCTGCGACTTATTTCCGGCGCGACATGGCCTGCCCGAGCGCGAAGAGCTCCTCTTTCCAGTAGAGGTCTTTTGAATCGAGGGCCTCCGCGAGCTTCACGAGGCGCTCGCCAGTGGCCGCCTTGCCAAGGCGGGTGATACCGATCGAGGCGAAGCGTCGATTGTCGGTCTTCTGCATATCGGCCGTGCTGAACGCCTTGAAGAGCGCGTCAATCACGATGTCGCCGTCGCCGAAGCGACCGCGGCCAAGGACGGCTAGCGCCTTCACTTGCTCGTCCTGGTTTGTGCTCTCTAGCTTCTGGATGTAGCAGCCCATGTCGTCTTTGCATTCGCGCACGACGGCCACGTATGTGGTCAAACGCGCATTGGTGGTCAGAGCTTCTTGCACCTCTGGCGAAACCTCGACGCCCTTCTTAGGCTTCTTACCCTCGGGCGGCTTGCCGAGCATCGCCTCGAAGGCCTCAAGGCGACGGTCATCGAGTCCGAGGGCGACGACCTGAAGCAGCGGCGCCTTAAAGATCTCCTGGGGATCGGTCTGGAACGCCTCGATGAGCGCGTCCTGAGCGGCCTCGCTGCCGATCATCGCGAGCGCCGTGGCGGCGTTGATGCGCTGATTGACGGTGTCCATGCTGGGGTTCTTCAAGATGGCGGCCAGCCGCGGCACCACGCTGTCGTCCGCGAAGTGGCCCATGCCGAACATGACGACCTTGAGCCGATTCATCTGGCCAATGCGCCACGACTCAAAGGCCCGCTCGGAGAGGCCCTGAGGCGGGGAGAGGTCGATCTCGAAGCTGTCGAGCAAGGTCGGCAGGACGGCCAGGTCGAGGCGGTCGATGAGCAGCTGGACGGTCTTGACGCCGGCCTTGAGCTCCCATTCGGGGACGTTGAGCGAGCGGGCGTACTTGCGCACGTCCTCGTTCGTGCCCGCCGCCACGCCGATGAGACCCGGGACGATCGACGGGTCGTCGATCTCGGCGAGGGCGCGCCGCACCGCGAGGAAGACCTCTTCGTTCTTGTTGTTCCGAAAGAAGGCCAACTTCAATAGGGCCGGCACGGCTTTGGCTGACTTGAGCTTACCAAGCTCAACGATCGCCTGCGTGAAGGTTGTCGAGCTCTGCATGTTGGGGTCGGTGTTCGCGACATTCAAGAGCGTGCTCTCAAGCGCCGCACGATCCGTCGAGATCTCAAGGAGGGCCGGAAAGACCGCCTCGCGGAGCGAGACGAGCCCAGGGTCGCTCATGATCTTCTCAAGCTCGGGACGCGCGGCCTCAAGCTTCCAGTCGAACACGATCCCACCGGCCATATTCGCCAGCTTGTTCGTGCGAAGGCCCGCGCGGATGATCTCGACCGCGACCCCGTCGCGCTTGTCGATCGCCTTGACGGTCTGAAGAATGCGGTCCTGAAGCTGCCCCTGCTCAAAGAGGGCCTTCATCGTGGGCAAGGCACCATCGCACTTGAAGAAGGCGATCCGCTCTAGGGAGCGCTCGAGCTCGCCCGCCGTCTTGAGCTTTTCCTCCCATTCGGCGCAATCGCCACCCTCACCCTTTGTCCCGCCGCAAGCAGTGACGGCCATAGGCGCCGTGGTCATGCACATCATCATTAGCGCCGTCTTGAGCTTCACCGCTGTTCCCTCCTGGTCGTTCACCGCCGGTCGACCGTCCGGTCGACCCTTCGCCAAGTGGACAACGTCCACGCGTGGCGAGATCCCCTTTCAAACCCGTTTAGGATTCAACGTCAACCCGCGACTCGTCAAAGCCTCTACTGAGGGCCCCTCACTTTTTTCAACTGCCGGTGAATATACCCCCCTACCCTGCGGTCTGTTCTTCCGTGAGGCCGGCCATGTTAGGGCGGCCCAATCCAAGGAGGATGAATAGATGAACTTCAAGCGCCTGACTCTCGGTCTCTCCCTCGCTTTCACCCTCGGTGCCGCTCCGGCCATGGCGGCCCCGCCGCAGCTCGGCGGACAGCAGATCGCGGTCAAAAATGCCCTCAACTCCTTCAACCTCGACCTCGGCCAAGAGCGCCTCAGCGTGACCCGAGGCGGCCGTGAAGACATGGTCTACCAGACCCTTCGCAACCACGACGCGGTCATCGCCGACCTCAAGAACGCCTACCAGAGCGAGCGCAACCTCGGAAACGGTATGATCGTGGCCGGCTGGGCCTTCATCGAAGCACGCCAATCCTACACGTTCACCCTCTCGGACTTGAAGACCAAGAACAGCTACGTCGCCGAGGTGGCACGTGACTCCATGGGCGCCCGTGTGACCATCAAGGGGATCACCTATGCCTGGCGTCCACAGCGCGCGCCGCTGTCCCAGCTGCCGCGCCGGTACTCGCCGGTCGGTCGCGACACCATCGCGCGTTAATCCCAACCTGATTGGCCAAAAGGACACCGCCCCGTCGCACCGCGATTGGGCGGTGTCGCCAATTATGGGCTACGACCGCGCCGAGCCCGAGCTTCGGCGTCCAAGAGCCAACAGCCCTAGGAGCGCGAGCAACGACCAAGCGCCAGCGCCTCTCCCGCCGCCTTGGCACCCTTCGCCTGGGTCGACCTTCGTGATCAAGCTAACCTGCCGAGTGGGCGCGACATTCGACGGGCGGGACGTGCTCCCAGGGTCCCGGTCGACGTCCGCCTCTCCGGCGGGTTCCGCTACATCGTCGCCGAAGGAATCGGGCGCCGCATCCGCGGGCTCAGGATCCGCCTCCGGGCTAGGCTCCGGGCCGACCTCTGGACCGATCTCCGGCGCGGCCTCTGGACCCGGCTCGACGGGCTCAGGGTCAACCCAATTCGGCCCAAGAGGCCCGATTGTAAAGTCAATGGAGTTCCACAGATCCGGCCCATCTCCCTCGTACCCGAGGGCCCAGATACCGATTCCGCCTAGCGCCTCATCGTCGATCCAAGCGATCTTGTCGGTGAGAGACCGCTCATCGTCGTACCAGGTCTGGTAGAGCTTTCCGCCGCTCGTGTAATGGTAGTAGGGCGACCGAGAGATCGGCTCGAAGGACTTGCCGTTCGCCTGGGCCTGCGGTTCCGCGTCGACGTAGAACTTAGACGAGCCGTTCGCCAGCTTCGTCCCAGGGATCGTCTGGTCCGCCACTTGCCACGCGCGGCCGTACCAGGGCAGCCCGATGAAGACCTTGTGCATGTTCTCGGCGCCGCCGTACTCGCGATAGTCAGCCACGGTCCACGCGATCGAACGCGTCCGCCAGAGGGTCCCCGATTCCAGAGGCGAATTCGGCCCCGGGTTGCCGCCGCCATAATGATAGCCGTAAGCCATGACCATGATCCCGTCGGTGTTTTCAAGTAACGCGCGATAGCGATAGGACCCGTTCCAGTCCACGGACGGCCCAGCCAACGTGACATGGCCATCGTGACCATTGGGCTGGCGCTCGCGGACCGCGGTCTTGAGGTCGGTCATAAAGGTCACGAAGTCGTCCTTGGACACCCGCGGCACAAACTCAAAGTCGATGTTCACCCCGTCGGCCCCGTGCCTGTCCATCAGCGAGAGGCAGGTCGCGATAGCCCGGGCGCGGTTCGTCGCTGAACCGAGGATAGACGTAATCTCCGCGTCGGCGAAGTTCGTAATAGTGACGACCACTTTGACACCGTGCCGGTGGGCCTCGGCGGTGATGGCCGCGGTCGCCGCGCCTCCCCAGCCGTTGAGCTTGCCGACGGCCCCGGTGCCGTCCATCCCAACCGCGAACCATGCGAGGGTGCTGATGAGATCCCACCGCGCCGGCACGTAGGGGTCGGCCGCGCTGTGGCTCCAATAGGGTAGGTAGCCGATCACCTCCCGCGTCAGACGCGGGCCCGTCGGGTCGCCCGCCCTCAAAGCGGGACGCGGCGATGGGCCAGAAGGGACCCGGTTCAGGCGCCGGCGCCCCATCTCAAGGCTGTGCTCGGCTTCGAGGGCGGCGTGACCCTCGCTTGGCTCCTCCGCAAACACGGCCTCTGGCGAGACACATGTGAAAATTATCAGACACGAAAAACGAAAGAGTGAACGCATGGACACTCTTTTGCGCGTTGGCGTGAATCTATGTCAAGTCTGAGGACGCCGATAAGGACCAGTAGATCGACTCGACTCACTCCGAATGAGGGCGCTCCCACACTTGGCCCGTCGCGTTGACTGTGCTAATCGCGCCTCTGTTCGAGGGGGGGCCATCTTGTCTGGCCCACCTCGGACCGAGCTGTCCTCTCGGCGACGACCGCGCCGCCCGCTGTTGGAGAAATGCATTGGCCCGTGCCGCAATCGCCGTGCTCGCCCTCAGTGGGAGCGCTCTCATCGCCCACGATCAGAGTGGTACACAAAGGGAACAGATTCGTATGGCCCGCAAGGCCGCGCGCGCCATCACGACGCTTTTGCGCGAGGGCTATCGCGTGCTCGTGATCTATGGGGGGGATCCTCAGATCTCACGCGAGCTGGTGCGCAACGAGGAGGCCTCCACGAAGCTGCCCCCGACCCCGCTCGACTCGTGTATCGCGAGTGTGCAAGGCGGCGTCGGCTACCTCCTCGACGTCGAGGTGCGCAACGAGCTCAAGCGCCTCCAGATCGAAAAGCAGGTCTCGACCGTGATCACACAGACCCTCGTCGGGCTTGACGATCCGGCGTTCCAGAAGCCGCACCGCGCCGTCGGCCCCATCGTCAGCGAGTGGCGCGCACGCACCCTGTCCCGCGCCCACGACATCCGGATGCTTGAAGAGGCGGGCAAGGGCTGGCGCCGCGTCGTCCCGTGCCCCCGTCCCCTCCAGGTCGTAAATCTCAGCACTATCGAGGCCTTGCTCGAGGCCAACCACCTCGTGCTCGCAGGTGGTGGCGGCGGGATCCCCGTGGCTGTCGACGCGCGGGGCCAGCTAATCGGCGTTGAGGCCCTTATCGACAAAGATCGGACCGCGGCCCTCCTCGGCATCGATCTCGGCGCCGAACTGCTGGTCTTGCTGGCCTCGGTCGATCAAGTCTACGCCCACTTCGGGCGGGTGGATCAGCGCCCCCTTGAGCGCGTCACGACGGCCGAGCTCCGCGCTCACCAACGCGACGGTCATTTCGGCAGTGACAGCATCGCCACGAAGGTCGAGGCGGTCCTCGAGTTCATGGACGATGGGGGCGCCCACGCCATCATCACCAGCCCAGAGCAGATCGCGGCGGCCCTGGCCGACCGCGCCGGCACGCGGGTGACACGCCAGGCCGGGGACGGCCCGGTCATCCGCCAGATCCCACTCTTCGATCTCGACGGGACGGACCTGAACTAGACTCGCGATCCGCCGCGTGGAGTCCTGTCTCGAACTCTACGCCCCGCCCGGCGGCGTAGAGCTCTGAAGGTCACCCGCAAAACGGATGGACATCATGACGAGTAGTACCCGTTTTTGCCGCTCCGACTTGGTGCTGACGACCCTCATCGCGATTTCATTGCTAGTCCAGCTATTAAACGCGGGATGCGATGGCCCGTCCGTGCCCCCGGATGAGCCGTATATGTATGACTTACCGGGTGAATTGCCGCTACCGCTGATTCCCGACGACAACCCGATGGGAATCTCGCGGGTCGAGCTTGGCCGGCGCCTCTTCTATGACAAGCGCCTGTCTGGCAACGAGACCCAAGCCTGCGCATCGTGTCACGTCCAATCCGCAGCCTTCGCCGAGCCGCGCGCGGTCAGCGTGGGCTCCACAGGACAGCTCCACCCGCGCAACGCGATGTCCCTGACCAACGTCGCCTACAACGCGACCCAGACGTGGGCGAATAAGCTGCTCGTGCATCTCGAGGACCAGGCCCTAGTCCCGATGTTTGGAATAGAACCTGTCGAGCTCGGCCTCGAGGGCATGGAGGATGTGCTCCTCGCGCGCCTCGCGGCCGACGATGACTACGTCGCGCTCTTCCGGGCGGCCTTCAGCGACCCAAAAGGGACACCCACCCTCGACCGAATCACGAAAGCGATCGCGACCTTCCAACGCACGCTGGTCTCCTTCGATAGCCCCTACGACCGCTTCTTCTACAAGCGCGAGCTCACGGCCCTCTCGCCCGAGGCGCTCCGCGGCTTTGAGCTCTTCGCCTCCGAGCGCCTCGAGTGCTTTCACTGCCACGGCGGCTTTAACTTTGCGTCGAGTTCTGTGCACGCCGGCACTGACTTTACCGAACTCGCCTTTCATAACAATGGGCTATATAACGTCGACGGTCAGGGGGCCTACCCCACCGGCAACCGAGGGCTCTTTGAGATGTCAGGCGTCGCCGAAGACATGGGGCGGTTCAAGGCCCCGACCCTGCGCAACATCGAGTTCACGGCGCCCTACATGCACGACGGCAGCATCGCGACCCTTGAAGATGTGGTCGACCACTACGCCGCCGGCGGTCGCCATATCACGGACGGCCCCCTCGCCGGAGACGGTCGTTTGAACCCCTACAAATCAAGCTTCATCCACGGGTTCGAACTGAGCGTGGATGAAAAGGCCGACCTGATGACCTTTCTCAAGGCCTTAAGCGACGAGTCCTTTATCTCCGACCCACGCTTTTCCGACCCATTCGCGAGCCGGTAACGCTCAATCATTGTTATTTCGACCAAAAATCTAGGCTCTCGCATGAAGATGATGACGACTCAATATGGTTCCCTCAGAGCGCGTGTGCTCGACTCCGACGCCAGTAAAGCCCCGGAGGTCATGGTCATTCTGTGCCACGGTTTCGGCGCGCCTGGCACGGACCTCGTCGGACTCGCCGAGGAGCTCCGCGTGGCGATGGGCGCAGACGCTCCAGCCACGCGCTTCATCTTCCCCGAGGCGCCGCTGGACCTCAGCGACCTCGGGATGTGGGGGGCCCGCGCGTGGTGGCACATCGACATGGCCGCGCTGCAACGCGCCCTCGCCAGCGGCGTGCCCCGAGCGCTAGGCGCGGACGAGCCTGAGGGGCTTGGCGCCGCGCGCAAGGCGCTGACCCAGCTAATCGACCTCGCCCTGACCCAGGCAAAGCTGCCCATGGCGCGACTCGTCCTCGGCGGGTTCTCGCAGGGCGCGATGCTGGCTACGGACGTGACCCTTCGCCTACCAGAGGCGCCCGGCCACCTAGCGGTCTTGTCTGGCGCGCTGCTCGCCGAAAAGGTCTGGGCCGAGTTGGCACCCAGACGGGTCGGGATGCGCGCGACGATCGCGCACGGCCACGAGGACCCCATTCTCCCCTTCCGGGACAGCGAGGCGCTCCGCGATCTCCTCGTCGGCGCCGGGTGGAATGTGGAGTTCCAATCATTCCGGGGCGGCCATACGATCGATCGCAAGACAATCACACACTTGAGCGCGGTGATAAGACAGCTCGCTGCCCAAGGACTCTGAGCCAAAGCTCAGGCATGCGCGGCGCCGAGGCGCCGCGAGCTCACTTGGCGCGATAGGTGATGCGACCGCGGGTGAGGTCGTAGGGTGAAAGCTCGACGGTGACTTTGTCACCCGGGAGGATACGAATGTAGTGCTTACGCATCTTGCCAGAGACGTGCGCGAGCACGGCGTGGCCGTTTTCGAGGGTCACTCGAAACATAGCGTTTTTCAGTGGTTCAATCACTGTGCCCTCTACGACGATTCCTTCTTCTTTTTGCGACATAATGGCTCCTGGCCTAGGTACGAAAGGCGGACCTCGAAATATTTCACTCTCGAGGCCGCTTGGCGCGGGCCTTCTATCGTTTCACGGCGGCAAAGGGAAGCCCAAAGGCAGATAAACGGGTCCGGACGGAAGGGGCTGATCGCGTTGGGTTTGGTCGTTGTCAACGTGCAACCGAGCCCGCGATGAGCTAGGGTAAAACGATGGGCGTTGATTTTCCGGACTCGCGAGACGAGAGAGCGGTCCTCGCGGACCATGTGAGGGCGAGCCCGGAGCCGCGTGCGATGGTGGCGGTCCATGGCGCGCTCATCGCGTGCAGCCCCTCGTGGCTCTCGGATTGGTCGGACTCGGTACCTCTGCCGCTGGCGCCAGACCTGTCCGGCGAGGCGGTGTCTACCCTTGAGGTGATGCACCGGGGGTGCACTCCCGCGCGCCTCACCGTGGTCCCCCTGAAGCTCGGCGACGCGATCGTCAGACTCATCTTAGCGCCGACGGTGCGCTCGGACAGACCCGCCAACCGGTTCTCGGCGCTCATTGAGTCCCTGCCCTTCGCGGTCGGGGTTCACCGCGACCTCCACTTCATCTACGTGAACCCGGCCGCCTGTCGCTTCCTCGGTTATAAGGACCCGGCCGCGCTGGTGGGAAAGCCCATCGCCACCATCATCCCGAAGAGCGAGCTCGCTGAGGTGACCGCACGGGTTGGGCACATGATGGCCACGGGCGAACCGCTACCGGAGCGGACCACGCCGCTCTTGTGCGCCGACGGAAAGATCGTGGCGGCCGAGCTATCAGCCTTTCCTCTCAGAGACTTCGACGGGATCACGTCCTACGTGGTCGTCGCGCGAGACGTGACCGAACATCGCATCTACGAGGCCCGCGTTCAGCAGGCCCAACGGATGGAAGCGGTCGGGCGCCTTGCTGGTGGGATCGCGCATGATTTCAATAATATTCTGTCTGTCATCCTGAGCTATGCGGACATCCTGACGACCGATCTACCCACGGGCTCGCCCCAACAGGATGCCGCCTCCGAGATCCGCGGGGCGGCGCTGCGGGCGGCAGACATGACTCGACGCCTGCTAATGTTCAGCCGAGGCCAGCCCGATGGCGTCGCCGTGAGCGAAGACGCCAAGATCATCACGGTCATCGATCAGATGATGAGCCTGCTCCGGCGTCTCGCGGGGCGCGAGGTCGCCATCGTCGTGGACGCGCCGGACCCGGACGTGACCGCACAGATCGCGCCGACCCAGCTTGAGCAGGTCGTCATGAATCTCGTCATCAACGCCCGCGACGCGATGCCGAGCGGCGGCCAGATCACCATCACGGCGGATACCGCTGCGCCAAGACCACACGGCCTGGCAGCAGGCGCGTTCGTCTGTGTGTCCGTCGCCGATACCGGTTTCGGCATGTCAGAGTCGGTGCGCGCGCGGGCCTTCGAACCGTTCTTCAGCACCAAGGGGCCCGGCCTCGGGACCGGCATGGGGCTGGCGACCGTCTTCGGCATCGCGCAGCAGGCCGGCGGGATCGCCACGCTTGAGAGCGCTCCCGGGCGCGGCACGACGGTCAATGTGTGGTTGCGGGTTGGGGGCCTAGCCACGCCGCCAAAGGACCTGCCACCTTCGGGCTCTGGCGCTCCCGAGATGGGCACGAAGATCGCCGGCCGCGTCATCGTCGTCGAAGACGACCACGCCGTTCGGATTATGATGGGGCGCGTCTTGCGCCGGGCGGGATACGACGTCGTTGAGACCTCCAGCGCGGAGCAAGCTCTTGAATCTATTGAAAGCAGCCAAGATGGCTTTCAGCGCGCGCCGGATCTTCTCATCACCGACGTCGTCATGGGTGAGTGCAGCGGCCCAAGCCTCGTGCTCGGCCTGCGCCAACGGTGGCTCGATTTGCCCGTCTTGTTCGTCTCCGGCTACACGGACGACATGCTTGGAGACGAACACACCACGGGTGGTGAGACGATGTTCTTAGGCAAACCTTTCACCCCGGACGAGCTCCTCGCGGCCGTCGCTACCGTCCTTCAGCAGCGCGAGCTGTCGTAGAGCCGGCCATGAGTCCGCTTGCGGACTTGAACACGGGAGGCTAGGATTCAGCCTAGGTCGCGCGAGATCAGTGGAGGCAGGTGTCTTCGATCGGCGCACGGCCTCCGCCTCCAATGGCGTGACTGGTCGGCGACGCGAGGGGAAGAGGCGGTGGGCGAAATGTTCGGTTCAGGTCAAGTCGTTGTGACAGGCGGTTCTGGAGGATTGGGCCGTGGCGTCGTGCCAGCGCTCTTGGCCGCTGGAGCCCGCGTCTGCGTGCCAGTACTGGCCGAGGCAGAGCTCGCGGACGTGCCGTGGCGCACCCACGCGGAGGTGACCGTCGTCAGCGGGATCGATCTTCGGGACGAGGATGCTGTCGGCCGCTTCTACGCATCACTCGATGATCTCTGGGCGTCCATCCATCTCGTGGGCGGGTTCGGCATGGCCCCACTTGTGGAGACGAAGGCCGCGGCCATCAAAAATATGTTTGAGATGAACACACTCACCTGCTTCCTCGCCACCCGCGAGGCGGCACGCGCGATGGGGCGGCATGACCTAGGCGGCCGCATCGTCAATGTCGCGGCGCGGCCCGCGCTGACCCCCACGGGCGGCATGATCGCATATTCGGTCGCGAAAGCGGGCGTCGTCGCCATCACTGAGAGCGCAGCCGAGGAGCTCCGACCGCAGAACATCCTCGTGAACGCCGTCGCCCCATCGGTGATGGACACGCCGGCTAATCGCAAGTCCATGCCCGACGCGGATCATAGCAGCTGGCCCTCGGTCGCTGAGGTCGCCAGCGCGATCGTCTTTTTGGCGTCACGACACAACGCCTTGACGTCGGGCCTCATCATGCCGGTGTACGGCCGTGTCTGAGGGACGTCCCGTACCACCGCCGCGTGCGAACTTGCGCCCCGTACCGCAGGCACCGCGCGCCCAGGGGCGCTTACGCTACATCGTGTCATCGCACGCCGCGGTCACGGACGTCGGGCACCGCATGCCGCGGAACGAGGACGCGATCTTGGCCATGGCCGAAACGCCGATGTTCGCGGTCGCGGACGCTAGCGGCGCCATCTGGCCAAGCCAGCTGGCCGTACAGCTCCTCGAGAGGGAATCCGAGAACGTCCGGGTCTTTGAAAAAGCGGTGGCCAGCGACGCCGCGAGCTCTGCTCGACTCGCTATCGGCCACTTCTTCGAAGACGCCTTCAACCGCGCCTCCCAGACGCTAAGGGACGAGCTGACGGCGCGAAAGGAGAGTCGCGGCACCGCGACGATCGTCGCGCTCACGGTCGTCGGCCCCTTCGCCTACGTCTCGCACGCGGGAGACAGCCGGGCCTACCTCCTCCGTGGCGGCGAGCTGCGCCCGCTGACCAGCGACCACACCCTCGCCATGTTGCAATACAAGCGTGGCGAGCTGTCCGAGGTCGAGTACCACAAGAGCCCCTACCGCAAGACCTTGACGCAGAGCCTCGGCGCCACGATCGCGATGCGCCCCGACCTCGCCGAGCTACGCTTGCAGCACGGGGACCGTTTTCTTCTTTGCTCAGATGGTCTTCACCGTATGGTCACCGACGACGAGATCGCCAAGATCATGCGTCTAGAGGCCGAGGACGAGCACGCCGCGAACACGCTCGTGGCCGCCGCAAATGCCGGCGGGGGCAAGGACAACATCTCCGTCGTGTGCCTGACCATCAAGCTCGACCGCGCCTCGATGGCCGCTGAGATGAAGGGCCTAGCAGACAAAGATGACGCTGAGCCGGCGCCCGACATCGCCCGTCAGCTCAAGCGCTGCTTCATCTTTGCGCCCCTCGAAGATGTGGAGCTCCTACGGATTGCGCCTTACTTTGACTACAAAGAATATGCGCCCGGGGACGCGATCTGCACCGAGGGCGAGGCTGGCGACAGCATGTTCGTGATGATCAATGGTGGTGCAAACATCACTTTCCGCAGCGCGCATCTCACAACACTTGAGCCGGGCGGCCACGCGGGCGAGATCGCGCTTATTCGACCAGGGCCGCGCACCGCGACGATCACCGCGACTGGACCCACGACCGTGCTCGTCTTGTCGCGCGCCCGCTTCCAAGAGATTTTACGACGCCAACCGACCCTCGGCACGCGCCTCGCGGTCCCGCTCATGGAGAATGTAGCGGCGCGCATCGTGGACTTGCAGGCGCGCCTCAAGAACGTGGAGGCCATCCTAGTCGCGCAGGCCAAAGAGGACTCTCTCTGAGCCAGCCTGACAATCGTCAGGCCGGCTCGCCGCGGCGGATCGTCTTCTACGACGGCACCTGCGGCCTCTGCCAGCGCTCCGTGCAGTGGCTGATCGCGCGCGACGCCGAGGCCCTCTTGTCATTCGCGCCCCTCGGCGGCGAGACGGCCAAGGCGCTGGCGTTGCCCGTGCTCATGCCGGAAGAGGGCGTGGCTGGCTCTCTCGTCTACGTAAACGACGCGGGGGCCCTCGTCCGGAGCCGAGCCATCTTCGCGCTCCTCGGCGTCGTCCGCTCGGGCTGGCGTTGGCTGCGGGTCTTTCGGTTCGCGCCGGCGTGGTTGACAGATCTCCCCTACCGCCTCGTGGCGCGCCTGCGCTACCGAGTCTTCGGGCGGGTCGACGCCTGTGCGCTGCCGTCCGCGGCGCTCAGGCCACGACTGCTACCCTAAATCAAGGCACAGCGTCCGGGCCCAGCACCTCGGCCGGCGCGTCAGCGCTTTGGACCTTCGCTTTGAGGCACAGGGCGTCGATGAGCGGCGCCCACTCAGCCTCAGCGCCGCTCTGAAAGAAGGCCTCACAGATAATCACGCCGCCGCGGCCGTCCTCGACGAGCCACGTGCGACGTCTCTGCCGCGCGTTCCTTGGGCCCTCGTCGGACACGAGGCGCGTCGCGCGCTCAAAGTGCTTCTCTTCTAGTACCTCGGCGCCGAGACCCCGGAGCTCGTCCTTAAAGCCGCCTAAGAACGCGGGGATCTGTATCGCCGCCGTGGAACCCACATAGATGCGGCCAGAACCATCGGCGGTCGTCGCGACGATGGCCGCATCCTGGCGGTGGACCACAAACGCGCTCGGGATGACGGCCGAAAGCTCGCCATTGCGCGACACGATCGTCAGACCTGAGACCTCTCGCGGCGCGCCAGGTTCGGTCGACTCGACGGCGGGCTCTGAGCACCCCGCGACGACGGCCAAGCAGAGCGCCACCCAGATGGGCGCCTCAGCCGAGTTTCGCCTCGATGAACGCGATGACTTCTTCCACATGCCCAGCGACCTTCACTTTTGGCCAAGCCGCCGAAACGACGCCCTGACTGTCGATGACGAAGGTGCTGCGTACCGTGCCCATGGACTCACGTCCATACATCTTCTTGAGGGCCCAGGCGCCATATCCATTGTGCAGCACCTGCTCGGTATCGGCGATCAGCGGAAAGGGCAGCTCGAACTTCGCCCGAAATTTCGCGTGGGACGCGACGGTGTCGGTCGAGACGCCGAAGACCTTCACGCCTCGTGCCGTCACGCGGGCCCAGTTGTCGCGAAAGTCGCAGGCCTCAGTCGTGCAACCCGGCGTATTATCGCGGGGATAGAAGTAGATGACGTAGGGAGCGCCCGCGAGATCTGCCGACGAAATCTCCGCGCCGTCATCGAGGGGTAGCTTAAATTCTGGGGCTTTCTGACCAACGTCGAGCATCTCATCCTCCTAGTGAAGGCTCAGAGACTGGGCACTACGAGAGCACGGTCAAGGCCCACACATTGGGAGATCGGTCCGGCGCTGTGGGGCCCCGAGCGACCGGGCTCTCTCGCGAGCATGGCCGAATGGTGCCGTTGGCGGGCCGCGTTCTAGCGCCCACCTGAGGATTGAGGTAGGGTCAGCGCTATGCTCGCTATAATCAGTGATATCCATTCGAATTACGAGGCCCTCACGACCGTCTATCGGTGGCTCGATGAGAATCGCATCGACGACGTGATCTGCCTCGGCGACGTCGTCGGCTACGGCCCTGAGCCCGATGCGGTGTGCGACCTCATCCGCCAGCGCTGCCGGGTGACGCTGCTCGGAAACCACGACGCCGCGGTGATCGGCGCGATGGAGACCGACTACTACCGAGACTCGGCCAAAGAGGCGATCTACTGGACGCGTCGGAACCTCTCAGATGCAAACTTTCAGTGGCTCTTTGGGCTTCCGTTCACCCACAACCGGGGCGATCTGGCCTTCTACCACGCGGCTCCGCTCCGTCCGTCGCGGTGGGCCTATGTGGTCCAAGAGCAGGACGCGGACCTCCACATCTCCCACGGCATGTCCGTCAAGATGAAGCGCTGGAACTTTGTCGGGCACAGCCACCTCACGGCGGCGTTCTCGATGGGCGAAAAGAAGGCGACCACGATAAAGGGAGAGGTCCTAAGCCTCGACACCAACGCCCGCGCGATCGTGAACGTCGGCTCCGTCGGGCAGCCCCGTGACCGCGATCCGCGCCTCTGTTTTGGGGTCTACGACGATAACTTCGACACCTTTCGCCATGTGCGTCTGCCCTACGACATCAAGAGCGTCGCGAACAAGATCATGAACGCCGGCCTCGACGCGGGCTTCGCGCGGCGCCTCTTCGAGGGGCGCTAGAGGGCCCTAGGCCTAGAGATCTTGACGAAGGGCGAGGACCGCCTCGATCAAAGCGGCTGCGGCTATCCCGATCTCCTCGGGGGTCGTCGTGTGATCCACGCCAAAACGAGCCGCCGACAGGGCATCGCGCGGAGAGCGCCCCATCGCGGCCAGCACGTGGCTCGGCGCGACCCCTCCGGTCTGGCAGGCGCTCGCGGCAGAGAAGGCTAACCAGGGTAGGCGCGCCATCAGCGCCCCACTCTCGACCCCGTCGAAGGAGACGTTGAGGTTATTGGTGAGGGCACCGGTGGCAGGCGTGTGCCGTCGAACCCGTGCGCCCAGCCCCTCGGACAACGCCCGCCAGAGCGCGTCACGTCGCGCACCGGCCAACTCGACACGTTGAGGTCCTTCTAAAGCTAGGAGACGCGACGCCTCGCCCATGGCGACAATAAGTGGTACTGCAAGAGTCCCTGAGCGGAGGTCGCGCTCTTGCCCGCCTCCGTGAATGACCGGCTCAATGATGAGGGGCGGCCTTCCGCGCAGCCACAGGACGCCAATACCCTTGGGACCGTTGAATTTATGGCCCGAGAGAGTGACAGCGCTGAGCCCCGGGGTCGCGACCGAGAACCCAGCGACCTTGCCGACCCCTTGGACCGCATCGCACAGGAAAGGCACGCCATAGTCGCCAGCGATCTCAGCGAGGGGCCCAATGGGTTGGACGGTGCCGACCTCGTTATTGGCGAGCATGACGGCGACGAGCGCTGTCTCTTTCGCGTGGGCCCTCAGCTCGACCGACAGAGCCTCCGGCGCGACGCGTCCCTCGGCGTCGACTGGCAGCTCCACGACGGTCGCACCGAGGCGCTCGGCCCAGCGCGCGAGGGCGTGCACGGCGGAGTGCTCGACTGCAGATATGACGACGCGCGTTCGTGCCTCTTGGAGGCCCCAGAGCCCCTTAAATGCCAAGTTTAGGCTCTCGGTGGCGCCCGAGGTGAAGGTAATCTCGGAAGGGCGGCCCCCGAGCAGGGTCGCGACCTCTAGGCGCGCATTCTCGACGGCATCACGCGCGACGCGCCCGAAGACGTTCGTCAGGCTCGCGGGGTTGCCGAACTTTTCTAGGAAATAGGGCAGCATCGCGGCGAGCACGCGCGGGTCGCAGGGCGTCGTGGCGTGATGGTCGAGGTAAATAGGGTTCATGGGGGCAGCCTAGCACGGCGCGAGGTCGCACGGGGATGCGTCATCGCGCCTCGCCGCGAACCGCGCGTATCGTCCTTGACCGCCGCGCGCCGGGTCCTTAGATAAAGGCCGCGTCAGACGCGCGACCCCACGCGAACCCACGGAGCCCATCATGCCCACCAGCTCATCCGCTATCCTTGAGGCCCTCAAACTAATCGTCGAGCCCGACCTGAAGGCGGACATCGTCACGCTTGGCATGATCCGCGACATCGTCGTCTCGGGGGATCGCGCCGTCCTGCGCCTCGTCCTCAAGAGCCACTCGGACCCGACCGGCGCAGACCTAAAAGCCGCGATTGAAAAGGCCGTCCTCGGTACCGGCGCCAAAGAGGTCCTCGTGAAGGTCGACGCCGAAGTCCAGCGCGCGCACCAGGGCGCCGCGGCCCCAGCCGGGCCCGGACCCCGCATGACCCAGACCGAGCGCATGCCGGGCGTCAAAGCCATCATCTCGGTCGGCGCTGGCAAGGGCGGCGTCGGCAAGAGCACCGTCGCCACGAACCTCGCTATCTCGCTCTCGCGCCTCGGCGCGACGGTCGGGATCCTGGATGCCGACATCTACGGCCCATCGCTGCCCATCATGCTCGGCCTGGGCCACGCCCGCCCGACCCTCGACGCCAACGAGAAGATGGTGCCGCTGCAACGCTATGGCCTCAAGGTCATGTCCATGGGCTTCATGCTCGCTGAGGACCAAGCGGTCGTTTGGCGCGGCCCGATGCTCGGCAAGGCCCTACAGCAGTTTATCGAGGACGTCGCCTGGGGAGAGCTCGACTATATCATCGTGGACATGCCGCCCGGCACCGGCGACGTGCAGCTGTCCCTCGCGCAGCTCCTACCGGTCGCTGGGGCCGTCGTCGTCACGACCCCGCAGGACGTGGCCTTCGCCGACGTCCGCAGGTCGATCAAGCAGCTCGAGATGACCAAGACCGACGTCCTCGGACTCGTCGAGAACATGACCAGCTTCGTCTGCGGCCAGTGCGGCGCCGAGCACGCCATCTTCGGTGAGTCGCGAGTCGCGCATCACGCCGAAAAGCACGGCCTCTCGGTACTCGGACGCCTGCCCCTCGACAACGTGACCGCCATCGCCGCCGACCAGGGCGAGCCGATCTGCGTCGCGGCGCCAGACTCGGACGCCGCCAAGCGCTACCTCGAGATCGCCCGGGAGGTCGCCCGCAAGGTCGCGATCATCACCCACGAACGCACCGCGACGGTCTCGAAATTCCAGGGTTTCTTCGCCAGCGTGCCGCAGCCGAACTGACCCGGCCTGAGGTTTTGTGCGGACAGAGTCAACGCCGCCGACGTCGCGAATCGACGTCGGCGGCGTTTCGTTTTACCGTCCTCTCCTCCCCGGAAAGGAAAGCCCAATGCGCACGTTGTCCCGTAACTTCAGTTGCTTTGCTCTGCTGATTGCTTTCACCCTGCCCTCCGTGTCGCACGCTGAGCCAGCGAGTGAAGAGGGGCATGCGCTCGCCGATCCGATCCGCCAGCTGATCTTGGCGCGGGCCTGCGACGTGCCCGTTGAGGACACGGACAAAGCCTGTGCCGGCGACTGCGACCTTAAACGCAGCGGTGGCGAGGTCTTTCGTCCCGTGATGCCCTCGTGGTTCGATGTATTCAGCCTTCAATGGCACGTCGGGGCGACGGTCTTCTCTCCGGCGCTAGAGCTTGGCGGACTGCTCGATAAGACCGAAAACCCTTCCCATTGGGGTGCCGCCCTCTCGCTGCTGTCCGGGCTGCCCTTTCAGACCATCGATGACGCCGAAGCCGAAGCCAGTCCCGGCGCACCCGTGCTGCCAAACCCGGCAATGGTGCGATGGATCGGCCGCGAGCTCATCCCGAGCCCGGACACACCGATGTGCGGTGCCACCGCGCAGGTCCTCTACGATAAAGGTTTCAAGTCCATGGTTCGCCAGCTCGCGACGATCTACGCCGGGCTGAAGAAGTCCGGTATCCTCGCTCGCGTTCCCTTAGCCGAGCTCGACAAGAACGTGAGCCAATACAAGGGCCGGTTCAATACGCGCTGCAATGCCCTCGTGATGGCCGAGAAGAACGAAGACCTCAGGTCGTCGGTCCGGTACGGCTGCCAGTGGTGGCTACGTCGGCACGCCGGGCCTAGCGCACGCGCGACGGCATCCGCGGAGGCGATGGCGGCGCTCCTCGCGGAGGTCCTGCGGCGCTACGACGCTCCTTGGTTCAAGAGCATCGAGAAGCGGTTCCCCAAAGCGCCGGTGCCGACAAAAACACCTTAGAAATCAGCCCAATACCATTGTGCAGGAGCCGCCCTCACGCTAATCGCGCGAGAAGACCTGATTCACGAGACGACCCAGGCCCTCGATCGTCACGACGACCTCATCGCCGACCTCAAGGGTGCCCACGCCCGACGGCGTGCCCGTCGCGATAAGGTCGCCTCTCTCAAGGGTCATCACGCGGCTGATGGCGGCGATGATGGTCGGGACGTCGAAGATCATCTGACCGAGGCGGCCGCTCTGCCGGCGTTCTCCGTTCACGTCGACGGTGATCGCTTGATCGGCCGGCTCGAAGTCCGTGTCGACCCAGGGGCCGACGGGGCAGAAGGTGTCGAAGCCCTTGGCCCGCGTGAACTGGACGTCCTTTCGCTGGAGATCGCGGGCGGTCACGTCGTTCACGATGGTAAAACCGAGCACGTGCGAACGCCAGTCCTCGGCGGCCATGTGGCTTGTCCGGCGGGCGATGACGACGCCTAGCTCACCCTCGTGGTGGACGAGGGAGCTCTGACCGGTGGGGTAGATGATGGCGCCCTCGTGGGGCAAAAGAGCGCTGGGGGGCTTCAGAAACATCAGCGGCTCAGTCGGCAGGTCGTGCCCCAGCTCGGCCGCGTGATCGGCGTAGTTGCGCCCGATACAGACGATCTTCGTCGGCTGGGTGGGGACCTCGAGGGTGACGGCCTCCCAAGGCAGGAGACTCCCTTGATCCGCAGGCGTTCCGCCCTCGAAGGGGCTCTGCCCGACCGGCTGGATCCCGCCGTCGACCGCGCGGCCCCAGCCCCTCTTCCCGTGCACCGTGAACTGTACGTATTTAGCCATGCACGGGGAATTGCCAGAGGGCCCCGCCGAATGCGAGAAAAATGGGCCGAAGGCCGCGCAGTCCCCCACGCAGCGCCGCTTGACTGCGCATGGCTTGTGCCTAGTCTCGCGCGATGAATAGCACGACCTTCTGCGCCCAAAGCCGCCCTCTGGCCACCTACAACGTCATTGGACGTCATCGGATTCGTTTCCTCAACGCGATGACCTCGATGGGCCTCATGAAGACGGCCACAGGCGACGTCCGCTTCGCCACGATGTCGACCGCCACCGGCAAGCACATCGGTCAGATGCGCCTCGAGGTTGGCGAGGACCACCTCACGCTCGTCACGGCCGCCGACTCGGCCGAGAGTCTCATCGCCGGGCTCGCCAAGCACCGCGTGGCCGACGATATCCGCTGGACCGCGCACGAGGCCGAGCCAAATGAGCTAGCTGTCTGGGCCGAGACGACAGCGGCCCTAGAGGCCTCGCTCGCCGGCTTGCCAGGACTTGTGGCGGTGCCCGGCGTCGGCACCTTCGCCGATGGGGTCAGCGCCGATGGCCTGCCCTATCGCGTGAGCCGGCTCGAGGCCCGCTTCGCACCACTGGGCGTCGAGACGGCCTTCTTGCGCCCCCTCGGTGGGGACGCCGAGGCGCAGGCCAACCTGCTGCAGAGCCTCGCTGGGGCTAGCGGCGGGACGCCTGTCTCGCAAGCGGCGTACGACGCGAAGCGCGTTCAGGCGCTGTGGCCCGACGACAAACTCGATCTGGGAGATGACGAGCCGACCCTCGCGTCGACCCGCCTCGTCGGGACCGTCGACTGGGACAAGGGTTGCTTTCTTGGCCAAGAGGTCTTCGTGATGGCCCGCGACCGTGGACAGGCACCAAAGCGCCTCGTCGCCTTCACTGTACTTGGCGACGCACCTTCGGCCGGGACCGAGGTCCTCACTCCGGATGGGAAGGTCGCCGGCCGCATCGGCAGTACGGCACCCTCCGCCGGCATGACGTGGCTCCTGACGCTTATAAAGAAACGTTTCGCCGAAACCGACGGGCTCGTGCTAAACGACGGCCGTGTTCTCGTGTCTCGCGACCCGGCAAACCCCTAGGACCGCGGCCCAAAGAGTGCGGAACCCACTCGGATCATCGTCGCGCCCTCGGCGATGGCCAAGGCGAAGTCGTCGCTCATGCCCATCGAGAGCTCGACAGGGCCCTCGACGCGATCGGCGATGGTCCCGCCAAGCTCTCGTAGGCCGCCAAACGCCCGCCGCAGCGACGCATCACCGTCGGGCGCGGGGATCGCCATAAGTCCCTTCAACAGCAACTTATCGGTCCCCATGACGTGATCGACGAGGGCCTCAAGCTCGGACGGCCGACAGCCGGCTTTTTGAGTCTCGCCATCCATATTGACCTGTATGCACACCGAGAGCGGTGTTGGCGCGTCCCAGCGAGCCGCGAGCGCGTTGATCAACGACACGCGGTCGATCGTGTGCACGAGCGCCGGCCTCAACCGCGCGATGTCCTTGGCCTTATTTGACTGAAGCGGGCCAATCATGTGCCACCGCAGCTCGGAAGCTCGGTCTACGGTCGCGATCCGCTCGGCCAGCGCTTGGACCTTGTTCTCTGCAAATACTCTCAAGCCAGCGGCCACTAGATCGTTGATGGACGCGAGGGGTTGTTCCTTCGATACCGCCAGCAATTTCACGGACTCACGCGCACGCCCGGCGCGCCGACAGGCCTCCCCGATCGCGTCTTCCAGCGCGACGAGGCGCGCTGGAGCGTCAGTAGGGGAGGATGTCATGCGCGCCCATCTCCTCCATCATCTCAACGACCTGGCAGAGAGGCAGCCCGACCACATTCGTATAGGACCCGACGATCGAGTCCACGAGATAGGCGCCGACGCCTTGGATGGCATAGGCGCCGGCCTTGTCCATCGACTCGCCGACCGCGATATACTTCTCGATCTCGCTCGGCAGGACGCGCTTGAAGCGGACATCGGTCCCGACGGCCTGCACGCCCTCTTTGTTTTTGCGCAGATCGTGGACGCAGAACCCGGTGATGACGCGATGCGTGTGGTTCGACAGCTTCTGCAGCATGTCCGCGGCGTCGGCCGTATCGCGTGGCTTGCCAAGGATAAGCTCGCCCATGACGACGACGGTGTCGGCGCTGATCACCCAACGCGTCTCCTGGTTTCGCGACCCAGGGAGGCCAGTCGGGCGGCGGGCGGGCCCATCGCCGGCGTCGGCGTACATCGACTGCTGCATACGCTCGACGACCGCCAGACACTTGGCGCGCGCCATCCTCTTGACGAAATTCTCTGCGTTTTCGCCTTCATTGCGAACCTCATCGATCGACGGCGGGATCACCTTCACGGTGAAGCCGAGGCGCTCAAGGAGCTCCTTTCGGCGAGGCGAGGCGGACGCGAGAATGACAGGTACGGCCATGGAGGCTCCGTGAGGGCGAGAGTTCTTGCGGTGCGGACCGTTCTGTCCGGCGCGCTTTGGCGCTTCATAGCCCATCCGAACGCTGGCGCGAAGCTAACGTAGAGATAGCTCGCACGCAACATGGCGCGCCGAACGTGACGCCCACGACGAAACCGGCTATAGGGCCCCGTTGAAAGTCCAGCCCGTCACGTCCACGCGGCGGCTGGAATAGAGGAGAATGACGATGGCTCTCTTTGGATTTGGCCGCAGCGGCGGTGGTCACAGCAAGATCGATAAGCTTCGGCACAAGGCGACGAATGCGTTCGGCCAGGCCATGGACCGCCAGTATGCGATGAAGGCGCTCTACCAGATCGGCACGCCGGAGGCGCTTGAGGCGCTCTTGAAGCGCTACAGCGTCAACGCCAGCGTCTCGATCGTCGACCAAGACGAAAAACGCGATCTCTATGAGTGGCTCGTGAGCGCGGGCGAGAAGGCCGTGGGTCCCATCGAGAGCTACGTCTCGAAGGAAGATGGCGTCTACTGGCCCCTCCGTGCGCTCAAAGAGATCGCAGGAATCGAACGCGCCGTGGATGCGCTTCTTCGCGCCCTTGATCGCGCCGAGACTCTTGACCAGCGGGTGAATGAGCAACGCGCTCAGCTCGTGTCGAATCTCAGGGACTTTCAGCACCCTCGCGTTTTGGCGCGGTTGAAGGTCCTCTGCCGCGATCCGAACGACGACGTGCGCATGATGGCCCTTGACGGCCTGCTCACCTACGGCGAGGCTGAGGCCCTGCCTATCGCTGCAGAGCGGCTGGTAGACCCCGAAGAGGGCCTCCGAATCCGCAGCGTCCTCTTCGAGCAGCTCGTCGAGAACGGTTGGTCGCTGACGCCGTGGCGTGAGACGCTTGAGAGCGGCGACCTTATCCCCGCGCACTATATGTTCGGGGCACGCGGCGAGCTCGTGCGGGCGCCGCGCTAATTTCCGGAGGCTTCCTAATCCCAGGGGCCTCTCCCATGAGGTCCCTATCGACTAGGGGCCATCACCGGAGTTCAAAGATATCCATCATGGAACCATTCGTCGTTACCCCTCAGGGGCTTGAGCGCATGAAGTTGCGGCTCAAACAAATTCGCGAATTCGATCGACCCCAGAATGTGCGGGACATCGAAGAAGCCCGTGCCCACGGTGACCTCCGCGAGAACGCGGAGTACCACGCGGCCAAAGAGAGGCAGGGCTTCATTAATGACGAGCTGACAAAGCTCGATGACCAAATCGCTCGCGCCCAGGTCGTTGATATCGCAAAGCTCTCTGGCGACAAGATCGTCTTCGGCGCGACAGTGGCCCTCTTGAACGTCGACACCGACGAAGAGGTCACCTACCGCATCGTCGGCGAGGACGAGTCCGACACGAAGAGCGGCAGCGTGAGCTACAAGGCGCCGATCGCGCGGGCCCTAATCGGCCGTACCATCGGTGATGAGGTCGTGTTCAACGCGCCCGGCGGCAGCCGCACCTATGAAGTCATCTCGGTGAAGTTTATCCCCTGATTCGACGCTCCTGACGTGGGGCGCCGGCGGTCCCTAGACCGGATGTGTTGGCCGGAGCCGCTGAAATCCGACGCGGCTGCGGCTGTGAAGTCGGCCGCACGTGCTGAATCGCCCTCTGTGGCGGGCCGCGTGGTCGAGTCACAGGCTCGGCGCTGTTGGGCAACATGTTCGCGAGAGGTATGCCTTGGTCGAGAGTGTGACGCTGACGGTAGCCGACGCCGCGAAGGCCCTTGAGTTGGTGGATGAAGGGCAGCTAGTCCGCGTCCCCACCCGCTCTGAGGCAGAGACCGCGCGCTTCGCCGAGGCCCTCGGTCGCGCCCTCGGTGACGGCGCAGTGCTCGCGCTCTCCGGGCCTCTCGGCGCTGGCAAGACCGCCTTCGTGCGGGGACTGGCGGTCGGGCTCGGGCTGCCGCGGGGCACACCCATCACCAGCCCTAGCTACGCGCTGGTCAACACTTACAACCTCCCAAATGGCGAGGTCTTCTATCACGCCGACCTCTACCGCCTCGGGGATGACCCGGGCGAGCTTGAGGCGCTGGGGTTCCGCGATTGGCTCGCTGAGGCGCGCTGCGTGGCGATCGAGTGGGCTGAGCAGAGCGCGGACGCCCTCGAAGCTACCGATCTCATGATCGTCATCGAGGACCACGGCCCTCAAGAGCGCGTCCTAAGGCTTAGCCGAGGCCCGCGGGCGACGGCGGCCCAATAGTCAGCTCGCGAAGACGCCCCGGAGGACCCCGATGAGGATGGGCACCGTGACGCCGATCGCGAGGGCCCACCAGGCGACCTTTAAGGCCGTGACGGCCGGGCCTCGGGGGCTTGGCTGGCGTGGTTTTACGGCGACTTCGGGTTCCATCTTCATGACGAAGACATACTCGGGGCGCCAACCCCGTGCAAGGGCCAAGTCCCCGCAGCGCAGGGGCGGCGGCGACGTGCCGGATCCGGGACGAATGCTTGCGTCCCGGACGTCGTTCGGGCATGACCGCGCCGCAATGATTGACCAACATGAATGACCAACCGGCCAGCAAGAAACCCGAAAGGACAGCCGAAAGGACAGCCGACCGTGGGAACGGCACGGCGCGGCGTACGAAGGTGCGTGGCGGGGCCCACGCGGCGGGCGACGAAGCGAACCCGGTCTGGACCGCTGACCTCGAGCAGCTAGAACAAGTGCTCGGTCACGTCTTCACGGACCGGTCGCTGCTCATCTCAGCGCTGACGCATCGCTCGTTCGCCAATGATCACCAATACTTGGAACTCTCCGATTATCAGCGTCTCGAGTTCCTCGGCGACGCGGTCGTCGGGTGCGTCGTCGCTGACCTCCTCTATCGCCAAGACCCGAAGGCGCGCGAAGGAGTCCTGACCCTACGCCGAGCCTCGATGGTCAAGGAAGAGCGCCTCGCGGACGCGGCTAGATCACTGGGACTCAAACAACTAATTCGCGTCGGACAGGGTGAAGAAGCCAGCGAGTTTCCCGACCGGGACAGCGTACTCTCCGACGTCTTCGAGGCCGTGATCGCCGCTATCTGGCTCGACGCCGGTGCCGAGCGCCTCGCCCGGGCTGAGGCGCTGATGACACGGGTCTTCGCGGACGACCTCGCCACGAAGAGCCCAACACGCTTGCTCAAGCCGCCAAAATCGCGGCTACAAGAGCTGAGCCAGGCCCGCTGGAAGCTGACCCCGCGCTATGTCATCTATGTGACCGAGGATGAGGCCCAGACCACGGTCGAGTTGACCATCGGCGACCAGTTGTCCTTGCGGGCGACCGGCACATCACGCAAGACCGCTGAAAATCGCGCCGCTGAACAGGCGCTCGCACAGATCCTTGGAGAACCGCACCCATGAGTCGCGCACACGCCCCCCTGTATATCGACGAAAGACATATGATTCCGCCCGAGTTCCTCGCGGTCTCCTACACGCGCCATGTCACCCAGCCCTCGGACGAGGGTGGCCTTGAGGCGATGGACGGAGCCGAGGCCGCCCGGCGGGCCCCCTCGGCGATTGAATTACGCTTGGATGTCAAAGGGTGTGACGTCTTCACGGACGAAGAGAAGCGCCGCATCATCGCGTTTAAGAGCCTGGGCGCCGACCGCCGCGGCGTCGTCCGTGTCATCTACGGTGACGCCGAGACGCGGCCGAAGAACCTCATCGGCGCGCGCAAGCTCATCACCGAGTTTGTCTGTGAAGCGATGCAGACCCCCGTAGCCGAGCTGTCGGTCGACAAGCCCCGTCGTCGCAAGGCCGGCCTCACCAAGACGACCGATCGGTAACCTTCACGCCTATCTGAGGGGCGGCTCCGGTTTGCACGGCTGGGGTCCCTCTGATATGTGTCGAGTAGTCCGAGGCATCAGGTCGCGGGCCGAGGTAGGTTGACTTGGGTATCTCGCAGGCAGACTTCGAAGGACGCGGACAGCTCGGCGCGCTTGTCGCAATGATCGGGCCGGAAGAGCCACAGCTAGGCGCCGCGGACGCGGATCCCGGCGAGGCGCTCAGGCGTGACCTGCTCGCCCCGTCCAAGCGCCTCTTCGGGCGTACGACCCCGTTTGTAGGCCGCCGCGAGGCCCTCGAAGAGGTCTACAATGGCGTCCGTGACGCTGTTCGCGGCGAACGCCTCGGCGTCATCTCGGTGACGGGCGCGCCAGGCCTTGGCAAGACCCGACTATTGGCCGAAGCGCTGGCCATCATCGACCCCGCCGCGCGCGGTATCGGGGTCTGGCCAATACTTGCATCTCAACATGATGACGACGAGAGCATCGTCGCCAAGCTGGTGCGGCGTCGCTTAGGAATCTCACCATTCGAGCGAGACCAGGACGCTTGGGACCGCGTGATGAGCGCGCTCGACGCCCAGACCGAGACGCGACAGTTCGGGGCGCACGCCCGCGGCCTCGGCTTTCTCGCGGGCCTTCGCGCGAGCGGGCCGGATGTCTTGGCCCTAGGGCCCGACGTCCAGGCGTTCCGGCGACGGGCGATTCGATCCTTCGTCGATTTGTTAAAGGCCGACCTCGCCCAGACGCCGCAGATCGTCGTCGTCGGTATGGCGCATTCTCTCTCAGACAAGGCCGCGAGGGCTCTGTGCGACGTCTTTGAGGCGCTTCAGGACTGCCCCCTCATCACCATCTTTATCTCGGAGGCGGGCTCGGACCACGTCAGGCCTTGGCCCACGGGCCCCGACACGACGCCGGCCATTGAGGTCGACGTCGGGGCTCTCGAGGACCGTGACGTTGCGCGGCTCGTCCGAGCGGTCACCGCCGGCGCGGACGACGAGGCCGACACCGGCGAGAGCGCCGCGTTCATCGACAGCGTCGTCCAGCACGGCGCCGGTAGCCCTGGCCTGGCCGTCGCCAACCTCCGCCTCTTGTTGCAGCGCGGCCTCGTTCAGACCTCGGAGAGCGGTCTGAAGGACAGCGTCACCCGCGAGGCCTTCGAGGCGGCGCTTAGAGTCGCCCCCCTCGCGCGCGACCTCGACGAAGCCAGCCAGCTGCGCGTACAAGAGCTCGACAGCGTGACACGTGGCCTGCTCTCGGCCGCGGCCCTAATCGGCCCACGCTTCGAGCGTGAATGTGCGGGGGTCGTCGCCTCCGCAATCGCGCATTCCCAGGGGCTAAGCCTGCCCGTGGATATTGAAGAGATGGCGGATGTGTTCGCGCGGTGTGAGGACTTCGGATTCATCGCGTCCGAGCCAGATCATGCCGGCGAAAAGCTAACCGCGGCGCGCTTTACCCACGAGAGCGATCGCCTCCGCCTGCTCGACGAGCTCGGCCCACAGGACGCCCTGCTCGCCCACGCCGTCGCCGCGCAATGGCTCGAGGCCGCGACGGCTGACGACGTCCGGGCGGATGGCCCCCGATGGGAGCGCATCGCCCAACACTGGCTCGCCACCCAGCGCCCCCGCGAGGCCGCTGTAGCCCTCACAGAGGCTGCCGCCTGCGCCCGCCGAGGGCTGTCTCTTGACCGCGCGCGGGGGCTCTTCCGCAAGGCGCTGCTCGTGCTCGGGTTGCGGGGCCCGGGCGGACAAGCCGCCCTCCTCGCGCACGCCGCGACCGCCCTGCCCACTCTCGAGGCCTACGCACAACTGTCGAATCAGACAGGTGATTTCCAGACCGCGATCCCCCTCTTTGAGGCCTCGCTCGTGCTGTCGCGGGTCACCCGCAAACGCGCGGCCCTGGCCGACGCCTACTTTGGGCTCGGCTTCGCCCACCGCGGGCTCGGCCACTACGCCGCAAGTCGATCCGCGTTGGAGTTCGCACGCACGCATTTCCGCAGTATCCACGCCGCTGATGGCTTGGCGGGATGTCTCGTTCAGCTCGCGCGCCTCGACTGGATTGAGGGGGGGCCCGAGCAACGGCGAGACGCCTTCAACCGCTGCGACGAGGCCCTCGTCATCCGCCGCCGCCTTGGCGATCCGAGGCCCCTCGCCGAGACCCTCGTCAGCCTCGCGAATATCCACATCCAACATGGCGACCACGAGGCAGCCCGGACCCTCTTGGAAGAGGCACGCGGCCTCTTCCAGGGGCTCCACGACGCCGCTGGCGAGGCGCGGAGCCTCGTCGCCCTCGGCGCCCTCGCGTTCTATGCCCTCGACCCGGCGCGGGCTATTATGGTGTGGCGCGATGCGCTCACGCTGGCAGAGCGAGCCGGCGAGCGCGAGCTGATTAGCGCTCTGCTGAATAACCTCGGCGAAGCGCTGATCGAGACCGGCGACTACGAGCGCGCGGTGGTCGTCCTGCAAGAGAGCCGCGAGTTGGCCGAAGACGGCGGAGATCCGCGCATTCACGCCGACGCGCTGAAGAACCTCGCCACGATCTTCGGACGGACCGAGCGCCTCGACGATGCCGCCGAGGCTCTGGCGGACGCCCGCGCCGTGGCCGCTCAGCTACGCTCTCCGGCCATCTCCGCGCAGCTCGATAGGGTCGAGGCCCTGCTCCTCTTGCTCGCCCCCCCGACGGCCCTCAGCCGCGGCCAGGCGGCCCGTGGGCGCGTCATGTTCACCGAGGTCTTGAAGACCTTCAGCGACCTCGGCGACACCTTCGAGTTCGCCCGCACGAAGGCGATGTTGGCGGGTTTTGTAGACGACGGCGCCTAGGCACGGCGTTCTCGATTCAGCGCCCTACTTGAGCAGGTGGCGAGCCATGATGAGGCGCTGAATCTGACTCGTGCCTTCGTAGATCTGGAAGATCTTCGCGTCGCGCATGAGCTTCTCGACGGGATACTCGTTATTGAAACCATATCCGCCGAAGATCTGCACGGCGTCCACCGCGATGCGCATCGCCTCGTCCGCCGCGAAGCACTTAGCGTAGGCGGCGTGAAGGGTGTTGCGCTCGCCCGTGTCGTAGAGCCAGGCGGCCTTCCACACGAGGAGACGACCTGCCTCCACGGCCTTGGCCATGTCGGCGATCATGAACGAGACCGCCTGGTAGTCCGCGATCGGACGACCAAAGGTCTTGCGCTCTTTGGCGTAGTTTATGGCCTCGTAGAGGGCGCGGTTGGCGAGACCCACGGCGCAGGACGCGACCATCGGGCGCGTGATGTCGAAGGCCGACATCGCGATCTTAAAGCCCTGCCCTTCGGCGCCCACCATGTTCTCGGCGGGGACCTCGACGTCTTCGAAGACGACCTGGCGGGTGTCCGAGGCGCGCTGGCCCATGTTCTGCTCTTTGCGGCCCACGGACACGCCCGGCGCGTTGCGCGGGACGACGAAGCCCGTCATGCCGCGGTGGCCTGCCGTGACGTCGGTGTAGGCGAGGACGAAGTACCAGTCGGCCTTGTCGGCGTTGGTAATCCACTGCTTCGTGCCGTTCAGGATGTACTTGTCGCCGGCCTTGCGCGCGGTCGTCTTGAGACCCGCCACGTCGGAACCCGCGCCGGGCTCGGTCACGCAGTAAGCCGCCATCTGGAACTCTTCGATCATCGGCGCGAGGAAGCGCTTCTTTAGCGAGTCGCTGCCGGCGACGATGAGAGGCGCCTCGGCGAGGTTATTGGCCTCGATCGCGGTCGTGATACCGGTGCAGCCGAAGCCGAGCTCCTCAGCGATGATGCAGCTCTCGAAGACGCCGAGCCCAAGGCCGCCGCAGTCTTCGGGAATCTTGGTATTCAAAAGACCTGCTTCCCAGGCCTTCTTGACGACGGCGACCGGGAAGTCGCCGGTTCGATCGTGTTCAGCGGCGACGGGCGCGACCTCTTTCTTTGAGAAGTCGCGGGCCATCTGCTGGAGCATCTGTTGTTCGTCGGAAAGGCGAAAATCGACCATGAAAAATCTCCTCGGTTTGGACGAGGAGACGTTTAACACGGCCGCGCGTGGCCTCCAACGATAACTACGCGGGCGCGAACCCGCGCAGCGTCACTTCGGGCGAAAGGCCATCACGTAGGTGACGACGGCCTCGATCTCGGCTGGGCTGAGCTTTTTACCGTAGGCCTTCATTGGGGTATCCGTCACGCCATCGCGGACCGCGGTCAGGAACTCCTCGCGCGTGTCCTTGCTATCGCCAAGCGCCGGAATATCCTTGCCCTTTTCGCGAAACTTGTCGCCCATCTTGGTCTTACCCTTGCCGTCGTCACCGTGGCACTTTGTGCACGAGGCCTCAAAGACGGCCGCGCCATCCACCACCACCGGCAGGACCGTCGGGGGCGGCGAGGGCGCGAGATCCGCCGAGGGGGGCGTCGCGAGGGCGACGCCGGCCGTGGCGAAGGGGATGGCGAGGGCGAACATCTTGAGAGTTTGAGCGAGATTACGTTTCAAGGACGACTCCGCGGCTAGTGTGTGAACGATCGGGGCAAGGCCGGACGAGGCTCAGACGCCCCAGCCGGAACCTTATTCATCGCCAAGTTCTTCCACGGCGCCGCAATTGTCGAGCCCAGACAGCTGCGGTTCGAAAGTCCCAACTGGGGGTCGCCATTGACGGAGCCACGCGCTCGGGGCATAGCATGAGGCACCTCGGCGTCCACGACGCCGTGCGGCTAGGCGAGATCTCGCCCCCGCACTTGGCGCGCACCCTTATTCTGGAGACCCTCACGATGGAAACCTCCCTGCCCCCGGCACCGCCGCCCTTCCGCCCGAAGTTCCCGGATCTCTTCCGAGAGTCCGTCGACCAGCGCGGCGTCGAGGAGCGCATCGCGCGCCTCGGCACGCGCAGCATCAAGAAGGCCGCGAAGGTCCAAGGGCTCAAACTCGCGGTCTCGATGTGCGATCTGACGACCCTTGAGGGCAACGACACCCCCGGCAAGGTCCACATGCTCTGCCAGAAGGCGATGCGCCCTCTCAGCACGCGCGCCGACATCCCGTCCGTGGCCGCAGTGTGCGTCTACCCGCGCATGATCGCTGACGCGCGCAAGGCCCTCGGCGACAACAGCGGCGTCAAGATCGCCGCCGTCGCGACCTACTTCCCATCGGGTCAGGCCACCCTGCAAGAGCGCCTCGACGAGGTGCGGCGCGCCGTCGACGCTGGCGCGGACGAGATCGACATGGTCATCTCGCGGGGCGCCTTCCTCGCCGGCCACTACGACACGATCTTCGAGGAGGTCCAACGGACGGTCGAGGTCACGCGCCCCGCCCACCTCAAGGTCATCCTGGAGACGGGCGAGATCGGCAGCCTCGACAATATCCGCAAGGCGTCGCTTATCGCGATGGAGGCCGGCGCCGACTTTATCAAGACGTCGACCGGCAAGATTCAGCCGGCGGCGACCCTACCCGTCACGCTCGTCATGCTCGAAGCCATCCGCGACTTCTACCGGGCCACCGGCAAGATGGTCGGCATGAAGCCCGCCGGCGGTATTCGGGACTCCAAGACGGCGCTGAAGTACCTCGTCACGGTCAAAGAGACCCTCGGCGACGCGTGGCTCTCGCCCGACTGGTTCCGCTTCGGAGCCTCGTCGCTGCTTAATGATCTGTTGATGCAGCTCGAGAAAGAGCGCACCGGCGCCTACCAGGGCGAGCGCTACTTCAGCATCTCGTGATTTGAATTGAAACGACTGACCCTCACAGGACGGTATTTGTCATGGCTATAGACCGCCCCCATCAAAGCGTGGAGCTCCTCTTCGGCGACCTCTGGAACTACGCACCCGCGCCCGAGAGCACCGATCACGTCTCGTGGCCCAAAGAGATCGGCCACTTCATCAACGGGGTCTTTGTCCCGGGTGAAAACCACTTCGACGTCATCAACCCGGCGACCGAGGACGTCATCGCGACCTGCGCCAGCGCGGACGCGGCCATGGTCGACCGCGCAGTGGCGGCGGCGCGCAACGCCTACGACAAGTACTGGCGGCCGATGTCCGGCAAGGACCGCGGCAAGTACCTCTATCGCATCGCGCGCCTCATCCAAGAAAAAGCGCGTGAGCTCGCGATCTTAGAGACGATTGACGGCGGCAAGCCGATCCGTGAGTCGCGCGACGTGGACGTGCCCCTTGCTGCAGCACATTTCTTTTACTACGCGGGCTGGGCGGACAAGGTCGGCTATGCCACACCCGGCGGCAAGGCCAGCCCCATCGGTGTTGCAGGTCAAATCATCCCGTGGAACTTCCCCCTCCTGATGGCGGCGTGGAAGCTCGCGCCGGCTCTCGCGGCCGGAAACACGGTCGTCCTGAAGCCGGCTGAGTTCACGCCCATTACGGCGATGAAGCTGGCCGAGATCTTCCAAGAGGCCGATCTGCCCCCGGGCGTCGTCAACATCATCAACGGCGCCGGGATCGCGGGCGCTGCCCTCGTCGACCACCCGGACGTCAATAAGATCGCCTTCACGGGCTCGACCGACGTCGGCAAGCGTATCCAGCGCGCCATCGCGGGCTCGAAGAAGCGCCTCACGCTTGAGCTCGGCGGCAAGGGCGCGAACATCGTCTTTGCCGACGCGCCTCTGGACCAAGCGGTCGAGGGCATCGTCAACGCCATCTGGTTTAACCAGGGGCACGTATGCTGCGCCGGCTCACGCCTTTTGGTCGAGGAGTCCATCGCCGACCGCCTCATCACGAAGCTCAAGGACCGCGTCGCGACCCTGCGCGTCGGCGATCCGCTGGATAAGAACACCGACATCGGCGCCATCAACTCGAAGCGCCAGCTCGACAAGATCCGCGAGCTGGTCCAGGTCGGCATCGACGAAGGCGCGACCATTCACCGCAGCGCCTGCGTCCTGCCGGACAAGGGCTACTTCTTCGAGCCGACCTTTTTCACCGATGTCGCGCCGTCGCACCGCATCGCTCAGGAAGAGATCTTTGGGCCGGTCCTGTCGGTCATGACCTTCCGCACCCCCGAAGAGGCCGTCGCGAAGGCCAACAACAGCGCCTACGGCCTGTCCGCCGGCGTCTGGACCGACAAGGGCTCTAAGCTCTTCTCGATCGCGTCGCAGCTGAAAGCGGGCGTCATCTGGGGCAATACGTTCAATAAGTTCGACCCAACCAGCCCCTTCGGCGGCTACCGCGAGAGCGGCTTCGGTCGCGAGGGCGGACGGCATGGCCTCTTGCCCTACCTGGAGGTCGGTTAATGAGCACGCAACCGTTAGTGCAGCAAGGCCGCCTCGCGGTGTTGAAGACCTACAAATTGTACATCGGCGGGGCCTTTCCCCGCTCTGAGAGCGGTCGCTATCTGCGGATGGCGAAAGAGGACGGGACTTTCATGGGTAACCTCTGTCGGGCCTCACGCAAGGACTTCCGGGAAGCAGTCGTCGTCGCGCGCAAAGCGCAGCATGGCTGGGCAGGACGGACGGCGTTCAACCGGGCGCAGATCATCTACCGCATGGCCGAGATGCTTGAGGGGCGCCGCGAAGGCCTGACCCGCGTCATCGTCGACGCCGAGGGCCGCAGCGCCGCCGAAGCCAACGCCGAGGTCGACGCGTCCATTGACCGCCTCGTATATTATGCAGGGTGGTGCGACAAGTTCGAGCAGGTCTTCGGCGGCACCAACCCCGTCGCCAGCGGCCACTTCAACGTGTCGATGATCGAGGCCCTCGGCGTCGTCACTATTTTGAGCAGCAAGAATACCGGCCTCCTCGGTTTGATCTCAACCGTCGCACCTGTCATCGCCATGGGCAACGCGGCGATCGTCGTCGTCGAGGGCGCTGGCGGTTTCGCGGCCATCGAGCTCGCCGAGGTCCTCGCGACCAGCGACTTGCCCGGCGGCGTCATCAACATCCTGACCGGCATGGACGACGAGCTATTGCCGTTCATCGCCAGCCACGGCGACAACGACGGGGTCTTTGGCGTCGGCCTGACACCCGACGAGCAGCGGTTGGTGGGCGAAAAGGCCGCCGACACCGTCAAGCGGACCTTCCTCGTCGACGACCGTGATGCGGCGGGCTGGCTGGACACGTCTCTCGAGTCGCCGTGGTGGATCTCGCCCTTCGTCGAGGTCAAGACCGCTTGGCACCCGTTGGGGACCTGAGCCCTCGGCGGTCACGCGACAAACATCACATTGAGTTCATACAAAATGCCCCGAACATTCGGGGCATTTTCAATTCCACCTATAGACACGGCGCTCTAGGTCTTTGTGGCTCATTCATACGCCCGCGATCCTGTCGTCGCGGGGACACCGCCTAGGCTGCCCATCGGCGATGGACGGCTCGTCCGTCATGGTCGGCGGAACATTACATCCGAGCGGAGGACGTACTTTTGTCCGGCCGTCACCGGGCAGCCCTCGTGCAGCTGCCAGTGCTGGAAGAGCAGCGCCAGCCCAACCGCCGGGGCAACAACGCGTGGCAGGTCGAGCTGCGCCGTCTCTCCGCCCTCGAAGTCGCTGTTCAGATACAAGAGCACGGTCAGCCTGCTCTCCTCGTCAGCGCTGCGCCGGAAGCTGCCGTCATAGTGGGCCTTAAAGTACTGCCCTGGCGCGTAGCGGTAGCCGCGAAAGCGCTCGTTGAGGCCTGAGGGAGCCCAGCCCAAGAGCGCCTCGGGCAGACGCGGCGCGAGGCGCTCATATAGGCGCGCGGCCAGCGCGACGTCGTCGAAGATGACGCGTGTGTTGTTCCGCGTGCCGGGGCGGCGCTCGGGCCCGGAGACCGTCTCTACCGGGGCCTCCAAAGGGCCGAGGGCCTCGATGCGGGAGATGAGGGCGGCGCACTCGCTCGCGTCGAGGGCGCCGCTTTGGGTCCACGCCAAAGGCTGAGTGACATCGAGAAAAGCGCTCACCGAGAGCCTCCGTCCGCAGGCCGCGACAAGATGCAGCCGGGTGCCATCGACCCGGCACCGGGTTGGGGCACATGAGCGGTCAGGTTGCAGCGCAGGTTGCGTGCGCCCACGGAAGGAGCGATTTTGGCCATGGATTACCTCTTGGGTTGACGGTTGAGAGGGCCGAGCGCCGCACGAAACGGTAGAGCTCGGCCGGGCGATAGGGGACGTCGCGTTCGCGCTCGCCGGTCGCCTCGAGGGTGCCGCTGGCGAGCATGCGGCGGCGAAAGCTGTCCTTGTTGACGGGCTCGCCGCGGATCGACTCATGGACCTCCTGCAGCTCACGCAAGGTGAAGGCCTCGGGTAGGAGCTGAAAGCCGATGGGGGTGTAATCGAGCTTGCCGCGGAGGCGCTTGACGGCCATGCCGATGACGTCTGAGTGGTCGACGAACAGCGGCAGGGACGCGCCACTTGGGCCGACAACGTCAACGGGACCGCCTGTCTCGCCGGGCCAAGCGACGTCGACCCGGAAGAGGCCTGCGCCGGGGGCGCCACGCGCATCCAGGCGCGGGCGGTCGACGAGGGCGTAGTACACCACGCTGATGATGTGGCCGCGCGGATCGCGGTCCGGGTCGCCGAAGGTGAAGAGTTGCTCGACAAAGACGCCCTCGATGCCTGTCTTGTCGCGCAGGATCCGACGTGCCGCATGCTCCAACGGCTCGCCGACGCGGACGAAGCCACCGGGCAGCGCCCAAGACCCTAGCGAAGGGTGCACATCACGCCGATAGACCACCACCCACAGGGCGCCCTCGGAGGCGGTCAGCAGGACCACGTCGGTGGCGACCGACGGCCGGGCGAAGGTGCCTGGGTCATAGCCGGCCAGGAACTCGGTTTCGGTCAGCCCGTTCGCGTCGGTCGTCGCGCCGGTGAGGTTGCTGGCGTCAGGGTCGGGAGCGGGGTCGCGGAGCGGCATGGGCGTCTTCTTAGTCGGATATATGCGTTAGATATATATGCTAGACGCAGATAAGTCAGCCCGGATCAGATGTCAAGGGAGATGAGCGGGAATCGGAGTCGGCCGAGAGACAGGAGCAGGGGCTGCTACCGTGGCCTCACGGCTGCGTTGACGCTGTCGTGCGTGGCACGGCAGCGTCAGGCCGATGGTGGTAGGCGCGCTCGACGTTCGGGCCCATGGGCTGCCGCGGCCCCCGGGATATCTTATTGGGGCAAATGACGAGCCCAGCGCCGAAGGACGTCATGCCGGGCCCCGAACGCATCGGACGTAGCGCCGACGCCCAGCGACCTTCGGTCTCCGGGGGTGCGCCCCGCAACAACGTGGCCCAGGTCGACCGTGCGCAGTTGAGCGGGCGGCGCGCAGGGCAAAGAGGCTAAAGAGGGCTAGTCGGCCTAGGGCAAGAGGCGGGCGACAACTGAGGGTAAGCGTCGCGTCGGCGGGGGACAAGGCGAGGATGTCCCGCGGAGGTGGCGCATGGAGGTTCATCAACGCGCAACGGATGGAGTGATATTTCGATTGGACTAATACACGTCGATGTCTCATTGCACACATCGCCATTCGTCGAAATCTCCGTGAATTCGGGGCTGGGTGTAGGGCGAGGGCCTGACGCGAGCCGGGGAGACCACCCACCCAGCAAGACCGCAGTGTCAGGAACCTTCCGCCGCCCGCGCCATCGCGAGTTCTTCAAGGGCCTCGTCGCGGAGGGCCGCTAGCATGGCGCGACGCGAAGCTGGCAGGCTTGCCTCCAGCACGAGATAGGTCGCGTCGTCGAGTGGCGTCAGGAGCGCGACAATATCGGCGCGGTCTTGAGCTCGGCGCGCTGCGAGCTTCAGCACGACGAGCCCCTCGAGCCCAACCACATCGGTGGAGCCGGGGCTCGTCATGAGGGTATCTGGCTCGGGATAGGGCGCTTCGCCAGGGCGGGGGAAGGGCTGGCCCGCGACGAGCGGAACGATGGGCGTCCCGCTGCGGTGGCGCAGGCGCGTCGGCCCCTCGCGGGAAAAGCCGAAGGAGGCCAAGAGGGGATCAAGACCATGTTCGGCCGTCACGAGCGCGTCGATATCTTGCGTCGCTCGGACGTAGCCATGGTGGACGACCGCGACCCCTCCAACAATGCGAGTGGGCCTTGATCGAACACCGCCACAGCCTACCACGCGAAAAGATCGGGCACGAAACCCATGCGAACTCATGTCTTGGCGACTGTTGTCGAGAAGAGATGCCGTGCCTCGGCGCGATCCGAACCAAGTCGGCCTCACCTTCCACAGCCGCACCACTCGCGGCGTTTTGCCCAGTCCTGGCTTTCGGGCGTCCTGCCGACTCCTTGGCTTTTCCGCGCTTTCGGCAACGGCTGTAGACAGAGGCCCAGGACGCGCCAGCAGTCTAGACGCTGGACGTGTGGCGGTGAGTCGACTAAGAGGCGCATCACCCCGCTGCAAGGAGCCGAGTTCATGACGTCGCTGACCCTCTATCAGTTTGAACTCTGCCCTTACTGCCACAAGGTGAAGGCCGGGCTTGAGCTGCGGCGCATCCCGCACACGCGTGTCGAGGTCAATCCCCTCAATAAGCGCGAGATCGCCCACTTCCCGGCCACCGCCGAGGGTCGCAAGAAGGTGCCCATCGTGACGCTCGGCGACGATGTCCGCCAGGAGTCGAGTCAGATCCTACGGTGGCTCGATGACGTCGAGGGGCCCGGCGCCAAGCTGGTACCGGCCGATGACGCGACGCGCCTGCGGGCCGATGAGATCGATGCCTGGGTTGACGCCGACCTCATCCAGATCCTACCGACCGTGCTCTACGGTACCTGGAAAGAGTCGGTCCGCGCCGCGCGCCTGACCGCCAAGACCTCTAACTTCAGCCGCTTCGACAACCTCCGGGTCGCCATGTTCGGCTCGGTGGTGATGAAGCTCATCGCAAAGCGCATCCTCAAGCGGCGCGGCGAGGGCAAGACGGCCCCCGAGCTCTTCGAGGGACAGCTCGATCAGCTTGAGACCTACCTCGGCGAAAAGCCCTTCCTGTGCGGGGACGCCCCAAGCTTTGCCGACGCCAGCGCCCACGGCGCCCTGACCTGCGTCAGCGAGTTCCCCGCGTTCGACCGCGTCCGCGCCCGGCCACGCATCATGGCTTGGTTTGATCGGGTCGATGCCCTCCGCGAACGGGTCGACGCCGCGTAGGCCCTAACGCGCGGAGGCAACTCGGAGCTTGCCGTTGCCCTGTCGCCATTGGCTACGCGGTGGCACGGCGGGGGGCTTTGGCGCA